>VFQM010001138.1_pt1 | contig 24456 bp, 18 predicted proteins | sample 3512391 | NCBI WGS metagenome assembly VFQM01 (sample SAMN10412369, study PRJNA504923) | tailings metagenome | isolation source: Replicate 1 from Balatoc abandoned mine | place: Philippines | reverse complement strand
CAACGTCTTCCTGATCTCGACCTTCGACATCCAGGACAAGCTCATCCTCGACGGCTTGGTGCGTCAGGACCAGTCCTCGCTGTTCGGCCGCGACCAGCGTACGGCGCACTACTACCGGGCCTCGGCGGCCTACCGCGTCTCGGAAGACTTCACGCTGCCGAACGTCGATGAGTTCAAGCTGCGCGCCTCGATCGGCACGGCCGGCCTGCGTCCGCCGTTCGAAGCCCAGTACGAGCAGTTCGCGCTCCAGGGCGGCCGCCCGGTGAAGGTCACCCTCGGCAACCCGGACCTGCGCCCCGCGCAGTCCCGCGAGATGGAGCTTGGCTTCAACATCGACTTCGCCAAGAACTTCACGCTCGAGTACAGCTACTCCGACAAGCTGACCTCCGACCAGATCCTGCTCGCGCCGGCCTCCGTGGTCACCGGCTACCAGAACCAGTGGGTCAACGCCGGTACGCTGAAGGCCGTGACGAACGAGATCGCCTTCGGTGCGGTGCTCGCGCAGCGCGGCAACTTCTTCTGGCGCCTCAACGTCACGGCGGACCGCACCCGCCAGACGGTCGAGAAGCTGAACGTGTCGCCGTTCCTCGTCGGCCCCGACCCGGGCGACGACAACACGCGCATCTTCTGGATCGCTGAGGGCGAGACCTTCGGCCAGCTCTACGGCTCGCGCTGGATCCGCTCGGCGCGCCAGATGCAGGAAGCCATCGACAACGGCGGCTACCCCGGCACCATCGATGACTACGTCCGCAACGAGGAAGGCTACTACGTGCGCGCCAGCGAGTGGCGCACCGTGGATGAAGTCCCGCTGCGCTACGTGAACGCCGAGGGCAACACGGTCATGAAGATCGGTGACGTGAACCCCGACTTCAACATGGCGTTCAACACGCAGATGAACTGGGGCAACTTCTCGGTCACGGCCGTCATCAACTGGGTGCAGGGCGGCGACATCTACAACTACACCCGCCAGTGGCCGATCTTCGACCTCCGCGACCCCGTGATCGACCAGCGCGGCAAGCCGGAGATCGAGAAGAAGACGATCAACTACTACTCGGCCTTCTACAACAACTTCGACCCGTCCGACTACTTCGTCGAGAACGGCACCTACGTCCGCCTCCGCGAGCTGGCCATCAACTACTCGCTGCCGACCTCGGTGCTCGATCGCGTGGGCCTCGCCGGCCGCACGGTCCGCCTCGGTGTCGTCGGGCGTAACCTGCTCACCTTCACGGATTACTCCGGCTACGACCCCGACGTGTCGGGCCCGGGCGGCGGCAACCCCTTCGCCTACCGCGTCGACTACTTCACGTACCCGGTCTTCCGCACGTTCACCGCTATGGTGGAGATCGGCTTCTGATGCGAACCCTCCACTCTTCCCTCACGCGGAGCTTCCGCCGTATGTCCGCCATCCGGACGGGACGGCTCGCCCTGGCCACGCTGGTGCTCAGCCTGGGCTGCAAGTCCCTCGACATCGAGAACCCGAACGCCCCCGACGCCTCGCGCGCGCCGCTCGACCCGGTCACGGTTGAGTCGGTGTCCGAAGGCCTGTTGATCCAGTTCTTCAACGTGTACAACGGGCTCAACGCGGGCGGGCCGCTCATCACCCAGGCGCAGTCGCACTCGGCGTCCTGGAACAACTTCAACATGAACTTCTACTCGTCCATCGATAACGATGGCACGCGAAACTCGCGCCCCTGGCAGAACAACCCTGCCTCGGCCGCACGCATCGCGATGGAGTGGTACTGGGAGGGCTACTACAGCATCGCCTCCTCGGCGCGTGACGTGCTCACGGCCATCCGCATCAACGGCCTCGAGCTGAGCTCGGAGGAAGCCACGCGGCGCGCCGAAGTGGTCGCCGAACTGGCGCTCGGTGCCTCGCTCGGGCAGATCGCCCTGTTCTACGACAAGGGCTACTTCATCGACGAGAACTCGGATCTCACGTCCTTGCAGTACATCGACCGCAAGGCCCTCCGGGATTCCGCGTACGTGACGTTGCGCGACGCCGCGGCCCTCGCCACGGCCAACACTTTCGCGCTGCCCGGTGAGTTCACGGGCGGTAGCGCGGGCTACACGAACCTCACGCTGGCCGAACTGGCCAACTCGCTCAACGCGGCGACCCTCGCCTACTGGCCGCGCGATGCGGCCGAGGTGGCAGCCGTCGGGACGAGCTACTGGTCGACGGTCGCATCGTTGGCGAACAACGGCCTGAACCAGGACTTCGTGTTTATCGGTGATGGCTGCTCCTCGGTGTGCCCGGAGCTGCAGTCCTACACCAACGACATCCTGTTCATTCGCGTGCACACGCGCATCGCCAACATGCTCGACCCGGTGACGCAGGCCACCCCGTATCCGGTGGGCGGAAACCCGCAGCCCAACTCCGCAGACCGCCGCCTCGGCGACGGCTCCTTCGGCATCCCGGAGATGGTCGAGGACTACGGGACAATCCCGCGCACCGTGAACGCAGGCACCGACTTCGCGTATACGGACCTGCCGATCATGTTCCCGTCGCGCGGTACCTACCACGAGTCCAACCTCGGCCATATCCGCTGGGACGCCTCCGGTACCCAGGACGTGAACTCGATCTACTTCGGGTACGGACCGGTGCCGCTGATGATGCGTGGGCAGAACGACCTGATCCACGCCGAGGCGCTGCTCCGCTCCGGCGGCTCCACCGCCACGGCCGCGGGCCTCATCAACGGCACGCGCGTCACCCGCGGCGGGCTCACCCCAGCTGGCGGCGCCGAGTCGGTGAACGACCTCCTGATCAAGATGGAGTACGAGAACGAAATCGAGCTGCTCTCGCAGGGCCCGATGCCCTACCTCGTGCGTCGCCGCCAGTCGCCGGGACTCATCACCGGCACGCCGCACGAAATGCCGGTGCCGGCCAAGGAGCTCGGCGTGAAGGGTGAGGCGCTCTACACCTTCGGCGGCACGGGTCTGGCCAACTCGGCCACTCCGGCCAACGCGGGAGTCCTGCCTCCGTGATCGGATCCGTCCATCACGTACGTCGCGGCCGGGGAGTCCTCTCCCCGGCCGCGATGTACTTTGGCCTCTTGGTACTCGCGGTCGGCTGCGGTCGCAGCGATGCGACGCCGTCGCCATTCAACAACGCACGTAGCGTCGCGCCGAGAACGGTGGTGGCGTCCTGCGGCGCCCTGCCGGACTCCGCCGCGGAAGCGCTCAATGCCGTCGTCGAGCGCAATGACATTCCCGACACGCGCATCTCGCTCAAGTCCGAGTGCCCGGTCGCGACCGTCGCACTCGATGCCGCGGCGCGCATCCAACGGACCTACCGCGTGCGCGTCGACTCCGGCCAGACGCTGATCGCGCGCATCCGGGGCTTCGATGCACCCTTCGCGCTCGCCTTCGACGTTCCGGCGCGCGTGCGTCCGGACAGCTCCAACCTCGGACGCGTCGTGGTCGACAGCATTCGCGTGAACGTGACGCGGGACGTATTGGTCCGCGTCACGCTCACGCCGAAGATCAAGGAAGACCCGCGCGTGAGCGCGGCCTACCTCACAGTGCTCGCACGTCCCTGAGCATCATCCGGACCCGCGGTGCCGCCGGCGCGACCGGCGGCACTGGCGGCGTCGGCGGGACCGGCGGCTCGGGCGCCAACATCCGCATCCGCGTCATCGCCTCGCGCATCCCCTCAGGCGTCGAGCCCCAGATGAACGTGCCGCCACCACCGGGCAGCTCGCTCGACGGTACCGGCGTCACCCGGACCGTGCGGCTCCGGCCGCCGCTCACCACGGTGAGCTCGACGCTCTGGCCCGCCGTCACCTTCTCGAGCTCCGTGCGCAGCCGATTCGCCTTCGCGCTCGCCACTTGCTCGTCCCCGGCATCTTCTCGGCTCACGCGGAGTGAAACGCCATTGATGGCCGCGATGCGATCACCCTCGACGATCCCCGCCTTCGCCGCCGGCCCGTCCTCGGTCACCGCGCTGACGAACACGCCCAGCGTGTCGCGCGCGTTCCCGCTCGGCGAGGTCGTCACGCCGATCACCGGCCGGTCGTTGCGCACGCTGCGACGCAGCACCGCGCGCTCGCCGTCATAGAGATCCTCGGCCGAGACCGTCGCGACGCGCAGCTCGCGGCTGCGGCCGTCGCTGTAGACCTGCACGCGCACGCTGTCGCCGTCCTTCACCTTGGCCATCTCGCGCTGGAGCCGGCGCAGCAGCACGCCGTCGTAGTCGCGCTCACCGGCGTCGGCACGGTCGGCCCGCAGCGAGACGCCGTTGATGGCCTGCAACCGGTCACCGGCCTTGATGCCGGCCTTGGCCGCCGGCGAGTTCTCGCGCACACTCTCCACGCGCAGGCCGAGCGTGTCGGCGCGCTCGCTGGCATCGTTCATCGTCACGCCGAGCATCGGCCGGTCGGTCGCCATCGTGCTGCGCATCACCCGGACCTCGCGGGGGCCGCTGGAGTACACGCGGACCTCCTGGGCTTCGGCGGGATGCATCGGGATCGCCGCCACGAAGGCGGCGGCTGCGGGAAGCGCCGCCGAGAGCAGGGCGGCACGGAGGGTTGTCGGGGTCATTCGGAGCCTCAGGTGCTAGGGGTTCGCCCTTTCGGTCACCGCCTGTCCAGCGGAGGGTTGCCTCCGAGCGTAGAATCCTCTGTCCCCGGCGCTCGGCCGGGTGCCTTCCCTCGACCCCACGCTCCCCAATGCGCGCGTCCTCGAGCTTCGTCCTGCTGTTCGCCCTTCCGCTGACGCTGGTGGCGCAGCAGCGCCCCGCCGCGCGGCCCGCCGCCGGTGGCCCCAGTGCCGCCCAGAATGATTCCGGCGGCCTTCCGGCTTCGGCCCTCAACGCCTTCCGCTTCCGCGCCATCGGCCCGGCCACCTACTCCGGCCGCATCGGCGACATCGCCGTCGCCCCGGACAAGAAGACCTGGTACGTCGGCGTCGCTTCCGGCGGCGTCTGGAAGACCGAGAACGCCGGCACAACCTGGGCGCCGATCTTCGACAGCCAGCAGGACGTGTACTCGGTGGGCACCGTGGTGCTCGATCCCAGGGACCCGAACACCGTGTGGGTCGGCACCGGCGAGAACAACGCCCAGCGCTCGGTGAGCTATGGCAACGGCATCTATAAGTCGGAGGATGGCGGGCGCAGCTGGCGCAATATGGGCCTCAAGGAGTCGGAGCACATCGGCCGCATCGCCTTCGATCCGCGCGATTCCAAGGTGATGTACGTGGCCGCGCAGGGTCCGCTGTTCAGCGAAGGCGGCGAGCGCGGCCTCTACAAGACCACGGACGGCGGCGAGACCTGGACCAACATCCTCAAGGGCACGCGCTGGGCCGGCGTGAACGACGTGTTGGTGGATCCCAGCAACCCCGACATCCTGCTCGCGTCCACCTGGCAGCGGCATCGCTCGTTCTTCGGCTACCTCGCCGGTGGCCCGGAGAGCGCGCTGCACCGCTCCACCGACGGCGGCAAGACCTGGAAGCAGCTCGGCGTCGTGCCCGCCGGCGAAGGCCGCATCGGCCTCGCCCGCTCGGCCTCGCATCCGCACATCGTGTATGCCATCGTCGAAGCGGCCGGCGGCCGCGGCGGCACCTTCCGCTCCGACGACGGCGGTGCGAGCTGGCGCCGGCAGGGCAGCTTCTCGACGATTGGCCTCTACTACCAGGAGATCTTCGTCGATCCGGTGAACCCGGAGCGCGTCTACGCGATGGACGTGCGCACGATGGTTTCCAACGACGGCGGTCGCACCTTCAGCGCCCTCGGTGAAGACGGCAAGCACGTCGACAACCACGCGCTCTGGGCCGATCCGGACGATCCGGAGCACCTGCTCATCGGCTCCGACGGTGGCCTCTACGAGAGCTTCGACGGCGGCCGCACGTACAAGTTCTTCGCGAACCTGCCGTTGGCGCAGTTCTACAAGATCGACGTCAGCCGCGAGATGCCCTTCTACATCGTCTGCGGCGGCACGCAGGACAACTACTCCTTCTGCGGCCCGACGCGCACCAACAACGACAACGGCATCCGCAACTCCGATTGGTTCGTCACCAACGGCGGCGACGGTTTCCAGAGCCGCGTGGACCCCGCGGACCCGAACATCATCTACGCCGAGTCGCAGAACGGCGGCCTCGTGCGCTTCGACCGCCGCACGGGCGAGGGCGTGAACATCGTGCCGCAGCCGGCGGTGGGCGAGCCGGCGTCGCGCTTCAACTGGGATTCGCCGCTGCTCATCTCGCCGCACAACCGCACGCGCCTCTACTTCGGCTCGCAGCGGCTGTACCGCTCCAACGATCGTGGCGATTCGTGGACAGCCATCTCGCCGGACCTCACGCGCAACCTCCTGCGCCCCGAGCTCAAGATGCAGGGCCGCGTGTGGAGCGTCGATGCGGTGAGCCGCAACACGTCCACCGCCTTCTACGGCAACCTCACGTCCATCAGCGAGTCGCCGCGCACGGAAGGCCTCATCTACGTCGGCACGGACGACGGCCTCATCCAGGTCACCGAGGACGGCGGCGCCAACTGGCGGCGCATCGCCTCGCTGCCCGGCGTGCCCGACACCTCCTACATCGCCGACCTCCAGGCCTCGGCCCACGATGCCAACACCGTCTACGCGTCGGTGATCAACTATCAGCGCGGCGACTTCAAGCCCTACGTGCTGCGCTCCACCGATCGCGGTCGCAACTGGACGTCGATCGCCGGCAACCTGCCGGCGCGCGGTAGCGTGCACGTGATCGCCGAGGATCCGAAGACCAAGGGCCTGCTCTTCGCCGGCACCGAGTTCGGCGTGTTCGTGTCCTTCGATGACGGCGCACGCTGGCAGGCGATGCGTGGCGGAATGCCGCCCATCTCGATCCGCGACATCGCGATCCATCCGGAGATGGACGACCTCGTCGTCGCGACCTTCGGCCGCGGCATCTTCGTGCTCGACGACTACTCCGCCCTGCGCGCGCTGACGCCGCAGGCGCTGCGCGCCGAGGCGACGATTCTCCCGAGCCGTGCGGCCTACCTGTTTATGCAGGACTCGCCGCTCGGTGGCAGCGGCGTGAGCTTTCAGGGCGCCGGCCATTACTACGCCAACAACCCGCCCGTCGGCGCGACCATCACCTATCACCTGCGCAGCGCGTATCGCTCCGCGCGGCAGCAGCGTGAGCAGCGCGAGCAGGGCCTCAACCGTTCCGGCGCCGACGTGCCCTTCCCCGGCTGGGAGGCACTGAAGGCCGAGCAGGAGGAAGAAGCGCCGTCCGTGGAAGTCGAGATCACCGATGCCAGCGGCGCCGTGGTCTCGCGCTTCAACGGCAGCAACAGCGCCGGCACGAACCGCGTGACCTGGAATCTGCGCTGGCCCGGCGCCAACCCCGTCGGCGGTCAGCAGCAGGGCGGCTTCGGCGGCGGCGGTGGTGGCGGCGGCGGTGCCGGTGCAGGTGGCGCGCAGGGTGGCAACGGCCCCTTCGTGGTGCCGGGCACGTATCGTGTGCAGCTCTACAAGCGCGTCGCCGGCCAGCGGACGGCCATCACGCAGCCCACGCCGTTCGAGGTGAAGCTGCTGCCGAACGCGCCCGTTACCGTGGCTGACCGCGAACGTGCGCTCCAGTACCAGCAGCGTGCGCAGCAGTTGCAGCGCGTGGTGCTCGGCACCAACTCGGTGATGGCCGAGGTGAGCACGCGCCTCGATGCCCTGCAGCAGGCGGTGCAGCGCATCACCAAGCCGACCACGCTCGACGCCGAGGTCCGCAGCGCAATCGCCAAGCTGCGCGGCATCCGCGAGCAGCTGAGCGGCGACAACACGCCTGGCCGCTACTCCGAACCCGTCCCGCAATCGCTGCTCGGCCGGATGAACCGCGCCGCCAGCTTCGGCGAGACGCTCGGCGTGCCGACGCAGACGCAGCAGGAACAGCTCGAGATCGTCGCGCGCGAGTTCCCGGCCATCAAGGCCGCACTCGACGCCTTCGTCGCCAACGACCTCGCGCGACTCGAGCGCGAAGCCGAGGCGCAGGGCGCGCCCTGGACGCCTGGGCGGCGGATGTAGTAGCCGGTTCCGTGTGGTGAACAGCAACTGCAATCACCACGGAGACACAGAGACACGAAGGCTACAAGAGAAACAAGCACGGGGGCTCGGCGCGAAATATGCGCTGAGCCCCCGCTGCTATCTATAGTTGCAGTCTCCGTGCCTTCGTGCCTCTGTGGTGAAAGCAGTTGCAGTTGCAGTTGCCGTCACCTTCCGTCTTCAGTCTTCCGTCCCGTCTCATACTTCCAGTTCCTTCGCTTCCCCTCCCCCAACCACTTCACCGTCTCGGCCACCCGCTTCGATCTCGTCGCCGGCTGCTTCGCATCGGTGATCCACTCGATGTAGTCCCGCTTGGCCGAGGGCGAGAGCGTCGCATAGAACGCCTTCGCTTTCGGCTTGGCCCTGAGCGCCGCCGAGAGGTCCGCCGGCGTGCGCAACGCCGGCTTCGCGTGCTTCACGGGCCGCGGCGCCTTGGCACCCGCCTCGTTGAGCTTCGCCGCCTTCTTGATCATCGCCAGCAACGCGCGCTTCGGCGGCAGGTCCTTCACCGACGTCAGCCGCCCGAAGCCCCACATCGCATCCTTGCGAGTCGCCGCGTTGCCGGTGATCAGCTGCCCCTTCCAGAACCCGAACGCCGCGTGCGCCTTGAACGCCGCCATCCCCGCGAGGATGCCGTGGTACTCGAAGCTCGGCATTCCCCACTTGATGGTCTCGGTCACGCCCGGGCAGGCCGTGTGCACCGCCTCGCGGAGGTAGCGCAGCAGCGGCTGCGCAAAAGGCTGCGCCTTGGCGATATACGCATCGACGCGCGCATCCCGCCGCGCAGCCGCTGCCGCGGTCGCAGTTGCCGTTGCCGTTGCCGTTGCCGTTGCCGTTGCCGTTGCCGTTGCCGTTGAAGTTGCAGTTGCCGTCACCTTCCGTCTTCCGTCTTCCGTCATTGCCTCAGCCTCGCCAACACCTCACCCAGCCGCTTCATCGCATCCCCATACGTCGCCCAATCATCGTTGCGCTGCGCCTGCCGCGCGCGGTCGTAGAGCTGCACCGCCTGCTGGATCAGCGCCGTGCGCTCCGCATCCCGCGCCACCGCGTCCGCGCTGCGCGTGAGGCCCGCCGCCGCATCGGCACGGGTCTCGCTGGCGCTCGCACGCGACGCGCGCGCCGCACCGGTGCCGTCGCCGAAGAGCACCTGCAGGCCTTCCTCGAGCGTCTCTTCCATCACGACGCGGTCGTTGTGCGCCACGATCACGCGCTTGAGCTCCGGGATCTTGCCGCCCTGCGCGCGCAGGTACAGCGGCTGCACGTAGAGCAGCGAGGCCTCGATCGGGATCACCAGCAGCTCGCCGCGGATCACCTCCGAGCCACCCTGGTCCCAGAGCGATACCTGCCGCGAGACCTCCGTGTCCTGGTTGATGCGATTCGCGATCTGCGTCGGGCCGAACACCAGGCTCTGCCGCGGGAAGCGATAGGCGATGAGCTTGCCGTACTGCTCGCCGTCGTTCCGCGCCACCATCCACGCCGCCAGGTTGTCCTTCTGCCGCGGCGTGAACGGCCGCATCATCAGGTACTCCGCCTGCGTCTCGCCCGGCAAGCGCATCACGATGTGCCGTGCGTAGCCGCTCCGCACCGCGTTCTGCTGCGCGGCCGGAATCTGCCACTGGTCTTCGCGGTGGTAGAAGGTCTCGGGGTCCGTCATATGGAAGGTCGCGTACAGCCCGGTCTGCGCGCGGAACAAATCTTCCGGATAGCGCATATGGGCGCGCAGGTCCGCCGGCATCTCGGCCAGCGGTCGCAGCAGCGTCGGGTAGATCTGGCTCAGCGTGTTGATCATCGGGTCGGCCGGATCCACCAGCCAAGCGCGGATGTCGCCGTCGTAGGCATCCACCGCCACCTTCACGCTGTTGCGCAGGTAGTTCAGGCCGTCGCTGGTGCGCGCCGAGTACGGATAGCGGTCGGTCGCCGTGTAGGCGTCGAGCATCCACACCATCCGTCCACTGTCCGTCACCACGAGGTAGGGATCGTTGTCGAAGGCCAGGAAGGGCAGCGCCAGCTGCGCGCGCGTCCGCACCTGCTGGTTGAAGATGATCTTCGTGCTGTCGGTCAGGTCCGACGACAGCAGGATGTTCATCGAGCCGAAGCGCAGCGCGAACGCCAGGCGGCGCAGGTAGGAGTCCACGGCCACGCCCGCGCGCCCGGCGTAGGTCGAGTACACCGCACTCTCGCCCTCCGCCGAGGGGAAGTCGAACTCGCGCTGCCGCGACGGCGCCAGCACCCAGGTGCGCTCGAGCTCGCCGAAGTAGATCTGCGGCACCTGTACCTGCTGCGAGATCGTCGACGTCGGCGGCAAGTCCTGCATCCAGAGCACCGGCAGGCCCTGCGCGGTGAACTCGTTCGACGGACCGAGCGTCAGGCCCATTCCGTGCGTGAACGTCAGGTGCTCGTTGACGAAGGTGCGCGTCGGCAGCGAGGCCGGGTCGAGCTCGCGCGCCGAGAGCAGCACGTGACGCATCTGCCCGTCCACGACGTAGCGGTCGTCATCGACAGCCACGAAGTCGTAGTACGTGCGGATCGACTGGATCTGCCCGAAGGTCTGCAGCAGCGGCTCGCGGTCCCAGAGCCGCACGTTGTCGATCGTGCTGCGGTTCGCCGCGATGTCGCGGGCGGTGAGCTGCTGGTCGCCGTCGAGTTCGCGGCGGTCGACGCTGTCGAGCCCCCAGGCGCGCCGCGTGGCCGCGATGTGATGCACGATCTGCGGCGTCTCCTTCGCCAGCTCGTTGGGCTGCACCACGAGGCGCTGCACCAGCGAGGGGACGATGCCGTTGACCAGCGCCGTCAACGCCACGTTGGCGACGACGACGATCACCGCCACGCGCGCCAGCGCCGCGCGCCGTGCACCCCAGAGCAGCGCAGCCGCCGCAATCACCAACAGCACGCTCAGCACCTGCAGGCCAGGCATCCGCACGTGCAGGTCGGTCCAGCTCGCACCCTGCAGCGGCCCGTGCGTCCCGAACAACAGGCCCGGCAGGCCGATCACCCAGGTGCGCACCGCCGCCACCAGCAACCACAGCGCACCGAGGATGGCCAGGTGCCACTCCGCCTGCGGATCGATGCGCAGCCGACCGAGCCTGACGCCGATGTCGCCGCGCACGAGGTAGATCGGCAGCGCCACGAAGAGCAGCGCCACGAAGGTCAGGCCCCAAAGCCAGTCGAGCGCGACCTGCACGGCCGGCAACGTGAACACGTAGTACGCGATGTCGCGCTGGAAGATCGGGTCCACGTCGCCGAACGGCGTGCGGTACCAGAACTGGATCAGCGTGCGCCAGCGCGAGGCGATGCCGCTGGCCAGCAGGAAGGCGAGGAACGCCGTCGCTGGCAGCGCCAGCCGCTGCGCCGCCGCCACCAGGAACTGCACGCGCATCTCGATGCCGCCCGCGGCCAGCACGCGGATCGTCTCGGCGTTGCGCTCGAGGCCCCGCAGCGCGATGCGCGCGTTGCCGTAGAGCACCGCGAATCCGCCGAGCAGCGCGACGCCACCCAAGAGCAGCTGGGCCGTGATGCGCAGCGTGAACACGCGCGTGAAGCCGACTTCTTGGAACCACAGCCAGTCCGTGTACACCGTGGCGGCGGCGGGAATGGCCAGCAGGACGAGCAGCGCCAGCACGACGAGGACGCCGGCGCGGCGTTGGGGGGTGAGGATCGTGGCCACGGTCTATGGTGCGGAGGGGGACAGGGCATCGCGGACGATGCGCTTCAGCATCGCCAACTGCCCCGTGTGATACACATCGTGTTCGGCCAGGGAGCGAATCATCGCGCGCTGCGTGATGCCGCCCTGCGGCGGCTCGCCCGGACGGGCGGCGACGCGACTCGCGCGATCGGCGTCGTCCATCGCGCGCACCTGCGCCAACAGTGACTCGTGTACTGCGTCGAGGGACCGCAGCGTGTTGCGCCACGCGGCTTCGTCGGCCGGTTGCGGCATCGCGGGCCAGTCGCCGTTCACCGGCTCGTCGGGCACCGCGCCCTTGGCGCGACGCAGCACCTCCTCGGTCCAGCTCCGCATATGCAGCACGAGCTCCCACATCGTGTGCGAGGTGGCGCTCGGGCGATACGCCGCTTCGGCGGCAGAAACGTCCGCCAGCACGTCCGCGCGCGACGGACCGTGCCACGGCTGTCCATCGTGGGCGCGCCGCAGCGCGTCCACCAGGCGATCTCGTGGGTCCATAGGCGAAATATGGCCTCCCGACCCGACAGATGGATGGCGCGAAACAGTCGGTACGGGCTGCACCGTACGGTGGGCAACCCTTGCACACAGGATTCCGATGACCCGCAGCACGCTGTTCCGTTCATTCACGCTCGCCACCACACTCGCGGTCGCCGCCGCGGCTGGGCTCGAGGCGCAGGCGCCATTCACGGTGGAAGTCAGCGGCCGCGGGCGTCCGATGCTGTTGATTCCCGGCCTCACCAGCGGCGGCGATGTCTGGACCGCCACCGTCGCCGAGTTCGCGAAGGACCACGAGGTGCACGTGTTCACGCTGGCCGGCTTCGCCGGCGTCGCACCGATCGCCACCGACACCGGCTGGCTGCGCCTGCAGCGCGACGCCATCGCCGGCTACATCCGCGAGCGACGCCTCGAGAAGCCCGTGATCGTCGGCCACTCGCTCGGCGGAATGCTCGCGCTGTGGATCGCGGCGACACATCCCGAGTTGCCCGGCGCCGTCGTGAACGTCGACGGGATGCCGTTCTTCGCGGCGGTGATGATGCCGAACGCCAGCGCCGAGGCGATGCGCCCGATGGCCACGCAGATGCGTGCGCAGATGCTCTCCCCCGGCGCGCGCGAGAACTACCTGCGGATGCAGGGCGCGCAGCTCAAGATGATGGCGCGCGACAGCGCCTCGCATCCGATGCTCGCGCGTCACGGCAGCGACAGCGACCTGCCGACCGTCGCCGTTGCGATGCACGATATGTACGTCCAGGACCTGCGCGCCGATCTCGCGCGCGTCACCGTGCCGGTGCTGAACGTGCACGCCTGGGCCGCGTATGCGGCGATGGGACAGTCACGCGCAGGCATCGAACGCATCGCGACCAACCAGTACGCCGCGCTCCGCAGTTCGCGCCTCCGCATTCACGACACGGCGTACCATTTTGTGATGCTCGACGAGCCGCAGTGGCTGCACCGCGAGATGCGCGACTTTCTCGCCGCTAGCACTGCTCGCTAACCCGTTGACTGACAAGCACTTAGAAGGAATGCTTCAGGCGGAGATTGGGCGCGACGTCGTAACCGTTTGTTAATCATAGACTTACGGCGTTGACGCCAGCGCAGCCTAGTGGTAGATTTCGAGACAGTGCGGGGAGCGTGAATAGGTCGCGCGGACCCGCACCAACATTCCCCTGGAGATCCACCAAGTATGAAGCGCCTTGCTCTTCTCGCCGCCGTTGTGCTGTTCGCCGCTTGCGCCCCCAAGGCCGAGGAGACGACCCCGGCTGAGACCACCACGCCTGCCGTGACGGATTCGGCCGCCGCGCCGACGACCGACTCGACCAAGACCGACACGACCAAGGTTGACTCGGCCGCCACGAAGGCGATGTAAGCTGCGTCGTACCTGACGCGATGAAGGCCCGGTCTCTCAGGAGACCGGGCCTTCGTGTTTTCACGCCGCGCGCCCTCAGTCGCCGGTGCGCACGGTGCTCGCGGGCTCGAACAACAGCACTTCCACCTCGGCATCCGCGACCGGGCGATGCTCCGTCCCGCGCGGCACCACGATGAATTCCCCCGCGCGCAGCGTCACGCTCCGCTCGCGGAACTCCATCCGGAACTCGCCGCGGTGCACGAGAAACATCTCGTCCTCGCGTTGATGCTGATGCCAATGGAACGCGCCGAGGAACTTGACGGCCTTCACCTGTTGGCCGTTGAGTTCGGCGATCACCACCGGCGACCAATGCGCCGTGATCGCCGCGAACGCCGCCTCGAGGTTCACGCCCTGCATCAGCCTTCGCGGTCGCGACGCACGAGGATCTTCTTGCCCTTGATCGTCGCCTTGGCCATCGCGCGCAGGATGTCATCAGCGGAGGCCGTCGGCACCTCGACGATGCTATGCCGATCGAAGATCGTGATCGTACCCAGCGTCGCGGCGTCCACGCCGGCCTCATTGGCAATCGCCCCGACGAGATCGCCCGGGCGCACCTTGAGCTTGCGCCCCGCGCCCACGTAGAGCTTCGTCAGGCCGCCGCCCTTGGCGCCGCGGGCGACCGTGCGCGCCTTCTTCACGTCTTCGCGCGCGCGCGCCGGATGCTTCTCGCGCGCCGGCGGACCCGTCGGGATCTCCGCCTCTTCGTCCGCCGACGATCCGCCCTGCTTGAGCGCCGCCGCGGCGATGTCCATCGGATCGAACTCCGTCGCCATTCCCGCAACGATGCGCCGCCAGTCCTCGAGCCCGCCGTCGAGGATCGTCGCGCGCAGCTTCTCCTGGATCTGCTCCACGCGCGCCGCCTTGAGATCCGCCACCGTCGGCACCGGTGCCACTTCCACCGGCCGGCCCGTCGCGCGCTCGAAGCTCTTCAGCAGGCGATGCTCGCGGGGCTCGGCCAGCGTGATTGCCGTGCCCTCGCGGCCCGCACGGCCGGTGCGGCCGATGCGATGCACATAGGCCTCGCTGGCGTTCGGCACGTCGTAGTTCACCACGTGCGTCACGTGCGACACGTCGAGGCCGCGCGCGGCGACGTCCGTCGCGATGAGCAGGTCCGAGGTCTTGGCGCGAAAGCGCTTCATCACGCGGTCGCGCTGATCCTGGCTCAAGCCGCCGTGCAGCGCCTCGGCCGCATAGCCGCGCGCGTTCATCGTCTCGGTGAGCTCGTCCACCTCGGTGCGCGTGCGGCAGAAGACGATCGCGCTCTCCGGCTGCTCCACGTCGAGGATGCGGCCCAGCGCCGCCATCTTGTGCGCACGCGGCACGATGTAGGCCACCTGGCGCACCTTGTGCGCCTTGCCGGCCTTGAGCTTCTCCGGCTCGATGCTGATCAGCTCAGGGTTCCGCAGGTGCGACTTGGCGATCGCCATAATGCGCGGCGCCAGCGTCGCCGAGAACAGCGCGACCTGCTTCTCCGCCGGCGTCTCGGCGAGGATCGCCTCGAGATCGTCGGCGAAGCCCATATCGAGCATCTCGTCGGCTTCGTCCAACACCACCGTCTTGATGCCCTGCAGATGCACCGTCTTGCGGCGGATGTGGTCCAGCGCGCGGCCCGGCGTGGCGATGACGATGTCGACGCCGCGCTTCAGCTGGCGGATCTGGCCGTCGATCGGCGTGCCACCGTACACAGGCACCGCGCTCACGCCCAGCGTCTTGCCGTAACGATACACGGCCTCTGCAACCTGCATCGCCAGTTCGCGCGTAGGGACGAGCACCAAGGCACTGGTGCGTTCGCGTGCCGGCGCGTCGGGCCGCAGCTGCTGCAGCAGCGGCAGTGCGAACGCGGCGGTCTTGCCGGTGCCGGTCGCCGCCTGCGCCAGCACGTCGCGGCCGGCGATCTGCAGGGGGATGGCCGCCCGCTGGATCGGCGTGGGCTCCTCGTAACCGAGGGCGGTGAGCGCGTCGAGGACGCGGGAGTCGAGGCCGAGGGACGCGAATCCGGCGGCAGAGATGGGGTCGGACGCGCGATTAGGCATAAAGAAAGATAACCTTCTAGACCAATGAAGACCGTCGTCCGCGCCACCGCGCGCACTCTCAAGCAGCAGGCCACGACCATCGGCGGCTCCGTGACCGCCGTGTGGGCGGGTTTCGCCGCACAGATGGCCACCAACAACGCCGTGCTGGCCTACGGCATCCATCCGCGCACGAAGCAGGGCCTCTGGGGCATCCTCTTCGCGCCCTTCCTGCACGGCAGCACCGAGCACCTGATCGCCAACACCGTGCCGCTCATCGTGCTCGGCTGGCTCGTGATGCTGCGCGACAGCAAGCACTTCGTGCCCGTCACGCTGCTCTCGATGCTCGGGGCCGGTCTCTGCGCCTGGACCCTCGGCGCGCCGGGCAGCGTGCACATCGGGGCCAGCGGCGTGGTGTTCGGATACCTGGGCTTCCTGATGCTTGCCGGTTGGTATGCGCGATCGCTCGGCGCCATCGCGCTCAGCATCCTCGTCACGGTGATGTGGGGCAGCGTTGTGCTCGGCGTGCTGCCCGGCCAGCAGGGCATCAGCTGGCAGTCGCACCTCGGCGGATTCCTCGGCGGCGTGCTCGCCGCGCGCTGGCTCGCGCCGCGCGGCGCACGGGTGAAGCTCAAGCTGTAGGCGAGCGCCCCAACGGCATTTCGTGGGGCCGCGTATACTCCCTGCACCCCTTTCCCACGAGACGATGCCACACATCCGCTCGCTCGGCGCGGTCGCGCTGCTCGCGGCCCTCGCCCTCCCGTCCGGCGCCCAAGGGCGTCCGACCGACGGGTACCACACCAACGCGCGCCTCGGCGCCGTCCTCGATTCCATCGCCCGCAGCAAGCCGGCGCTGGTGAACCTGTCCGTGCTCGCGACCTCCCCGGGCCGCCGGCCCGTGCACGTCGTCCGGCTCGGCGCAGACGACAAGCCGGCCCTGCTGATCCTCGCCGGCGCCTACGGGCCGCAGGTGAGCAGCTCCGAAGTCGCGCTGCGCATCGTGCGCGACCTCGCCCGCGACCAGGCGACGGCGCAGCTGCTCGCGCAGCGCACGGTGTATGTGGTGCCGCGGCTTAACCCCGACGCCAGCGAGGCGTTCTTCAGTGCGCTGCGCTGGGAACGCGCCGGCAACGATACGAAGTTCGATGACGACCGCGATATGGCGGACGACGAGGACGGGCCTGACGACCTCAACGGCGACGGCCTGATCACGATGATGCGCGTGAAGGCCACCGACGGCGAGTGGATTGCCGACGCCACGGACCCGGCGCTGATGCGCCGCGCCGACGCCACCAAGGGCGAGCGCGGGATGTACCGCCTGCTCGTCGAAGGCCGCGACAACGACAATGACGGCGAGTACAACGAAGACGCCGTCGGCGGCACCGACATCTCGAAGAACTTCGCCAACAACTTCCGCTTCTTCTCCGAGAACGCCGGGCTGCATCCGTTCTCGGCCGATGAGTCCCGCGCGGTGGCCGAGTTCGTCAGCACGCACGACAACATCGCGGCCGTCTACGTGCTCGGAATGCAGGACAACCTGATCAAGGCCTGGGAAGGCCGGCGCGTGCCGGGCATCGGCGGGAGCCCGCAGGGTACCTCTGCCGGCGGTCCGTTCACCGCGTCGCTGCCCGAGGACAACGCCTGGTTCAACGCGATTTCCGCGGACTTCAAGCGCATCACCGGCCTGAGCGAAGGCCCGGCCTCGGCGTCCGACACCGGCGATCCGCTCTCCTGGTCCTACTTCCATATGGGACGCTTCGCCTTCGGCTCCCGCGTGTGGTGGCCGGGCAAGGCGCCGGCCGACACGGCGCGTCGTGCGCCGTCGCCGGATCCGCTCGCGGCCGAGCGCAACGACTATCGCTGGCTCAAGGCCAACAACCCGGCCGGCTTCGTCGAGTGGCAGGCCGTGCAGGGCTTCACCATCGACGGCCAGCAGGTCGAGGTCGGCGGCTTCGCGCCGGGCGCGACGCTCAACCCGATGGGCAGCAGCCTCGATTCCGTCGCCACGCGCCACGGCGGCTTTGTGCGCAAGCTGGTCGAGCACCTGCCTAGCGTCGGCGTGAAGGACATCAGCGTCACGGAAGTCGGCCCGCGCGTGTATCGCATCCGCGCGACGGTGGTGAATGACGGCTTCCTGCCCAGCAACTCTGCGCTGGGCGTGCGCTCGCGCCTGCCGCAGCGCGTGCGGGTCGAGCTGCAGCTCGGTCGCGACCATCAGCTCTCGGGCGGTCGCAAGATGCAGTACGTCAACGCGCTGCGGGGCAGCGGCGGCAACGAGACCTTCGAATGGGTCGTCGTGGGCGCGCCGAACTCCAGCGTGACGCTGAACGTGGGCTCGCCGCACGCGGGGCTCAGCACGCAGACCATCACCCTCCGCGCCCGGTAATCGACGATGACCAACATTCGCACGACATCGATCGCAGCGCGCGGCTTCTCCGCGCGCGTCGCCACGGTGCTCGGCACCGCGGCCCTTCTCGCTGCCCCTGCGCTGCGCACGCTCGACGCGCAGCAGATCCGCACTGCCCCGCCGCCGGTGCGCGCCACGCAGCCGCCGGTGGCCGGCGCGCTCGCCGCACTGGGCTCGCCGCCGAACCCCAAGGTCGCGGTGAGCTGGGACCGCTTCTACGACCACGCCGGCCTGATGGAGATCGGGCGTCGCCTCGCCGCGGCGCACCCGGGCTTCATCAAGATGGGCAGCATCGGCAAGAGCACCGAGGGCCGGGATATGTTCCTGCTCACGGTGACCAACTTCTCCGTCGGCGACGCCGACAAGAAGCCGGCGATGTGGATCGACGGCAACATCCACGCCAACGAGATCCAGGGCGCCGAGTTCTCGCTGTACACGGCCTGGTACCTCGCGGAGATGGCGGACCGCGTGCCGGCCGTGGATTCGCTGCTGCGCAACTACACGCTGTACATCGTGCCGTCGATCAATCCCGACGGCCGCGATCACTACATCCACCAGCCCAACAACGCGAGCTCGCCGCGCACCGGCCTCGCGCCGCGTGACACCGACGGCGACGGGCGCGTGGACGAGGACGGCCTCGATGACCTGAACGGCGACGGCCACATCACGCAGATGCGCCGCCGCAACCCGAACGGTCGCTTCCGCGTGTCGCCGGAAGATCCCCGGCTGCTCGTGCCCGTGCTTCCCGGCGAGAAGGGCGAGTACGACCTGCTCGGCGCCGAAGGCTTCGACAACGACGGCGACGGCGTGGTGAACGAGGATGGTCCGGGCGTCTACGACCCGAACCGCAACTGGCCCTGGCGCTGGGCGCCGCAGTACGTGCAGGGCGGTGCGGATCGCTATCCGGGTTCGTTGGTCGAGACGCGCAACATTATGGACTTCGTGATCGCGCATCCGAACATCGCCGGCGCGCAGAGCTATCACAACAGCGGCGGTATGCTGCTGCGCGGCCCTGGCGTGCCGCAGGACGAGTATCGCCCGCAGGACGTGCAGGTCTTCGACCAGCTCGGCCGCGTCGGCGAGGAAGTGCTCCCGGGCTATCGCTATATGATCGTCTGGAAGGACCTCTACACGGTGTGGGGCGGCGAGCTCGATTGGTTCTACGGGGCGCGCGGCATCCTGACGTTCTCCAACGAGCTGTGGACGCCGTTCCTGTACTTCTACCGCGAGGAGCGCGGCGGTGGCGGCGGCTTCGGCGGCGGCAACCCGCAGAACCGCCAGTACCAGACCACGGAGTCGCGCTTCAACCGCCTGCTGCTGATGGGCGAGGCGATGGTGGAGTGGACCGAAGTCGACCATCCGCAGTACGGCAAGGTCGAGGTCGGCGGCACCAAGAAGAACTTCGGGCGCGTCGAGCCGGGCTTTATGCTCCAGAGCGACGGCCATCGCAATATGATGTTCACGCTCTACCAGACCTCGCAGATGCCGCTGGTCGAGGTGGACAGCGTGACGACGCGCGCGCTCGGCAATGGCCTGACGGAAGTCACGGCCGTGGTCGTGAACCGTCGCGTGGCGCCGACGCACACGCAGCAGGACCTCGAGAACCGCATCACGCGGCCCAACCTGATCACGCTCGCCGGTGGCCGGGTCATCTCGGGCTTCACGATCGACAACCCGCTCAACGGCGACGCCACCGAGCAGAAGGTGAACCCGGCGTCGATCCGCGTGCCGAACATCCCCGGCCAGGGCATCGTGCGCGTGAAGTGGATCGTGCAGGGCAACGGGCCGTTCACCGTGACGGCCGACTCGCAGAAGGGTGGCGTGTCGACGCTGCGGTCGCGGTGAACTGCTGAACAGCGTTTACCACTGAGACACAAAGGCACGGAGACTGCGACGGCAGTTTCTTTTGGGGGCTCGCACCGGAACATCGGTGCGAGCCCCCACGTGCGTTTCTCGGGTGGTCTCTGTGTCTCCGTGTCTCCGTGGTGAACAGTCCTTTGCCGGCTTGGGCGCCGAGACCAATCTGTGACAGACTTGCCGAAACGCCGGCCTCCTGCGTTTCGTACGCGTGACTATGCACGCATTCCTGTCCATTGACCGCGTCGAGAAGCGCTACGCCACGGTGCAGGCCGTCGCCGGCGTGTCCTTCGACGTGGCGCCCGGCGAGGCCGTCGCGCTGCTTGGCCCGAATGGCGCCGGCAAGACCACGCTGCTGCGGATGCTCGTCGGCATCACGCGGCCCGACAGCGGTCGCATCCTCTGGAACGGCGTCGAGCGCGTGGCCCTGCCGCCGCGCGAGCTCGGCTACCTGCCCGAGGACCGCGGCCTCTACCAGGATATGCCCATCCGGGCAACGCTCGCGTACTTCGCACGTCTGCGCGGCATCGAGCGCCGCGATGCCGATGCGCGCGCGATGCGCTGGTTGGAGCGCTTCGAGCTCGCGGACCGCGCCGGCGAGAAGCTCAGCGCGCTGTCCAAGGGCAATCAGCAGAAGGTGCAGTTCGCGGCCGCCGTACTACACGGCCCGCGCTTCGCCATCCTCGACGAGCCGTTCAGCGGCCTCGACCCGCTCAACCAGGAGCTCTTCCTCGCGGTGGTCGCGGAGTTGCGCGCCGATGGGACGACGATCCTGTTCAGCGCGCACCAGATGTCGCTCGTGGAGCGAATGGCCGACCGGGTGTTCGTGCTGCACCGCGGCCGCGAGCTGTTGCACGGCCGCACGGCGGATCTCGTGAGCGGCGGCTCGCTGCACGCGCTCTACGTGGAGCGCGTGCGCGCCGCCAACGCCGAGGCCGGCATCAGTGTCGGGGAGGTCGCGTGAGCTACTGGCAGCAGGTGCTCGAAGTCGCGCGCTGGGAGTTCGCCCGCTTCGTCAAATGGAAGCAGCAGCTCATCGGCCTCGCGGTGATGCTGGCCCTTGGCGTCGGTGGCGGTGTGGTTGGACGCGCCGTGAAGCGCGCCGAGTTGAAGCCGGTTCCCGTCGCGGTGGTCGGCGGTGAGCGGCTCGACTTCGCGCTGCCGGATGCCGCCCCCGTGCGTTGGGACAGCAGCCGCGCTTGGACCGAAGACTCGGCGCGGGCCGCCGTGGCCGACGAGCGGCTGCGCGGCGCCTTGCTCGTGCGCGATGCGCAGCGCGTGGAGCTCGTGATCCGCAGCCAATCCGAGTGGAGCGAGACGCTGCAGGGCACGCTGGTCTCGGCGCGGCAGGCAGCGTTGGTGGCCCGCGTGGCCGCCGCCTCGCCTGACGGCGCAGCGCTGCTCGCGCCGCTGGAGCTGCGCACGCAGCTGCTCGACGTCGGAGCCAAGCGGTCGTCCAAGTCCACGCGCGTGGCGGCAATCGTCATCCTCCTGCTCAGCTTCACGCTCGTCCTAGGGGGATTCGGCACGCTGTTCGCCGGCATCACCGGCGAGAAGCAGCATCGCGTGACCGAGCAGCTCGTGGCGATCGTGCCGCCGCAGGCGTGGATGGACGGCAAGCTCCTCGGGCTCGCCGCGGCATCGATGACCGGCACGGCCCTTACGACGCTCGGGATCCTCGCGCTCGCGCGCTTCCTGCCCGGAGCCTTGGGCGTCGGCGCGATCTCGATGCCCGACGTGGCCTCCGACCTGCCGCTGCTGCTGCTCATCCTCGGCATCAGCCTGCTCGGCGCCCTGCTGTGGTTCGCCTTTATGGCCGCCGTTGCCGCGACCATCGACGATCCCAACAGCTCGATGCGCACGCTGCTGATGTTCGTGCCGATGCTGCCGATCTCCGCGGCCTTCCTGTTGGTGACGAAGCTCGAGACTTCGCTGGCCCAGGCGCTCGCGATCTTCCCGCTCACGTCGTCCGCAGTGTTGCCGATGCGCCTCGTCGTCACAACGGTCCCTTGGTGGGAGATTGTGCTCGCCGTGCTGCTGCTCGTCGGCAGCGTGTGGTTGTTCCGACGCCTGGCCGGCAAGATCTTCGGCACTGCCGTGTTGATGTACGGCAAGGAACCGAGCGTCGCGGAGATCATCCGCTGGATGCGACGCGCATAGGGAACCATCGGTGCGCGCAGGGAGTATGTCGTTACACGCTGCCGCCTAGCAGGGTATCGCGGGTGGTGCTACGATTCTCGCTCACCTGATTCGCCCGGAGGGCACGATGCCAGAGAATGCGTTCGTGGTCCGGACGTACCCCAACAGCATCGAGGCGGAGTTCGCGCAGGCCGTGCTCGATGCCAACAGCATCCCGTCGATGCTGCTGAAGGACAATGCGGGTGAGATGCTGCCGTTCCTCAACGTGCTGCATCCGGTGCGGCTGGTCGTGCGGCAGGGTGACGTCGATACCGCCGTGCGCATCCTCGATGCCGCGGCGGCGACGGATCCCAAGCCGCCGGAGAAGCCGCTGCTCAGCTAGCGCGAAAAGCCCGCGAGCGTCACGCCCATCGCGTCGATGGCGTCGCGCGCGCGCCAGAGCTCGCGCCCGTTGTAGATGAACGCGAAGGCGAGCAGCTCGCCGTCAGCGGTGCGCACGTAGCCGGCCAGCGAACTCACGTCGTTGGTCGTGCCCGTCTTGCCGCGCAGGTTGTCGGCGGCAGGCGTGCGCCGCATCCGCGTGCGCAGCGTCTCAGTGCGGCCGGCCACGGGCAGCGTCGCTTGGAACACCTCGCCCCAGGGCGCCGACTGTGCGTAGCCGAGCAGCTGCACCATCGAGCGCGCGGTGACGCGATCCAGCGTGGAGAGGCCGCTGCCGTCGGCGGCGTAGACGGCATCGCGCCGAACGGCCGCGCGCTCCCACAGGAAGCTGCGCAGCACTTCGTTGGCGGCCTCGGCGGAGCCGACGCCGCGCACCGAGCGCGCCGCGTTGCGGAAGAGCAGCTCGGCGAAATGGTTGTTGCTCTCGCCGTTCATCGTGACCACGAGCTGCGCCAATGGCGGCGACGCCCAGGCCGTCAGCCGCTCCGCGGCGTCCGGCGCCGTCGCGGCGTCGGCCCCGCCATCCACCACGATGCCCTGCTTCTGCAGCGCCGCGCGGAAGGCCGCCGCGGCGAAGCGCTCGGGCTGCTCCACCACCACGCGGTAGGTGCGCTCCGGGCTCAGCGCACCGATCCACCCGGTCACGCGGAAGCGATCCTCCGTGGTGTCCTGCCACACGCGGATGCGGGCGCCGCGGCTGCCAGGGCGCACCTCGACCGTCGGGTGGATCGGGATCTCGATCAGCGGTTCGTCGAAGCTCACGGTCGCGCCGCTGGCCGTGCTGCGCACGACGATGTTCGCGATGTTCTCGTTCACCGACAGCGCCGAGACGCGCGCGGCGTAGCCGGCCTGCAGGTAGCGCGTGCGCCATCCCTCGGGCACGCGGCGGCTCTCGAAGGCCGACGCGTCGCCGATGATGCTGCCGCGCACGCGGCGCACGCCCGCGGCGTACACGAGCTCGGCGATGGACTGCATCGGCGGCACGCCGCCGTTCCAGCGCGCGTAGCGCGCACCGAGCGCAGGATCGCCGGCGCCCTTGAGGTAGAGGTTGCCCTCGAGGGTTCCGTCCGGCCCGATGGGGCCGTCGCGCAGGATGTCGGTGCGGAACTGATGCGCGGGCCCGAAGCGCTCGAAGGCCAGTGCGGCCGTGTAGAGCTTCATCGTCGAGGCCGGCAGCAGCAGTTCGTCGGCCTGGCGCTGGAACAGTGTGTCGCCGTTGGTCAGCGAGACCACTGACACGCCCCAGTCGCCGCGCGAGGTGCTGATGTTCACGAAGTGCGCGAGGTCGCGGCGGAGGTTGTCCAGACCGCGGGGCGTCGTGGCCCGCAACGGCGCGGCAGGTGCGGGGCGTCGCGCAGCCGTGCCCACCGGCGGGCGCGTGGCGGTGGCACCGGGGCTCGGGTTGGCCTGCGCCTGTGCGAATCCCTCCTGACCCAGCAGGGCCAGCAGCGAGAGCAGCAGGAATGGCAGGCGACGCAGCATATCGTCGTAGCTTAGCAGGAGGGGCCGAGTCATCAAAGCGATTCGGCGATGTTCAGGTTCCGGAAGACCCACGCGCGGCGGCGTCGCGGCGTGGATCGGCGGCGCAGCGATCAGGCCGCGACCTGCGCCCCCGCCTGATCGTCCCGCTGCGACGTGACCCACTTGAAGAAGATCACGCTGGTCAGGAGGTAAAAGAACAGGCCGCCGGGGATCCACATAATGAGCCCGCCGAGCCGCTGGTCCTCGAGCGGCGAGAGGCCCCAGAGCCGCGGCGCGCTCGCATAGGCCGGGTACAGCACGTGGTCGGCGTAGACGATGAAGATCGAGATCACCGTCATCGGCAGCGTCATCACGAAGCTGTAGAGCATCTGTCCCGGATAGCTCAGCCGCGGCAGCTCCGGCAGCGGGCTCAGCATCGGCCACCACATCAGCACCGCGCTCACGAGGAACATCAGGTGCTGGACGATGTGCACCTCGTGGTAGTACATCGCCGCGTTGTACATCGGCGGCAGGTGCCAGCTCGCGAGCACGAGGTT
>VFQM010001137.1_pt1 | contig 24461 bp, 26 predicted proteins | sample 3512391 | NCBI WGS metagenome assembly VFQM01 (sample SAMN10412369, study PRJNA504923) | tailings metagenome | isolation source: Replicate 1 from Balatoc abandoned mine | place: Philippines | reverse complement strand
TGCTCAAGGTGCGCGCGATTGTTGCCGAGGCGCTTCCTGGCGAGCCGCTTTATGGCTTTACCCCCGACGCGGGACTGCCGCTTGGATGGGAGGAACGGGCGTGACGAGCCCAACCCCGCTTGCTGACCTGCGCGTCGTCGAATTCACGCACATGGTCATGGGCCCCACCGTGGGCCATATCCTCGCCAGCCTGGGCGCGGAGGTCATCCGCGTCGAGCCCGTTGGCGGTGACCAGACGCGGCGCTTGCTCGGGTCCGGCGCGGGCTATTTCCCGATGTATAACCGGCATAAGGCGAGCATCTGTCTTGATCTGAAATCCGCCGATGGCCTGAAAATCGCGCGCGAACTGAGCGAACGCGCCGACATTTTGGTCGAAAATTTCCGCCCCGGGGCGCTCGACCGGCTGGGGCTGGGCTATGACGCACTACGCGAAGCCAACCCGCGCCTCATCTATTGCAGCGAAAAAGGGTTTCTGCCTGGCCCCTATGAGCAGCGCACCGCATTGGACGAGGTTGCGCAGATGATGGGCGGCCTTGCCTATATGACCGGCCCGCCCGGCAAGCCACTGCGCGCGGGTGCGAGCGTGATCGATGTGACGGGCGGGATGTTCGGCGTGATTGGCATATTGGCCGCGCTGGAGGAACGCCACCGCACCGGCGCGGGCCAAATGGTCATTGCCAGCCTGTTCGAAACCACCGTCTATCTGGTTGGCCAGCATATGGCACAATATGCCGTGACCGGAAAACCGGCCGCCCCGATGCCGGCGCGCGTGTCGGCATGGGCGATTTATGATGTGTTTGAGACGAAAGACGACCCCGTGTTCATTGGCGTCGTCACCGACGCGCTGTGGGAGAAATTTTGTGCCCTGTTCGCGCTCGAGGCGCTGTGGGCGGACGAGAGTTTGCGCCGCAACAACGACCGGGTGTTGGCGCGCGAGCGCATCATGCCGGAAATTCGCGCGCTAATCGCGGGCTTCACCCGCGCCGAAATCATCGCGCGACTCGATGGCAGCGGGCTGCCCTTTGCCCCCATCGGCAAGCCCGAGGAGCTGTTTGACGATCCGCATCTGGCAGCATCGGCCGGGCTGGAGCCGGTCACGCTCGATAATGGCGAGATTACGCGGCTGCCCACCCTGCCGCTTATGATGGGGGGGCAGCGCCCGGCCGCAGCAGTGCAGTTGCCAACGCCAGGGGCCGACAGCGCGGCCGTGCTGACGGCGCTAGGATATGATGAGGCCGGAATCGCGGCGTTGATGGCGTCGGGTGCGGTTAGCGCGGGTTAGAGCGGACGGCGACGGCGATCGGTAAGCGCGCGGCGTTCTTCACCCGTGCGGCGCTCGGGGCCATCATAGTCTTGATCCTCGACCGTGCGGCGATCTGTCGTACGGCGGCCGCTGCGATGACGGCCTTCGGCTTTGCGATCCATCGTCCGTGCTCCGGTAAGCGGAAAAGGACGATATCGATTATCTGTTAGCTGACCCGGCCCAAGATATTAGCCGCAAATGGTTTCCGACGGGTAAATTCGGTTTCATCCGGCGGGATCGGCGTCGGCCGCTGATGACAGCGGATCACCGGGGCGCGAGAGATGCCAATAAGCACCCAGCAACAGCGCGACTGAAATCGCCTCGGCAATCATCGCCTGCGTAATAGATGCCGTTAGCGAATCGCCAAATGCGATCAGCCCCAGCAAGCGACCAAGCAACGCCGTGCCAAACAGCGCGGTCGGCACCAGCAGCGCGTGTGTCCAGCCGGATCGCAGCGTCCCCACCACCGCAAAGGCTGCCGCGACCAGAAAGAAAGAGGACAGATCGGCGCGAATGGTGTTGCGTCCCGTCGGATCAAGCTGTGGCCCGGCAAGGTCGAAATAGGGGGCTGCGGCGGTCAGGCCCTGAAACCCCGTGAGCAAAAATAGCGCCGCCCACAACAGCACCACTCCGCGTACCACCCAGTTGATCATAGCATCCTCCGCTGCCCCACGCTGGGGCTTTGTGCGGCAAAGTCAAGCTACCTGCGCGGCCCCTTCCGTCGCGGCGATCCACCCGCCGCCCAGCACATGATCGGGGTTGGCGGCATCATAGAGCACCGCCGCCTGCCCCGGCGCGACGCCGAATTCGGGCGTGGTAAAGCGCAGCATTTTGCCTTCCAGCCGGGCCGGGACGGGCTTGGCCAGACTGCGCACCTTGGCGAGCACAGCGCGGCCATCGACCTCGGCGAGCCAATTGGCTTCGTCGATTACCGCCGCCGATACCGCCAGCGCCGCACGCGGGCCGACGACCACTTGCTTCGTCACGGCATCAAGCCGGATGACATAGAGCGGTTCCGCCTGACCGCCGATCTCGATGCCGCGACGCTGGCCGACCGTATAGTGGATAAGGCCCTTGTGCGGGCCCAGCACGCGGCCATCGAGGTGCACAATGTCGCCCGCGTCGTCGGCATCAGGGCGGACCTTGCGCACGATCGCCGCATAATCACCATCGGGCACGAAGCAAATATCCTGGCTGTCGGGCTTGGCCGCGACGCCCAGTCCTAGTTCGGCAGCAATGGCGCGCACCGCGCTTTTGGGCATGCCGCCCAGCGGAAAGCGCAAGAAATCGAGCTGCTCGCGGGTGGTCGCGAACAGGAAATAGCTCTGGTCGCGGGCCGGGTCGACCGCGCGGTGCAGCTCGGGACCATCCTTCCCCATCACGCGCCGCACATAATGGCCGGTCGCGAGGCAGTCGGCGCCCAATTCCTTGGCCAGCGCGAACAGATCGGTAAACTTCACCCCCATGTTACAGCGCACGCAGGGGATGGGTGTGCGTCCGGCGAGATATTCGTCGGCGAACTGGTCGATCACCGAATCGCGAAACCGGCTTTCATGATCGTGGACATAGTGCGCAAAGCCCAGCCGGTCGGCGACCGCACGCGCGTCGCGAATATCTTGTCCCGCGCAGCAGGCACCGGGGCGGCGGGCTTTGGCGCCGCTGTCGTACAGCTGGAGGGTGACACCAATCACCTCCGCCCCCGAGCGCGCTGCCAGCGCAGCCACCACGCTGGAATCGACGCCGCCCGACATAGCGACAACGATGCGCGTGCCGGCCAGCGGGGCGGCAAGCTGAAAATCGCCGGCGAGGGCGTCAAGGGTGGTGGTTGCGGACATGATTGCCGCGCCCATAGCGCCGCCGCAGCATCAACGCCAGCTTGCCGCCTGCCGCGCCATCGCCCGCGACGGCATTAACCATCGCTAATGAGGGATGAAGACCGCTTTTACCGGCGCTTAGGCGGTTGTCGTTATTGAGGAGGCTATGAAGTTTGACTTTCCCCCCCGTGCGGCAAAGCGCGACGCGGCGATTCGTCCCGGTTTCGACGTGCTTATGGCCGTTACCAGCGCGCGTCAGGCCGCATCGCCGACGGCCAGACTCGTCGCGGCGCGGCGCGGACGCGGCGAAGGCAAAAGCAATGAAACCGGGTGCGCCGCGCTGCTGGCGCACGGACGCATCACTGGTGAGTTGGCAGGCAAGGCTGTGCGCTTTGCCGATTTGGCGGTGGGCACTGTCCCGGAACAGGACAGCGATGCTGCGGTAAGGGAAGAAATGAAGACCCCGTTTACCAAGGCGTTTCAGCCGATGGTCAAACATGTTGATTTAGAAGGACCTCTCAACGCCGAACGCCCCGTTGGCAACGGTCCGGGAATGGAATGAATATGATCGAGAACCAGAAAATCAGGCCGGCACAAGTCATTGGCCCCTTGGGTGAGCCGTTGACGCTCGATACGCTGCCGCCGCCCTCGACGACCCGCTGGGTCGTGCGCCGCAAGGCCGAAGTGGTGGCTGCGGTGAACGGCGGGCTGTTGACCGTAGACGAGGCGTGCGAACGCTACGGCCTGACGCTGGAAGAATTTGCCGGTTGGCAACGCTCGATCGACCGCAGCGGCATGGCCGGTCTGCGCGTTACCCGCCTGCAACATTATCGCGACCTGTACGAGCGCCAACAGCGCTTCTAACCGCGCGCACCCGCAATCAGGAACCGCCGCCCCGCCGCTCCTCCCGGAGCGCGCGGGGCGGATGCTTTTAGGGAATCGTCAAAAGCTGAACCGCGGCAATCCATCGATCGCCGCGCGCAGCGAGTGACTCCATTGATCGCTGATGGCGCGGAAATAGGGGTCGGTCCCCTCGAACCGCCGCGTTGCGCCGATGGTAAACTGGTCGCGTTCGTGGATGACCAGGTCCAGCGGCGGCGCGACCGCCAGATTGGCGCGGATGGTGCTGTCAAACGACACCATCAGCAGTCGCACCGCATCCTCGAAAGTCATCGCCGGATCAAAGGCGCGGACCAATATGGGGCGACCATATTTGGTCTCGCCGCTTTGAAAAAACGGCGTGTCATTGCCGGCCTCGATAAAGTTGCCCTGCGGATAAATCAGGAACAGGCGCGGCTCACTGCCCTTGATTTGCCCGCCAACGATCAAGGTGGCTGAAAAGGGCGATTGCGCCGTGGGCGATCCTTCTCCGGCGCGCCCGCGCACGACCTCGCGCAAAGTTTCGCCGACGATGGTGGCGATCTGAAACATTGACGGCGCGGCCATAATCGACGGGTTGCGGTCTTTGGGCGCTTTTGACCGTTCGTCGAGCAAGCTGACCACCGCCTGCGTCGTTGCCAGATTTCCTGCGCTCATCAACGTGATCACGCGTTCACCCGGCTTTTCCCAATTCGTGATCTTCTTCACCATGGAAATATCGTCGACGCCCGCGTTTGTGCGCGTGTCGGCCATGAAGGCAAGGCCGCGGTTCAGCCTTAAACCAACGCAATAGGTCATGCAGTGACTCGCTCCCCTGCCGGTCTCAACCCTTATTGCTGCTGGACGTTGACCGTGACAAGCATCTCTTCACCGACGCCGCCGAAATGCATCCCGGTCACCGGCGCGGCGTCGCGATAGTCCAGACCCGTTGCAACGCGGACATAGCGCGCGTCGGGCGAAATTCCGTTTGAAACATCAAAGCCAATCCAGCCGATGCCATCGACATACGCCTCGGCCCAGCCGTGCGTCGCATCCTGATCGGCGCGATCATTCATCAGCAAATAGCCCGAGACATAGCGGGCCGGAAAGCCAAGCAGCCGCGCCGCAACGCAAAAAGCGTGGGCATGGTCCTGACACACGCCATGCCCCAGCACCAACGCCTGTTCGGCGCTGGTTTCGGCATGGGTGTGTCCGGGCGCATAAGCAATGGCGCCGCGCACCAGCGCCGACACGGCATGGAGCCGCGCCACGGGGTCGGCATCGGGCGCCACAGTCCGGGCCAGCGCCCGCGTGGCTTTGCCCGCGCGGGTCAGCTGGGTTTCGCACGTAAAATACCATAGCGGCAGATGCCCACCATGCGCGCCGACAATGCCGTGCCGATCTTCGGTTTCGACGGTGCCGGTGCAGCTCAATGTTATTTCGCTACCCCCGCGCGCGATGCTAACCAGATCAACATGGTTGGCGTGCTGGTCGTTAAAGCACAATTGGGTATCGCCGCCGGTAACCGCCAGCTGCCAGTCAATGACGCGCTGACCCGGCCGATCCTTGGGCGTCAGCCGCAACTGCTGCAGCGCATAGGAGACCGGACCCGAATAGCGATAGGTGGTGTGGTGCCGGATGGCGAGACGCATCTTGTTCAACTTAACCCCGTTCAGTCCGCCACAAAGCGATAATCAAGCGCGATCTGGTTCGCGAGCAAGTTGTTGGCGACCAGATATTTGATGATGAATTCGTGCAGTCCGCTGTCGAAGATGGCGTCGATCGACTGGCTGAGCATTTTGGTGCCAATGTCGGCGCAGACATGATGGGCCGGACTGGTTTCGCCATATTCATGCGCCAGATGCGCCAGATTGTCGCACAGCTTGGCATGACAAAAGGCCAGGCTGCGCGGCATTTGCGGGTTGAGGATCAAAAATTCAGCGATCCCGCGCGCGGTCGAATCGGGACCGTTCAACCAGTGATAGGCGCGCTGCGCCGACACCGACCGCAGGATTGTCTCCCATTGCACCATGTCGAGCGTCGAGCCGACCGCCGCAACGCTGGGCAGCAGCAGATAATATTTGACGTCCAGGATGCGCGCCGTGTTGTCGGCGCGTTCAATAAAGGTGCCGAGGCGCAAGAAATTATAGGTGTCATGGCGCAGCTGCGTCCCTGCCATCGCCCCGCGCACCAACGCGTTCTGGCGCCGGATCAGCGCGAGCAAATCGGGCAGGTCGGCGGCGCGGATGCGGCCACGCAAACGCGCGTCGAGCACGATCCAGGTCTCATTAATCGCTTCCCACACCTCGCGCGTCAGCGATACACGCACCAGCCGGGCGTTGTCGCGCGCGGCCTTCACCAAGTTAATGACACTCGCAGGATTGCCCCGGTCGCTGAGCAAAAAGGCCACCACCCGCGGCGAGTCGAGCTCGCCGTGCGCGGCGCGATAGGCGGTAAGCTGGCCCACCGTCGAAAGCAGGCTTTCCCACTCGCCCACCGCCGCCGATGCCCGCGTCAGTGCGATCCGGAAGCCGGCCTCGACCAACCGCGCCTGCGCCTCGGCACGCTCGAGATAGCGGCTCATCCAGAACAGACCGGCAGCGTTCTTGCCTAGCATCGCGGCACGCCCCTAATCATCCAGCACCCATGTGTCCTTGGTGCCGCCGCCCTGACTGCTGTTCACTACCAGCGAGCCTTCGGTCATCGCCACCCGGGTCAGCCCGCCCGGCACAATTTCAATGCCGCCCGGCGACACCAGGACGAACGGCCGCAGGTCGACATGGCGCGGCGCGAGGCCTTTCTTCGTAAAAATCGGTACGGTCGACAGCGCCAGCGTCGGCTGGGCGATATATTTGGCGGGGTTGGCAACCAATTTGGCCCGAAACGCTGCCACCTCGCGCTTGGAGGCCGCCGGGCCGACCAGCATGCCATAACCGCCCGACCCGTGGACCTCTTTCACCACCAGTTGTTCGAGTTTGTCGAGCACTTCGGCCAGCTGGTCGGGCTCGCTGCATCGCCAGGTCGGCACATTGGGTAAGAGCGGTTTCTCGCCGGTGTAAAATTCCACGATTTCCGGCATATAACTGTAGAGTGCCTTGTCGTCGGCAATGCCCGTTCCGGGTGCGTTGGCAATGGTGATGCCACCCGCGCGATAGACATCCAAAATGCCCGGCACGCCCAGCATCGATTCAGGTTTGAAATTGAGCGGGTCGAGATAATCATCGTCGATGCGGCGATAGATGACATCGACGGACTTGTAGCCCTGCGTCGTGCGCATCGCGATCCGCCCGTCGACCACTCGCAAATCATGCCCTTCGACCAATTCAACCCCCATCTGGTCGGCGAGGAAGCTGTGTTCGAAATAGGCCGAATTGAAAATGCCGGGGGTCAACACCGCAATCGTCGGCGGGCCCGAACAGGCGGGCGGCGCGCAAGCGGCCAGCGAGCGGCGCAGGCGGGTTGGGTAATCACTGACCTCGCGCACCGGGATCCGGCTGAACAGTTCGGGAAACATCTGGAGCATGGTTTCCCGGTTTTCGAGCATGTAGCTGACCCCCGAAGGCGTGCGGGCATTATCCTCGAGCACATAAAATTCATCCGGCCCCGTGCGAACAATGTCGGTGCCGATAATATGGGTGTAGATGCCGCCGGGCGGGTCGACCCCGACCATTTTCGGCAGAAAAGCCTCGTTCTGTGCGATCATCGCCGTAGGGATGCGGCCCGCGCGCAATATTTCCTGGCGATGATAAATGTCGTGCAAAAAGGCGTTGATCGCGCGCACGCGCTGCTCAATCCCGCGCGATAGGCGCCGCCATTCGCGCGCCGACACGATGCGCGGCACAATGTCAAAGGGGATCAGCCGCTCGTCGGCATCATCGCTGCCATAGACGTTGAAGGTGATGCCGGTCTTGCGGAAAAAAGCCTCTGCCTCCTGCGCCTTGCTGCGCAGATGGTCAGGCTGGGTTGCAGCAAACCAATCGGCAAAATCGCCATAGGGGCCGCGGGCCGCGCCGTCCGGGCCCAGCATTTCGTCAAAGGCTACCCTTTGCTCTGCCATGACTTGTCGCCCCTGTCCGATACCGCCCCCTCTCCACTCGGCTTTGAAGCTATCGGAGCGGCGCGAAAAGGCAAGGGGATGAAAAGCAGGGCCGCAGATGATAGCAAGCGACCCATGATCCGCACTTCGCTCGACGCCCTGTTGGTTGGCACGCCGCAGCCCTTTCACCCCATCCGCGGGATGAGCAGCATGGCACGCAGGCCGGTCCGCGCGCCGGTCGCGGTGGGACCAACGGGGTTTGCGGGCGATCAGGTCGCCGACCCGACGGTGCATGGCGGGCCCGATAAAGCGGTGCATTTCTACCCCGCCGAACATTATGCCGCCTGGCGCGCCGAATTGGGCGACCATCCGCGCCTCGTCGCACCGGGCGGCTTCGGCGAAAATCTGTCCGCGCACGGGCTGACCGAGGAGCGCGTACATATCGGCGACCGTTTCCGCATCGGCACCGCGCTGTTCGAAGTCGCGCAGGGCCGCCAGCCGTGCTGGAAGCTTGACCATCATTTCGGCCTGAAAAGCATGGCCGCAGATGTTATCCGCAGCGGACGCGGCGGTTTCTATTTCCGGGTGATCGAGGAGGGCCGCGTGGCGCCGGGCGATGCGATCGAGCAGGTCGCGCGCGGCGCCGCGCATTGGTCTGTCGCGCGCGTTTTCAATTTGCTGATCGGCGGTGGCCACAAGAGCGCCGAGGGGCAAGCGGCGCTCGCCGAACTGGTCGGGCTGGAGGTGCTGGCGGCGAACTGGCGCGCGCGGGCGGCCAAACTTCGCGTCGCCAATGCTGATTGACGTTTACGTAAACGGACGGTAGCTTGAATCCAACCGTTTCGCGCGTCACACTGACGATAAGGAGAGCCGCCATGGACATGCAATTCAGCCCCGAAGATCTGGCCTTCCAGCAGGAAGTGCGCGCCTTTATCGCCGAAAATTATCCCAAGGAACTGCGCGGCAAGCAGGATGAGGGCGACGAGCTGGGCAAAGAAGATTTCCTGTCCTGGCACCGGGTGCTGCACAAAAAGGGCTGGGTCGCCCCCGCCTGGCCCGTCGAATATGGCGGCACCGGCTGGACGCCGACGCAGCGCTTCATCTGGTCCGAAGAAACTGCACGCGCCGATTGCATCCGCCTGATGCCTTTTGGTCTCAGCATGGTCGGCCCCGTCATCTATACCTTTGGCACGCCGGCGCAGAAGGCGCATTTCCTGCCCCGGATCCTGTCGGGTGAGGATTGGTGGTGTCAGGGCTATTCGGAACCCGGTTCCGGTTCGGACCTTGCCAGCCTGCGCACCACGGCGGTCCGCGAGGGCGACCATTATGTTGTCAATGGCCAGAAAACCTGGACCACCATGGCGCAGCACGCCGACTGGGGCTTTTTCCTCGTCCGCACCGACAAGGACGCCAAGCAGCAGGAGGGCATCAGCTTCCTCCTGATCGACATGAAATCACCCGGCGTCACCGTGCGTCCGATCATCACATTGGGCGGCGAGCACGAAGTCAACGAAGTGTGGCTGGAGGATGTGCGCGTCCCCGTCGACCAGCGCGTTTACGAGGAAAACAAAGGCTGGACCGGCGCCAAATTCCTCCTCGCGCACGAACGCACCGGTATTGCCGGGGTGGCGGCGTCGAAGCGCGGCGTCGAGAAAATCAAATCCATCGCGACCGCCGAAATGGACGGCGACAGGCCGCTGCTCCAGAACCCCTTCTTCAAGCGCAAGGTAGCCGAACTGGAGATGGACCTGACCGCGCTGGAGTTTACCGAGCTGCGCAGCCTCGCCGGTGAAGCCGCCGGGCGCGGGCCGGGGCCCGAATCGAGCCTGCTCAAAATCAAGGGGTCGGAAATCCAGCAGCGCATCACCGAACTCGCGCTGGAAGCGGCGGGCCATTATGGCGCGCCCTATTTCCGCTCGTTCGGAGAGGGCGACAACGCCCACCCCATCGGCCCCGACTTCGCCCAGCGCGTCGCCCCGCATTATTACAATATGCGCAAGACGACGATCTATGGCGGGTCGAACGAGATCCAGCGCAACATCATCGCGAAGATGGTTTTGGGATTATAGGATAATCCGAAAACCACCCCGGACGTGATCCGGGGTCCAGGGCGGTTCAGAGCCGCCCTCTGCCCAACCCTGGACCCCGGCGTTCGCCGGGGATCACACGACAATCGAGGACGACGATGGATTTCACCTACACCGAAACGCAGGACATGATCCGCGACACGCTGGCGCGCTTCCTCGCCGACACCTATGATTTTGACAAACGCCGCGCGATGATTTCCAGCGAGGCTGGCCGCGACCCCGGTATCTGGCAGGCGCTGGCGACCGAGCTGGGCATGCTGTCCGCGCCATTCTCCGAAGATGTCGGCGGGCTTGGCGGCGGTGCGCTCGAAAATGCCATTGTCATGGAAGAGCTGGGCAAGGCCATCGCCATCGAACCCTATCTTCAAACCGTCGTCATCGGCGGCGGCGCGCTCAAGGCGTCACCCGGCCCGCTCGCCGACGCGCTGATCCCCGCGATCATCGGCGGCGAAGCGGTCATCGCCTTTGCCTATGCCGAGCCGCAAGGGCGCTACGACCCCGCGAATATTCGCACCAGCGCCAAGGCCGACGGTGGCGGCTTTGTGCTCAACGGCCACAAGGCGGTGGTCTATGCCGCGCCGTGGGCGACGCACCTGCTCGTCACCGCGCGCACTGGCGGCGGCCAGCGCGAGCGCGCGGGCGTCGAGCTATTCCTGATCGACGCGGACCTTTCGGGCATCACCCGGCGTGACTATGCCACAGTAGACGGCTTCCGCGCTTCGGAGGTTTATTTCGAAAACGTCGCTATCCCCGGCGACGCGCATCTGCCCGGCGGTATCGACCTCATTGAACGCATCATTGATGAAGCAACGATGGGTGTATGTGCCGAGGGCGTCGGAACTTTGCGCAAACTGCACGACGGCACGCTCGAATATTCGAAACAACGCAAGCAGTTTGGCCAGCCCATCGGCAAGTTTCAGGTGCTCCAACACCGCATGGCCGACATGTTCATCGAGGTTGAGCAAGCCGCCTCCATGACGCTGATGGGCACGCTGAAGCTCGACCTGCCCGCGAACGAGCGCATGGCCGCCGTCAGCCTGGCCAAAGCCAAGGTCGCGCGCAGCGCCAAATTCGTTGGCCAAAACGCCATCCAGACGCACGGCGGCATCGGCATCACCGACGAACTCGCCATCGGCCATTATTTCAAACGATCAACGATGATCGAGAACCAATTCGGCACGCCAGATTTCCATCTGGAGCGGTATGAGCGCCTGACGATGGGGTAGACGTCAGACGCCGCCCCTAGACATGAAGACGTATTTTGCAAATGCGACGAATACAGCAATCATCCAAACGGTAAGGACGACTCTTGCCTTTTGTGATTTCGACACTCCGAAATACGCTGCAACTGCGGGCAGGACCACCCCAGCTATGAAGAATCCAATAGACTTGTAGCGATACCAATATTCCTGTTCATCGCTGGAATAGGGTCCTTGAGAAAAGCTGAGGGCTACTAGACCAATCAACACCCCGTTGAGCGCCAACATTGTCCACAGGCAACCTGCGCTACTTTGTTTGTTGGGCATTTTTGCGGCGCCTCTACACTACTCTGCACTCCTTATAGCATGTTTCGAGGCCGAGTCTCCAAGGGCAAGGTATCTTTCCAGCAATTCGTCGCCCCGCACTTGATGCGGGGCTTGGCTATTTCTGCTCGCGCGCCACTGAAAGCCTAACGCCGTGTCAAGCACGGGGTGACGGGTGTGGGTTATGTTGAGTTGAACGTACCCGACTTCAGAAAGAAACTCTTCGCGCCTCAGCGGGCACCAAAAATCGCTGTCCTACACGGACGCAATCTGGCTTAACCTCGGCGATGCCGATCCTCGCACTTCTCGTCCAGATTTTCCTGCAAATAGGATCGCTGCGCCGCGCCACAAAAACGCGCGATGGTGTCAAATTCTTTCAACTTTGGACGCCGTCTGACCATCGACAGCGCGCTGCAATAGTGTGTGAAGTTGCGCAGTTTTCCGGGCGTTTTGGAAAGGGGTCCGGTCTGGCTGGGGCGGGAGGATTCGAACCTCCGCATGGCGGTACCAAAAACCGCTGCCTTACCGCTTGGCTACGCCCCATTGGCCGGACTGCGCCGCGCTATAGCGAAGGGCGCGGCGATGGCAAGCGCTCGCTAAACCCGTTGTACCCAGCCGTGCGGGTCGGCGGCGCGGCCGCGCTGGATGGCGACGAGCTTGTCCTTCAGCATCGCGGTGACCTGCCCCGGCCCCCCGGCGCCAATGGTGAAGCTGGTCTCGCCGCGCGTCACCTTGCCCACTGGCGTCACCACCGCCGCGGTGCCGCAGGCGAAGGTTTCAGTGAGCGCGCCGCTTGTCGCGTCCGCCTGCCACTGGTCGATGGCATAGGGTCGCTCCTCAACCGTCAGCTCCGCATCGCGCGCCAGCGTCATCAACGCGTCGCGCGTGATACCGGGCAGGATCGTGCCGGTCAGCGGCGGCGTGACAATGCGTCCGTCGGCGAACACGAAAAACAGGTTCATGCCCCCCAGTTCCTCGATCCAGCGGCGCTCGGCAGCGTCGAGAAAGACGACCTGGTCAAATCCCTTGGCAATAGCCTCGCTCTGCGCCGCGAGGCTGGCGGCATAGTTGCCGCCGCATTTGGCGGCGCCGGTCCCGCCCGGCGCGGCGCGGGTGAAATCTTCCGACACCCACAGCGAAACCGCCGGCGCACCCGATTTGAAATAATTGCCCACCGGCGAGGCGATAACCAGGAAATGATATTCGGCCGAAGGCTTCACCCCCAGAAACGCCTCGCTGGCATACATGAAGGGGCGCAGATAGAGCGCCCCGCCCTCCACCTGCGGGAACCAGTCGGCATCGGCGCGGATGAGTTCCTTGCACGCATCGACGAACAAGCCTTCGGGCAGTTCGGCCATCGCCATCCGGCGCGCGCTGGCGTTGAAGCGCGCGGCGTTGGCGTCGGCGCGGAACAGCGCCATTTCGCCGCTGTCGAGCTTATAGGCCTTGAGCCCTTCGAAGATTTCCTGCGCATAATGGAGCACCGCCGTCGCGGGATCGAGCGTCAGCGGCCCGCGCGGCATCAACCGCGCATCGTGCCAACCCTGCCCCTGCCTGAACCGCACGCTGACCATATGGTCGGTAAACACACGCCCAAACTGCGGATCGGCCACCAGCGCCGCGCGCTGTTCAGCAGGCGTCGGATTGGGGTGCGGATCGTGCAGGAAGGCGGTCATGTTTTGGCTTTCGGAGGCAGGGAAGCGCGGTCTTGCCAAAGGAAGGCAGGCCGCGCAACTTTAGCAGCGATGAGCGACGAAAATTATCTTGCGCAAACGCCCGCAGCCTCTGCTCTTTTCTTACGCGAGGCGGAGGTACGGCGCGGAATCGAGCTGTTGTTCTTTGGCCATGGCCATTTCTGGCGCGCCATCGACGCGGCGCTTGCCGAAGCGGGCCTGAGCCGCGCCGAATATCGCGCCCTTTATTTCATCGCGCGTCAACCGGGGTTGACCGTAACCGAGCTTTTGGCGCTGCTGGGCATCACCAAACAATCGCTGGGCCGCGCGCTGAAACCCCTGGAGGCCCGCGGGCTGGTCGTCACCCGCCCCGGCAATCGCGACCGGCGGCAAAAGGAGCTGCGCCTGACCGAAGCGGGCAAAGCACTGGAGGCCGCGCTGTTCGCGCCGCTGCGCGATGCCATGGGCCGCGCCTATTCGGCTGCCGGGCAAGAGGCGGTGACGGGTTTCTGGCGGGTGAGCGAGGCGCTGATCCCGGCGCGCGAGCGCGGCCGGGTGGCGGGGCTGGGGGAAGCAACCTGAAGAACCGTAGCCCTGAGCTTGTCGAAGGGCATGTCGCGTGCATCAGCCATCGGTGCCTTGCCGCGCCGCGTGCTTCGACAAGCTCAGCACTACGGTTAATTGTTCACCCCCGCGCGATATCGGCCAGTTCGCGTCCCTGGTCGCGGGCGGCGCGGAGCACTTCGGTCATCAGTGCGACCAATCGCCCGTCGGCGTCGAGCACGTCGAGGCCCGCCTGTGTCGTCCCGCCCTTGCTGGCGACCTTTGCCACGAGCGCGGCAGGCATTTCGCCGCTGCTGGCGAGCCATGCCGTCGCGCCGCCGAAGGTTGCTGAAGCCAGCGCCAACGCATCATCGCTGCCGAGGCCGAGCCGCTCGCCCGCTGCGGCATAAGCCTCGATCAGCCGCAGGATGAAAGCCGGACCACTGCCCGTAAAAGCGGTGATGAGGTCCATCTGGCTGTCGTCAGCCAGCCGCAGCACGCTGCCCAGCGGGGTAAGCAGCGCATCGATGAGGGCATCATCGCCCGCATCGTTGCCGGTCGCCGCCACCGCCGTTACCCCGGCCCCGATGCGCGCGGGCAAATTGGGCAGGATGCGAACATGCGCCTTCGCCGCCGGAAAGCGCTCCGCGAGATCGGCAAGCGAAACTCCTGCAAGCATCGAGACAAGCCGCGTGTCCGCGCCGACAAACGGTTCGACCTCCGCGCCGATATCGCCCAGCTGTTGCGGCTTGACCCCCAGCATCACCCACTGCGCGCGCGCGCCGCTGGCCGCCCAATCAGCCGTGCTGGCATGCGCGGCGACCCCGGCGGGCAATGCCATTGGGGCAGGATCAACCACTTGCACCCGCGCCGGATTAAGCCCGGCGGCGACCCAGCGCGTCAGCATTGCGCCCGCCATATTGCCGCAGCCGACCAGCAGCAGGCCGCCGGTAAATGAGTCCAAAGATGTCGCCATAGCGCGCCCCGCTAGACGATGATGCCGTCAGGGGCAACTGGTTGCCGGGCCGCTAACCAGATCGAGACAGCGGCCATCGATTTGGGCAGAATCGATCGGCAGGCCGATCAAGGCGGCCAGCGTCGGCAGGATATCGACCGTCATCACCGGATTGGGCTGTTCGAACCCCGCCAGCCCCTTCCGCCAGAACAGCATCGGCACGCGCCGGTCATAGTCCCACACCGATCCGTGCGTGGCGACGTAGCGGCCGGGCGTCGCCGCATCCGTATCCGTGATCGGCGTGACATTGGGCCGCAGCGCGAACAATATGTCGCCCGATCGTTGCGGGTGGAACGAAGCACGTAGGCGCTGTTCGACACTCCAGTTCAGCGGATTGCCCGTCGGCAGCGGCATGGCCATCATTTGCGCGCGGGTGACCACGGCCGCAATCTGGCGGTGCGCCATCAGCCGTACGGCTATTGCCGCTTCGGCGCGTGCGCGCTGCGACGGGCTGAGCATCTGGTTCAGATAGAGGTCGCTGCCTTCGGCCAGGAACAGCGGTTTAGGTAGTGCGAGTTCATCGGCGACTGCGTCGCCTAGCGCGGCCATCGAAAAGGCACCGTCGATCCGTTCGGCCATCGGCAAGGCATTTTGGCGGTTGCGTTCGGGGATGTCGTGCCCGCCATGGTCGGCGGTCAGCACAACGGCATAGTCGATCCCGGTCGCGTCCAGCCGCGTGAAGAAATCACCCAGATCGCGATCGAGCGACAGCATTTGCAGGCACATTTCACTGCCGCCGGTGCCATAGCTGTGGCCGACATAATCGGTCGCCGACAGGCCGAGAATCAGCAGATCGGTCCCGCTGCCTTCGCCCATGCGGCTGGCCGCGCGCAACGCCGCTCCGGCAGCGAGCACCGCTCCATCGGCTTCCGGTGTAGCCAGAAAGCTGCGCAGATTGCCGCCCGTGCGCGCCATGCGGCCGGTCCCGACCTGCTTGGCCGTGCCAATCGGAATCGGAACATCATGCGCGGCACAAGCCAATGGCAGATCAAGTGGCGGGCGGGCGCTGTTGATGGCGCTGGCGATTGCGGCCCCCGCCGCCTGTGCTGTCGGCGACAGCGTCGTGCCGCGATAGCTTGTCAGCCCGTTGGTATCCAACCACAGCACTTCGTCGGCCGATTTGCCCGCCATCATGATGGCAGCGCGATCCTTGCCCGCGACCGCAATGACACGCGCCGACGGGCTGCGCGCCTTCATCAGATCGCCCAGCGTCGGCACCAGCAGATGGGAAACCGACGGCGCGTAATTGCTCGACGTGGTTCCGGGCACTAACGGGTCTTCGGCGCAATAGACACGCTTGTCTTCACGCCGCAGCGCGGGATCGGCCCAGTGATTCGCCACGATGCCGGTACGCGCAGGGTGGCTGCCGGTTAAAATAGTCGAATGGCCCGGACAGGTTTCGCTCGCACCATGCGCTTGATATCCCGCTGGAAACACCGCGCCCTGCGTCAAGCGCGCGAGGCCGCCGGTAACCAGTCCGCGATATTCGGCGAATAGGTCGGCAGAGAGCTGATCGACGGCGATGACCACGATCAGCTTAGGTGCGGGTTGTGGTTGCGCAGCAGCAATTGCTGACGAGAATAGGGCCGCGAAGGCTGCCACTGCCCTCGTCATCCCCGCCGCGAAGGCGGGCATCCATCGCCGACGTGTTACAGATGAGATTGGCCAATGTGCCATGCCGTTAGCTCCGGTGATGGTCTCCCGCCGGCGCGGGAATGACGAAGAGGGTGACTATGCTGTGCTGCAAACTGGACTATAGGGCAAGAACTGCACGACGATGACCAATCCCCGCTTCCCCCTGCTGCGCCTGATCCTGCTGTGGTTCGCCGCGATGTTCGCTGCGCCAGCCATGGCGCAAGCGCCGCTTCAGACCAACATTACCCCGCAGCTGATCGCCGAGCACAGCACTCCCGGGCCCGGCAGCACGACGACGCTTGCGCTGCTGATGACGCCCAAGCCGGGCTGGCATGGCTATTGGAAAAATGGAGGTGATGCAGGGTTCGGGCTGCAGGTCGAATGGGATTTGCCCGACGGCGTGACAGTCGGGGCTTTCGATTATCCGGTGCCCGAGCCACTCGTGTTGTTCGGGCTGATGAACCATGTTTACAAACAGCCCTATGCGCTGCTCGCGCGGCTGCAGGTGGCGGACAGTGTTGCACCGGGGACCGATCTCAGCTTCAGCGGCAAGGCGCTCTGGCTCGCCTGCACCGACGAGGTGTGCGTGCCCGAAGAGGCCGTCATTGCGGCCAAGCTGACCGCAGGACGGCCGGGCGCGGTGGCCAAGGCCGACCCGCGCTTTGACACTTGGCGTGCCGCGCTGCCGCCGCTGCTCGACCGCGTAGGGCGGTGGGAGCGCAAGGGCGATGTCCTGCGTGTCGGCTTGCCAATTCCCCAAACCATGGCGATCAGCGACCCGCATCTGTTCGTCGCGACGGCCAAGCTGATTGACTATGGTGCGCCGCAAAGTTTCAGCCGCAACGGCGACTGGCTGATCATCGAAGCACAGGCGAAGGGCGATGCGGCTGGACCCGCCGAAGCGCTGCTGCGGTTGCAAGGCACGCGCGGGCTGATGGTTCGTCTGTCCCCCGGCACGGTTCCGGCGGCAGGGCAGCCGCTGATGATGGCGTCGGGCGGCGTGGATTGGGCGCTGTTCGGCTGGGCGCTGGGCGGGGCGGTACTGGGCGGGTTGCTGCTCAATCTGATGCCGTGCGTGTTTCCGATCCTCAGCCTGAAGGCACTGAGCTTAGCGCGCGCAGGCGGCGACGCGCGCGAGGCGAAGGTCGAGGCGTTGGCCTATGCCGCCGGTGCGATCACGGTCGCGCTGTTGCTGGGCGGGCTGCTACTGGCGCTGCGCGCAGGTGGGGCCGAAATTGGCTGGGCGTTCCAGTTGCAAAATCCGTGGAGCGTGGGCGCGCTGCTGCTGCTGACGCTTGCCATCACGGCCAATTTGCTCGGGCTTTTTGAACTGCCGAGCTTTGGCGGCGGCGATGCGCTGACGCGCGCGGGCGGAGCCAAAGGCGGCTTTGCTACCGGCGCGCTCGCGGCCTTTGTCGCGACGCCGTGCAGCGGGCCGTTCATGGGTGCGGCGCTCGGGGCAACGCTGGCGTTGCCCGCCGCCGCTGCGCTGCCAATCTTCGGTGGCCTAGGACTGGGTCTCGCCCTCCCCTTCGTCGCCATCGCTTACTCGCCCGCGCTGCGCCGCCGCCTGCCCAAGCCCGGCGCGTGGATGGTGACGTTCCGCAAATGGCTGGCGCTGCCGATGGCGATTACGGCCTTGGGGCTGGCGTGGCTGCTATGGCAACAGGTCGGACCCGCACGCAATGACCCCGCTGCCATTGCCGCCAAGGCATCATCGGCGTGGTCCCCCGAATCGCTCGCCGCCGCGCGCGCGTCGGGCAAACCCGTATTCGTCAATTTCACCGCTGACTGGTGCATCACGTGCAAGGTCAATGAACAAACCAGCATCAGCCGCGCCGAGGTGCAAGCGGCATTCGACAAGGCAGGGGTGGTGCAACTGACCGGCAACTGGACCAAAGGGGACCCCGCGATCACCCGCGCGCTGGCCGAGCAGGGCCGCAACAGCCTGCCGCTATATCTCTGGTATGCGCCGGGGGCCGATGCGCCTGAGGTCCTGCCGCAGATTTTGACGCCGGGATTGCTGATTGAAAAGGCCAAGACACCATGAACAGCGTCATTGCGAGCGAAGCGAAGCAATCTAGGGCGGTGCCAGGCCGCCCTAGATTGCTTCGCTTCGCTCGCAATGACGATAACAGTTTATGACAAAGATGCGCGCCGACCAGTTGCTGGTCGAGCAGGGCCATGCCGAAAGCCGCGCGCGCGCTCAGGCGTTGATCCTCGCAGGCCTGGTCTTCGTCGGCGACCGCAAGGTCGACAAAGCGGGGCAGCAATTGCCGCCTGATACGATGCTGACCCTCAAAGGCCGCGATCACCCTTGGGTATCGCGCGGCGGGTTGAAACTCGATCATGCGCTTGTCGAACTGGGATGGGATGTCACCAATGCTGTGGCCATCGACGTCGGCAGCTCGACCGGCGGCTTTACCGATGTGCTGCTGACGCGCAGCGCCGCGAGGGTTTATGCGGTTGATTCGGGGACCAACCAGCTGGCGTGGAAATTGCGAAAAGATGGCCGCGTCGTTGTGCTCGAACAAACCAGCGCGCGCATCTTGACGCCGGCCCATATTCCCGAAGCCATTGACCTGGTTGTGTGTGACGCAAGCTTCATCAGCCTTGCCAAAGTACTGCCCGTCCCACTGGGCTTTGCCAAAGCGGGCGCGCGGCTGATCGCGCTGATCAAGCCGCAGTTCGAGGCCGAGCGGCACGAAATCGGCAAGAAAGGGGTAGTCCGCGACACCGCTGTACACGACCGCGTTTGCGCCGAAGTGCGGGCGTGGCTGGCCAGCATCGGCTGGCGTGTTGATGCATTGATGACGAGCCCGATCACCGGGCCTGAAGGCAATGTGGAGTTTCTGGTGGCGGCGACGAACGCGGCATAACCCTTGACCGAAGCCCTGAGCTTGTCGAAGGGCGTCGCAAAGGCTGGACGTGCTTCGACAGCGACCCAATGGGAGCCAGCACGACGGTTTTGAACGCACCGACCTGTTTACAAAGGCTAAGCATGACCGAACTCGCCACTCCGGACCAGTTGCGCATGTCCTTCGTCCGCTGGGCGCTGGTGACGGTGCCTGCGACGGTGCTGCTCGGCAGCCTGTCGGGCCTCCTTTCAAACAGCGGTTTTGGCAATCCCTGGTTCGACGCGCTGGTCATCCCCGATTTCATGCCGCCGGGTTGGGCGTTCGGGGTGGTCTGGCCCGTCCTCTACGCGCTGCTCGGGCTGGCGCTAGCGATGATCCTGAACGCGCGCGGGGCGCAGGGGCGCGGGGCGGCGCTGGCGCTGTTCGCCACCGCATACCTCGCCAATCTTGCCTGGTCGCCGCTCTTCTTTGCCGCGCACCAGATAACAGCGGCCTTTTATCTCATCTTGTTCATGATCGCAGTGACAATTGCCACCGCCTTTGCCTTCGGCCGCATTCGCAGCATCGCCGCGTGGCTGCTCGTGCCCTATCTGTGCTGGATAAGCTTTGCTGCCATGCTGAATTTCGCGTTCGACCAGCTCAATCCAGAGGCCGAAACCCTTGCGCCGGCCGCTGCGCGCTCCCAAATCAATGCCAGTCCGCTTCAACCGGCAGAGGAATGACCCATGCAAAGTGAGAACCGCTTTTTCGACGATCTGGCGCGTGTGATGAATGGTGTTGCCGGCACCGTGGCCGGGGCGGGCCGCGAGGCTGAGGCGGCGATGCGCGAGCGCGCCAAGGAATGGATCGGCCGCATGGACTTTGTGAGCCGCGAGGAATTCGAAGCCGTCAAACAAATGGCCGCCACCGCGCGCGCCGAAGCCGAGGCGCTGAAACAGCGGCTCGACGCGCTGGAGGGCAAATCTGCCGCTGCCAAGCCCGCAGCGCCCAAACGCGCCGCCAAGCCCAAAGACTGACAGACTCGCCTTCGCGCGCGCTGCCCGCTAAGGCGGGCATCTGATGAGCGATAATATCTACGACGACGACGAACAGGAAGCCGCGCCGATCGACATGATCAGCGCCTATTTCGAAGCGCATGGCTGGCCGCACGAGATGGTCAGCGAGGACGAGATTGTCGCCACGGTGCAGGGGTCGTGGACCAATTACGAGCTGCGCGCCGTGTGGCGCGGCGAGGACCGCGTGATTCAGTTGCTCGCCTTCCCGGACATTCGCGTGGTCGAGGACCAGAAAAGCGTCACGCACGAAGCACTGGCGCTGATCAACGAACAATTGTGGCTCGGTCATTTCGAGCTGTGGTCGAACAGCGGAACGCTCCTATATCGTCACGGTCTGCTCGTCGGTAGCGACGGCGCGCTGGGGCTTGATGCCGCCGAAACGCTCATCGAAACCGCGATTGACGAATGCGAGCGATTCTATCCGGTGTTTCAGTTCATCCTTTGGGGCGGAAAATCGCCTGCCGAAGCGCTGGCGGCATCGCTGATCGAAACGCGCGGCGAGGCCTAACGCCGCTCGAAGCGGATCAGCCCGGTTTGCAAGTCATTGGTGCCGATGGCCAAGTCCTCGCCGCTCCAGTCAGCCACAAACACGGTGCGGCGGCCAAGGTCGGCGGGATGGGTCGCGCGGTTGCCTTGCACTGCCAACCCCGCTGACGGATTCTTGCGCTCCTCCGCGGCCACGGCAATCAGCGCGGAGTAGTTTTCCTTGTTGCGCCCCTGCACCAGCAGATTGTTCGCAATGCGCCCGACCGAGCCCGAGGGCAGGTCGATGAGGTAATTGGTGCCGGTCCCTAGACTGTCGTCGAAACTATTGTCGCTGATCTCGACCGCAATCGCGCGTGCCTTGAAATAATGGCCGCCGCTGCCCTTTTCAAAACGGCTGCGGGTGACGATGACCCGGCCCCAGATGCCGGTGTAAACGCTGTGCGCGCATGACAAGCCGCGGTCGCAGCGACCGAGCCGCGAGAAAGTTGAGCGGTCGATTGTCAGCGTCGCCTCTGGATCGTCGTGCGTCAGGATGCCCTCTTCGCTGTTGCGGAACAGCGTGTTTACGACGTCCAGATCGCTGCGCTCCAGCCGGATGCCCGCGCCATTGCCGTCGGGCACCCGCAAATTCTGGAACACCAACCCTTCGACACGTGCGCCAGCACCGCGCAGCACCAGTGCTGCCTTGCCCTCGCAAGTAACACCGTCGAAAATGGCAGTACCGGGTTCGACCGCGACAAAGGCAATCTGGCCCAACGACTGTACTGCGCAGTCGCGATGCGTACCGGGCGCGATGCGGATGGTACCGGCACTGTCGCCAATCGCGTCTACCGCCTCTTGCAACCGGCCAAAGCCTTGGCCGGTTTCGGCGACAACAAAGGGCGCACTGCCGGTTTGCGATTGCGCCGGAATGACCATCGCCAGCGCGATCAACATGGCAAGCGCGGTCAGCGGGCGGGGACGTAAATATCGGGGCATAGACCGGTGCTAGCAGACGCTTGCCGCAGGGTCGTTTGCAAGGCTGGTTAATTTGCGCGACGTGCCACGGCGGGACGCCAGAACTGCTGCCGGTTAACGCCGTGCTGCCTTGCGATTGTCCTTTCATGGGTTATGGCTGCGCCAACAGGGACCCAGCATGAATCTCACCGAAATCTATCTGATCGCCTTGCTGATTATCTTCGCCGTGCCCTGGCTGGTGTGGCGGCTGGGGCGCACCGATTATTGGGCGCCGCTGGTGGTGGTACAGATTGTCGGCGGCATCTTGCTTGGCCCCGGCGTCCTCGGCGCGGCTTTTCCGGCCTATTATGACTTCGTATTTCGCCCTGATGTAATCACAGCGCTCAATGGCGTTGCCTGGTGGGCAGTCATGCTGTTCGTGTGGGTCGCAGGCATCGAATTGGAACTGGGCGAGGCGTGGCAGCACCGGCGCGAAACCGGTGTAACGGCGGGGCTCGCGCTCGGCGTGCCGCTGCTGCTGGGTTCGCTGGCGGGCGCATTCCTGCTGCAATGGCCGGGCTGGCGCGGGCCGGAAGGCGCACACTGGCAAGCGGTGGCGGGCATAGGTATGGCCTGCGCCGTCACCGCCATCCCGATCCTCGTCCTGCTGATGGAAAAGATGGAAATCCTGCGCGCACCGCTGGGCCAGCGCATCCTGCGCTATGCCAGCCTGGACGATATCGCCATCTGGGCGGTGCTGGCAATCATCCTGCTCGATTGGGAGCGGATCGGGCGGCAGCTGGTCTTCCTGATCGGCTTTGCCATCGCCGCCTGGGCCATCCGGCGGCTTATGCCGCGCCTGCGCGAGGCAGATCGGTGGGCGGTGGGGCTTGTGTGGCTGGCGCTATGCGGGCTGGCGGGCGACTGGTCGGGGCTGCACTATATGGTCGGCGCGTTTCTGGCAGGCACAGTTCTTGATGCCAAGTGGTTTGGGCATGACGCGATGGACCGGTTCCGGGGCGTCGTGTTGCTGACGATGATGCCGGTCTTTTTCCTGTCGACGGGCCTGCGCACCCAATGGGATGGCGGCGGTATTGCGGTCTTTGGCGCAGCCGCGCTGCTGCTCGTGGCGGCAATCGCGGGCAAGCTGGGCGGGGTTGCCATCGCCGGGCGCGTGCTGGGCTGGCAAAAGGGGGAGGCGTGGCTGGTCGGCTGGCTGCTCCAGACCAAGGCGCTAATTATGATCATTTTTGCCAATGTCTTGCTCGACAAGGATATCATCTCGAACACCGCCTTTACCGCGCTGCTGCTGATGGCGGTGGCCAGTACGATGCTCACGGTGCCGGTGGTGACCCCGCTGCTCAAGCGGATGCCGGGGCTGATCGGCAAGGCGGGGTAGGGTCAGCCCGCCGGAAAATGTATCATTGCGGGACGAAAATGCGTGCATCAAGCGTGTGCAATGATTGCACAAATCATGGTTGCTGATAGGTAAATACCGAAGGTCGCAAACCGAACAATAACCGATTCGCTCTTCCATTGGGGATTAAGAACATGAAAAAATTAGGTTTTGTGGCGCTTGCGAGTGCTGCCGCCCTCGCCGCCGTTCCGGCGTCGGCCGCCACGGTCATTTTCACGTCGGGCTTTGAAGGCCCCGGCAACAGCGACAATTCTCGCACCGTTCCGGTCGACCCCAACACCAAGACGCCTGCTGGAACTTTCGGCTTTTACACGGCTGCTGACGGCTGGACTGCCGATAATGTCAGCAACCCAATTGAGTTGCAAAATCGGGTCGCGGGAGCGCCTGCGCCAGCCGGTGGCGATGTGTTTGTTGAGCTCGACAGCAACCGCAACAGCTCGATGTCGCGCACCCTTACTAAGTCTAGCAAGTATTTCACGCTGAGCTTTCTCTACTCACCGCGTCCGAATCAGCCTTCGACCACAAACGGTATTGAAGTGCTGTTGAATGGCGTAGTCTTCAATCCCCCGGGCGTGGTGACCGGGACGGGCGGACCTACCACCAATTGGTCGACCATCACGATCGGCCGCTTCATGGCCAATGCGGGTGACAAGATCACTTTCCGTGCCGTCGGCCGCTCGGACTCTCTCGGTGGATACGTTGATAACATCAAGCTTGCCGTGGTCCCTGAGCCCGCCACCTGGGCGATGATGATCATGGGCTTTGGCCTGATCGGCGGCGCGCTGCGCAGTGCCAAGGGTCGCCAGACGGCGCGCGTCCGCTTCGCCTGACGCGTCACACCCTTCCCTGGGGGGGAAGTGAGGCCCGCCGGTTCCATCCCCGGCGGGCCTTTTTCGTGGCTTAATCCATATTGGGCCGCAGCCAGCGGCGCGCGGTGTCGAGATCGACGCCGCGCCGCGCCGTATAGTCCGTGAGTTGCCCTTCGCCCACGCGCGCCACGCCGAAATATTCGGCCTGTGGATGGCCGAAATAGAAGCCGCTGACCGCCGCGGTGGGCAGCATCGCAAAGCTTTCGGTGAGCGTCAGCCCGGCGTGCGAAGGCGCATCCAGCAGGTCGAACAGGATCGGCTTCAAACTATGCTCGGGGCAGGCCGGATAGCCGGGCGCCGGGCGGATGCCGCGATATTCTTCCTTGATCAGCGCCTCGTTGGTCAGCTGCTCG
>VFQM010001134.1_pt1 | contig 24505 bp, 26 predicted proteins | sample 3512391 | NCBI WGS metagenome assembly VFQM01 (sample SAMN10412369, study PRJNA504923) | tailings metagenome | isolation source: Replicate 1 from Balatoc abandoned mine | place: Philippines | reverse complement strand
GACATCGAGTGCAACGAGATGATCGTGGACAACACCTGCATGCAGCTGGTGATGAAGCCCGAGCAGTTCGACGTCATCGTGACCACCAACCTGTTCGGCGACATCATCTCCGACCTCTGCGCCGGCCTGGTCGGCGGCCTGGGCCTGGCCCCGGGTGCGAACATCGGCACGGAAGCCGCCATCTTCGAGGCGGTGCATGGCTCGGCGCCGGACATCGCCGGCAAGGGCATCGCCAACCCCTGCGCCCTGCTGCTGGGCGCCTGCCAGATGCTCGACCACCTGGGCCACGTGGAGGCCGCCAAGCGCCTGCGCGCCGCCATCGTCGCCACGATGGAGGCCAAGGACAACCTGACGCCGGACCTCGGCGGCACCGGCACCACGATGTCCTTCGCCAAGGCCATCGCGGCGCGCGCCGCGGCCTGAGCGTCGCCGGCCGGATGGCCGAAAACGAAGGGCGCCCCGCGGGGCGCCCTTTTTCTTTGCGGGACGTCGTCCCCCGGCGGACTCAGTCCACCGACCTCGCCACCGCGTCGCCGTAGCGCAGGCGGAACAGCAGCCGCTTCAGGCCGCTGGCGCCGAACACCAGCAGCAGGCCGATGACCGCCTCGACCGCGGTGGCGCCCACGTTGGCGATGTCCTGGGGCATGAAATGCGGGATGCCCTGGCCATCGCGCGGCGCCAGCATCGCCAGCAGCCCCCAATAGACGCCATCCACGAGGGCCCGGGCCAGCAGCCAGACGCCCATCAGCGACAGCGCCAGCGAGGCCAGAAGGCCCGGCCCGGCCGCCTCCTCGGAGCGCGCTTCCTTCATCACCGGCAGCAGGGCGCGCGCGACGGTCAGCGGGAAGAACCAGAGCCCCAGCGTGATCGCGGCGACCAGCACCGTACTGGCGCCATGGATCCACAGGCTGCCGTCCACCGGCTGGCCCTGCAGTTGCGAGACGAAGCCCACGCCCGAGGCGACCATGCCGAGCGTGGTGACCGCGAGGTAGATCGCCAGGAGGCGGACGGCGATGGCGACGTAGTCTTCCCTGCCCATGGTTTCGGTTCCTTGCCGGCGTCGGCGACGTGGGGTCGTCCCGAAGGCTAGAGGGCGCGCCCCGGCGCGGCAATGGGAATTCACCTCGCGCGGACCGGCTTCAGTCGATGCGCGCCGGATCGAGCGCCGCCGGCCAGCCGCGCGGCAGGTAGTGCGCGGTGTCGGCAAGCAGGAGCATCGGCCGGTCCTCGGGCGTGTCGCCGTAGGCGTGCACGTGGCCGAAGGCGGACAGGTCGTGCGCGGCACGGACGCGGACCACCTTTTCCTCGAGCACGCACTGCGGGCCCGCGTAGCGGCCGGTGAGGCGACCGTCGGCGACCTCGAGCCGCGAGGCCAGCAGGCCCACGCCCTCGGCCTCGCACCAGGGCTGGAGCAGGGCTTCGAAGTTGCCCGAGACCACGGTGACGACATCGCCGCGCGCGCGATGGGCGCGCAGGCGGGCCAGGGCCTCGGGGCGGATGCGCGCGGGCAGGTGGTCGCGTGCCCAGGCGGCGGCGCCGGCGGCGAAGGCCGCGGCGTCCATTCCCGACAGTCCGCGCCGCACGACCTCGGCGCGGATACGCGTGCCCGGCACCAGGCCGAGCCGGTAGCCCGCGACCAGCGGCGCCAGGGCCCAGCGCGCGGCGCGCTGCCGCTCCGCGGGTACCAGCCAGCGCATGAAGGCCGGGAAGGTCTCGCCGCGGGTCAGGGTGCCGTCGAAGTCGAACAGCGCGAGGTGGCTTGCTTCACCCGCCATGTCGCTCGCGGTGGCGCAGCAGGAAGGCGTCCAGCACCGGCAGCAGGGCGTCCAGCGGCTTGGCGTAGAGGTCGGGGATGCCACCCTCGATGCCGGTGAGTTCGCGGGCGAAGGCGCGGCCGCCGGCCTGCCCGAGGTAGTCGGCCCGGTAGTGGATGGCGATCATGCGCGCCGGCTTGCGCACGATCTCGAAGCCGTCGACGGCCGACCAGGGCACGCGCACCACGCGCACCGGCGAGGCCATCTCGAAGCCCTCGTCGTCGAGTACCAGGCGCATCAGGCCGGGGCGGGCCAGCAGGACGATGCCGAGCACCAGGCCCAGGCCGAAGAAGGCGATCGCCGCCCAGCCCAGCAGCGGCTTCTCGCCGAGCATCCAGGCGCCGGCGGCGACGAAGGCGGCCGAGCCGGCCAGCAGCCAGGCGGCGCGCGTGCGCCGGGCGGGGAGGACGAGACGTGCCTGCATGGTCGGTCTCCAAAAAGAGAACGGGGCCGGCACCGGGCCGGCCCCGCGGGGATCAGGCCGGGCTCAATCGCGCGACTGCAGCTTGGCCAGCAGGCGCAGGATCTCCAGGTACAGCCAGATCAGGGTGACGACCAGGCCGAAGGCGCCGTACCACTCCATGTACTTGGGCGCGCCGGCCTCGGCGCCCGACTCGATGAAGTCGAAGTCCAGCACCAGGTTCAGGGCGGCGATCACCACCACGAAGGCGCTGAAGGCGATGCCCCAGGTGCCCGATTCGTGGATGAAGCCGAAGCCCTCGAAACCGAACAGGCGCAGGCCGAGGTTCACCAGGTAGAGCAGGGCGATGCCGCCGGTGGCGGCGACCACGCCGAGCTTGAAGTTCTCGGTGGCCTTGATGAGGCCGGACTTGTAGGCCATCAGCAGCGCCGCCAGCACGCCGAGCGTCAGCATCACCGCCTGCATGACGATGCCCGGGAAGCGCATCTCGAAGAAGGCCGAGATGCCGCCGAGGAACAGGCCCTCCAGCAGCGCGTACATCGGCGCGGTGACCGGCGCCCAGGTCTTCTTGAACACGGTGACGATGGCCAGGACGAAGCCGCCCAGGCCGCCCGCCAGCATCCAGGGCATGACCGCGCCCGGGTTGGTGGGATCGAACAGGCTCCAGGTGTAGGCGGCCGTGGCCACGCACATCAGCAGCAGCAGGCCGGTCTTGTTGACCGTGCCGTTGAGCGTCATCACCTGGCCCGGGTCGCGCGAGACGACCTGGCCGCTGCCGACGTCGAGGAAGGTGTTGGCGTTGAGGGCGGGATTGCCGCTGCGCATCGTCCGGGCTCCGGGAGAGGGGTGCGCCGATGCTAGCCGAGCCCGCGCGCCCGGGCCAGCCGGTCCGGGCCGGCCCGGTCAGGCCGGCCGGGCGTCGCCGCGGCGCTGCCAGAAGTGGTCGAGCACGGCCACCTGGCCCTTGCCGGGGCGGTAGGCGTGCAGCAGGGCGCCGTGCACGTAATCGGTGGCCTTGGCGCAGGCCTCGCGCAGGGGCAGGCCGCGGCAGAGGTTGGCGGCGATCGCCGAGGCCAGGGTGCAGCCGGTGCCGTGGCCCTCGATGTCCAGGCGCGGGTGTTCGAACTCGAGCAATGCCTCGCCATCGTCGAAGCGGTCCACCATCGCGCCGGTGCCGGGCAGGTGGCCGCCCTTGAGCAGCACGGCGCCGCAGTCCAGGGCCAGCAGTTCGACCAGGGCGGCCTCGGCGGCTTCGTCGTCCGCGATGGCGTGGCCCAGCAGCAGCTCGGCTTCGGGGATGTTGGGCGTGATGACGGTGGCCATCGGCAGCAGGCGCGTGCGCAGGGCCTCGAGCGCGGCGTCCTCCAGCAACTTGGCCCCGGACGTGGCGACCATGACCGGGTCGAGCACCAGCGCGCGCGGGCGATGTTGCTCCAGGGCGTCGGCGACGGCATGGATGACCCTGGCGTTGGCCAGCATGCCCAGCTTCACCGCGCCGATGTCGAAATCGGCGAAGCAGGCATCGATCTGCGCACGCAGGAAGTCCACCGGCGGTACGTTCACGGCGGTGACGCCGCGGGTGTGCTGGGCGGTCAGCGCGGCCAGTGCGCTCAGGCCGTGCACGCCGTGCGCGGCGAAGGCCTTGAGGTCGGCCTGGATGCCGGCGCCGCCGCCGCTGTCGGAGCCGGCGATGGTCAGGGCGCAGATCGGTCGGGTGGGCATGGTCGGGGCTGGGAGGGAGGATCTTTTGGACGCGGATTTACGCGGATAGGCGCGGATAAGGCAAATATTTGTTCAAGCAGCAAGCGCGTCGTTGGTGTCCTTCCGCGTTCATCCGCGTCACTCCGCGGCGAGTTTTTGGTGTTTCCAGATCGCGTACGACAGGCCGGTGGTGCCGGTGATGAGCGCGGGCAGGTAGAGGGCGCGATAGTCGAAGGCGGTGAAGGCGAGGGCGCCGAGGATGCCGCCGGCCAGGAAGGCGCTGATGATCACCAGGCACAGCCACAGCCGGCGCCTGGCCACGGGCAGGCCGCGCAGGGCGTGGCCGAGCGTGATGCCCAGGTCGGTGAACATGCCGCTGACGTGCGAAGTGCGCACCACCGCGCCGCTGTAGGTCGTGGCCATGGCGTTCTGCAGGCCGATGGCCACCGCCGCCAGCAGCGGGCCGGCGAAACTGCCGCGCTGGAACAGCGGCACGGCCGCCGCCAGCAGCACCGCCTCGATCGCCAGCGCGACGCCGTAGCGGCGGCCCAGGCGAAGCGTGGCGTCCTGCACCAGCAGGCCGCTGAGCGCGGCGCCGGCGACGAAGGCAGCGGCCATGGCGGCCAGTTCCATCGCCCCGGTCCAGCGACCGCCGGCCAGGGCCGCGCCCAGCAGGGTGGTGGTGCCGGTGAGGTGGGTGATCGCCTGGTGCTCGAAGCCCAGGTAACCCACCACGTTCACCATGCCGGCGACGCAGGCCAGCGCCGCGGCGCCGATCCACACCCAGGTCGCCAGCCGGTCGGCCATGGCCTCACAGCACCTCGGAAGCGTAGTCGGCCAGGCGCGAACGCTCGCCGCGGCGCAGGGTGATGTGGGCGCTGTGGTTCCAGCTCTTGAAGCGGTCCACGGCGTAGGTCAGGCCCGAGGTGGTCTCGGTGAGGTAGGGCGTGTCGATCTGCTCGACGTTGCCCATGCAGATGATCTTGGTGCCCGGGCCGGCGCGCGTGATCAGGGTCTTCATCTGCTTGGGCGTGAGGTTCTGCGCCTCGTCGACGATCACCCAGCGGTTGAGGAAGGTGCGACCGCGCATGAAGTTCATCGAACGGATCTTGATGCGGCTGGCGAGCAGTTCGTTGGTCGCGCCGCGGCCCCAGGCGCCGTGGTCCTCGGTGTGGGTGAGCACCTCGAGGTTGTCGGTCAGCGCACCCATCCACGGCGTCATCTTTTCCTCCTCCGTGCCGGGCAGGAAGCCGATGTCCTCGCCGACGCTGACCGTGGCGCGGGTCATGATGATCTCGCGGTAGCGCTGGATGTCCATCGTCTGGGTCAGGCCGGCCGCGAGCGCGAGCAGGGTCTTGCCGGTGCCGGCGGTGCCGAGCAGGGTGACGAAGTCGATCTCCGGATCCATCAGCGCGTTGAAGGCGAAGTTCTGCTCGCGGTTGCGCGCGTTGATGCCCCAGACCTGGTGCTGCGGCGCGCGGAAGTCATCGACGATCTGCAGGATGGCGCGCTCGCCGTCCAGGCGCGCGACCTTCATCTCCACCTCGTCGTCGCCGGGCAGGTACAGGAACTGGTTCGGGTACCAGCCGTCGTCGTCGGACCGGCGCACTTCGTAGAAGGTGCGGCCCTTCTCGGTCCAGCTGCGCAGGCTGCCCTCGTGGCGGTCCCAGAAGTCCGGCGGCAGCTCGGTGGCGCCGGTGAAGAGCAGGTTGAAGTCGTCGATCGCGCGGTCGTTTTCGTAGTCCTCGGCCTTGACGGCGCAGATCGAGGCCTTGATGCGCAGGTTGATGTCCTTGGACACCAGCACCACCGGCACGCCGGGATGATCCTCGATCAGCTGGAGGATCGAGCCCAGTATCTGGTTGTCCGGCAGCACCGTGCCGAAGCGCTTGCCCACCTCGACCGGCTTGAGCTGGAACAGCAGCCGGCCCACCGATTCGGGCGCGCGCAGCTGCAGGCCCTGGGGGCGCACCAGCGGCACGCCGCCGCCGAGGTCCTTGCCGCCGTGGGCCTCGATGATCTCGTTGAGGAAGCGGCTGACCTGGCGCGCGTTGCGGCTCGCCTCGCTATGGCCCTTCTTCCCGTTGTCGAGCTCCTCGAGCACCATCATCGGGATGAAGACGTCGTGCTCCTCGAACTTGAACAGCGCGGTCGGGTCGTGCATCAGCACGTTGGTGTCCAGGACGTAGATGCGCTTGCTTCGGGTCATGGGCTTCTCGGGCTAGGGGCGTGGACCCCGGAAAGGACGGCGCCGCCGAGGCTCGCGGGGCGAGTCGGCGGCGGCGATGTTCGGGAGGGAGGTCACTTTGCCTTGGCGGCCTGCTGGTGCTGCTTCAGGGCTTCATACACCGCTTCGGCGTGGCCGGCCACCTTGACCTTGCGCCACGCGGCGGCGACGCGGCCGGCCGGGTCGAGCAGGAAGGTGCTGCGCTCGATGCCCAGCACCGTGCGGCCGTACATGTTCTTCTCCCGGATGACGTCGAAGGCCTTGCACAGGGCCTCGTCGGCGTCGGACACCAGGTCGAAGCGGAAACCCTGCTTGGCGCAGAAGTTCGCGTGCGACTTCACCGAGTCGCGCGACACCCCGAGCACCTCGGCGCCGGCGCGGCGGAACTTCGCCAGCAGCTCGTTGAACTCCAGGCCCTCGGTGGTGCAGCCGGGCGTGGAATCCTTGGGGTAGAAGTACAGCACCAGCCATTTGCCGCGATAGTCGGAGAGTTTCGCGGCCTTGCCGCTGCCGAGCGCGAGCGGGAGGTCGGGGATCGTGTCGCCGGGCTGGGTCATCGGGTCCTCAGAACTTCATCGGGTCCATGATGGCGTCGAGGTTGAGGTGGTCGCAGAACTCCAGGAAGTCGTCGCGCAGCGCGGCGATGTGCATGTTCGCCGGGATGCCGATGGTGACCTGGGCCGAGAACATGTCCGCGCCGGTCTGCATGGCCCGGTAGCGCTGGCTGTGCAGGTTCTCGATGGTGATGCCCTGGCGGTCGAAGAAATCCGCCAGCTGGAACAGGATGCCGGGCTTGTCCGCGGCCACGACCTCGACGATGTAGGGCAGCAGGTTGGACTGCAGCGCCTTCGGGCCGGTGCGGTACCAGACCAGCTTGAAGCCTTCCTCGCGCTCGAGCCGGGCCAGCATGGCCTCGAGCTTCGCCACCGCGTCCCAGGAGCCCACCGCCAGCGCGGTCACGGACACGTCCCGGCCCACCGTGGACAGGCGGGCATCCACGAGGTTGCAGCCGCTGTCGGAGATGCGGCGGGTGACGGCCAGCAGGGGGGACTGCGGATGCGTGGTGTACGCGCTGATCAGCAGGTGGTTCTCGTTGGCGGTCGGGCGCGCGGCGGGGTCGGTCAAAGCGGTGTTCCAGGCGGGCGCCGCGGGGCGGCGCGGAAGTCGGGGCCAGCATACTTGCCGCCGCTTTCCGGCCGCAAGTAACATCGCAGGCAGTCACCGAAAGGCCATTCCCTTGCAATTTTCCGGCAGCATCACCGCGCTGGCGACGCCGTTCGCGGCCAGCGGCGCCCTGGACCTCGATGCCTGGTCGCGCCTGATCGCGGCCCAGCTCGACGGCGGCACCTCGGCCCTCGTGGTCGCCGGCTCCACCGGCGAGGCCGCGGCGCTGTCCGATGACGAATACGCCGCGCTGCTGCGCGCCGCCGTGGCGCAGGCCGGCGGCCGCGTGCCGGTGCTCGCGGGCACCGGCCTGTCCAACACCGCCAAGACCATCGCCCAGACGCGCCAGGCCCGCGACCTCGGCGCCGATGCCGCGCTGGTGGTCACGCCGCCCTACGTGCGCCCGACCCAGGACGGCCTGGTCGCGCACTACACCGCGGTCGCCGACCAGGGCGGCCTGCCGGTCGTGCTCTACAACGTGCCCGGCCGCACCGGCGTGGACATGCAGCCCGAGACGGTCGCGCGCCTGTGCCGCCACCCGAACATCGTGGCCCTGAAGGAGGCCCGCGGCGACGAGGCGCGCTGGAGCGCGCTGTACCCGCTGGCCGGCGACGATTTCGCCCTGCTCAGCGGCGACGACCCGACCTTCGTGCGTGCCGTGCTCGGCGGCGCCGCCGGCGTCATTTCGGTCGCCTCGAACGTGGTGCCGCGCACCTTCGCCCGACTCTGCGCGCTGGCCCGGGCCGGGCAGGGCGGGGCGGCCACCGACCTCGATGCCCGCCTGCAGGACCTCTACGACTTCCTCGGCGTCGAACCCAACCCCATCCCGGTCAAGGCCCTGCTGGCCCGGCAGGGCGTCGGCCATGGCCTGCGCCTGCCGCTGCTGCCGCTGTCGGCGCCGCACCAGGCCCGGGCCGATGCCCTGGCCCAGGCCTGTCGCCTGCTCGAATCCGAACTGGCTTAAGCTTCCCGTCCCATTCCCGCGCCCGGACGGCGCGGCCCCAGGAGACCTTGAATGACCCCGATCCGTTCCTTCGCCCGCCCGCTGCTGGTGGCCATCCTCGCGGTTGCCGTCGTCGGCACCAGCGGCTGTTCCTGGCTGCGCAGCAAGTTCGGCGGCAACCGGGACTACCTGGAAAGCCAGCAGAACCGCCCGCTGGAAGTGCCGCCGGACCTGGACACGCCGCCCCTGCGCGGCGCGGTCGAAATCCCCGAGCTGCCGGCCGGCGCGACCGCGGCGGGCGGCCCGACGGACGTGCCGGGCGCGGCCCAGGCCGTCGCCGGCATCGACAGCTTCACCGTGGCCGACACCCTGGAAAGCACCTGGCGCCGCCTGGGCCTGGCCCTGGGCAAGATCGACGGCGTCACCATCGACGAGCGCGCGCAGCTGCTCAACAGCTACAGCGTCAGCTACCGCGGCGCGACCCTGCTGCTGCGCGCCGAGGCGGTGGGCGAGGGCACCCGCGTGGTCGCCCTGGGCGCCGATGGCCGCCCGCTGACCAGCGGCCCGGCCACCGAGCTGCTGGCCCTGCTCAAGGCGCGCCTGGGCTGAAACCGGGCGTCCGGGTGGAAACGGAAAGGGCGCCCATCGGGCGCCCTTTTTTTCGCTGCGGCCGATGCCGCCGTGGGCCGGCGCGCGGGCCGGGCCGGGCGCCTCAGCGCTGCAGCTGGTCGAGCTTGCCCGGCTTGCCGTCCCACTCGGCGGCGTCCGGCAGGGGCTCCTGGCGCGTGGTGATCACCGGCCAGGCCTTCGAGAGTTCGGCATTGAGCGCGATGAAGCCTTCCTGGCCGGCCGGCACGTCGTCCTCCGGGTAGATGGCCTTGGCCGGGCACTCGGGTTCGCACAGGGTGCAGTCGATGCACTCCTCGGGGTCGATCACCAGGAAGTTCGGGCCCTCGTGGAAGCAGTCGACCGGACAGACCTCGACGCAGTCGGTGTACTTGCAGCGGATGCAGTTCTCGGTGACGACGAAGGGCATGGCCGGGACTTCCTGGTTCGACGATGGCGGCAATTCTAGCGGCCGCGCGCATCGCGCGCCCAGCGCGCCGGCCCGCGGAAAAAGAAAGCCCGGCGCAAGGCCGGGCTTTCGGAAGAGTGGCGCTCCCTACGAGGTTCGAACTCGTGTTCCCGCCTTGAGAGGGCGGTGTCCTAGACCACTAGACGAAGGGAGCGCGGATGGCGGAGCCGTGAAGCGGGCGCTAGTATACCGGGCTTTCCCGGCCCCGGGAAGCCCCTCGAGGGCCCGGCGCCGCCCTTCGCCGCGCAAAGGAACCCGCGCCGCCGATGCCCATGACGGACACCCCGAACTCCCACGATGCCCTGCCCCTGGTCGTGCCGCGCGCCGAGCACGGCATTTCGCGCAAGGACATCAGCCCCAACGCCCTGCGCGTGCTCTACCGCCTGCGCGAGGGCGGCTTCCAGGGCTACCTGGTCGGCGGCGCCGTGCGCGACCTGCTGATCGGCGGCCATCCCAAGGATTTCGACGTCGCCACCGACGCCACGCCCGAACAGGTGCGCGCGCTGTTCCGCAACTGCCGGCTGATCGGCCGGCGCTTCCGCCTGGCGCACGTGGTGTTCGGCCCCGAGATCATCGAGGTCGCCACGTTCCGCGCCAACAGCGCCGACGACGACCAGGACCGCGAGACCGGCGACGACGGCCGCCTGCTGCGCGACAACGTCTACGGCACGATCGAGGACGACGCGGTGCGCCGCGACTTCACCGCCAACGCGCTGTACTACGCCATCGAGGATTTCTCGGTGCGCGACTACACCGGCGGCTACCGCGACGTGCAGGACCGCGTGCTGCGCCTGATCGGCGACCCGGTCGAGCGCTATCGCGAGGATCCGGTGCGCATGCTGCGCGCCGCGCGCCTGGCGGCGAAGCTGGGTTTCCGCATCGCCGACGACGCCGCGGCGCCGATCCCCGAGCTGGCCGGCCTGCTCGCCGGCGCGCCGCCCGCGCGCCTGTTCGACGAGTGCCTGAAGATGTTCCTGGCCGGCCACGCCGAAAAGAGCTTCCTGCTGCTCGAGGAGCTGGGCCTGCTGCCGGCGCTTTTCCCGGAGTCGGCCAAGGCCATGGCGACCAACCGCAGCGGCGCCCTGCGCGCGATGGTGCTCGATGCACTGCGCAACACCGACCGCCGCATCGCCGAGGACAAGCCGGTGACGCCGGCCTTCCTGTTCGCCGCCCTGCTGTGGCCGGCCTACTGCCGCGAGCTGGCCGTGCTGCAGAAGCAGGGCGTCGACCCGCTGGTGGCGCAGCAGCGCGCCGCCGACCGCGTCACCCTGCACCAGGCCCAGCGCATCGCGCTGCCGCGCCGGTTCTCGCTGCCGATGCAGGAGATCTGGCTGCTGCAGCCGCGTTTCCAGCAGCGCATCCGCAAGCGCGTGTTCCGCCTGCTGGCGCACCCGCGCTTCCGCGCCGCCTTCGATTTCCTCGAGCTGCGCGCCGGCGCCGCGCCCGAGCTGGCCGGCGAACTGGCCTTCTGGCGCGAGGCCCAGGGCGAAGCCCCGGAGGTGCTGGCCGAACGCCTGGTGCCCAAGTCGCCGCGTCGCGGCCGCGGCCCCGGCCCCGGCGACGAAGCCGGCGCCGACGCGGGCGACCCGGAGGCGGGCGAGGGCGGCGAGGCGGGCGAGCCGCGCAAGCGCCGCCGTCGCCGCCGCCGCAAGCCCGGCGGGGCAGGTGGCGAAGGCGGTGCGGGGTGAGGCCGGACGATCCGGTCCGTGCCTACGTCGGGGTCGGCGGCAACGTCGGCGACGTCGAAACCACGCTGGTCGAGGCGCTCTGGGCGCTCGATGCCCTGCCCATGACCAGCATCCAGCGCCAGTCGGCCTTCTACCGCACCCCGGCCTGGGGCAAGACCGACCAGCCGGACTTCCTCAATGCCGCGGTCGAGCTGCGCACCCGGCTGGCGCCCAAGGTGCTGCTCGACGCGCTGCTGGAGATCGAGCGCCGCTTCGGCCGCGACCGCGCCACCGAAGCGCGCTGGGGCCCGCGCGCGCTCGACCTCGACCTGCTGCTGTTCGGCGACGGCCCGCACGACGAACCCGGCCTGGTCCTGCCGCACCCGCGCATGCACGAACGCGCCTTCGTCCTGGTGCCGCTGGCCGAGATCGCGCCCGACGTGCACGTGCCCGGCCACGGCCGGGTCGCCGACCTGCGCGCCGCGGTGGATGATTCGGGCATCGAAGCGATACCTTAGGGGCCCCCGCACCGGGCCACCGCCATGTACGCCAACCCGCCCCCGGCTTCGACCCGATCCCGGCCGACCGTGCCTTCGCTGCGGCAGATGAAGGCCGAGGGCCGCCGGATCGTCGCGCTCACCGCCTACGACGCCGGCTTCGCCCGCAGCATGGACCTGGCCGGCATCGACCTGGTGCTGGTCGGCGATTCGCTCGGCATGGTCTGCCAGGGCCATGACAGCACCCTGCCGGTGACGGTGGCGGACATCGCCTACCACGTGGCCTGCGTCGCGCGCGGGCTGCAGTCCACCTTCCTGGTCGCCGACCTGCCGTTCCAGGCCGACGCCACGCCCGAACGCGCGCTCGATGCGTCCACGCGCTTCCTGCAGGCCGGCGCGGCCATGGTCAAGCTCGAGGGCGCGGGCCCCAAGCTCGAGGTGATCCGCTTCCTGCATGCGCGCGAGATCCCGGTCTGCGCGCACCTGGGCCTGACCCCGCAGTCGGTGCTGCGCCTGGGCGGCTACAAGGTGCAGGGGCGGGAGGCCGCCGCCGCGAAGCAGCTGCTCGCCGACGCGCACGCGGTGGCCGAGGCGGGCGCCGACCTGCTGGTGCTCGAGTGCGTGCCGTCCGCGCTGGCCGCCCGCATCACCGCCGAGGTCGCCATCCCGACCATCGGCATCGGCGCCGGGCCCGGCTGCGACGGCCAGATCCTGGTCATGCACGACATGCTCGGGCTCAACAGCGGCCATCGCCGGCCGCGCTTCGTCAAGGATTTCCTCGCCGGGGGCGGCTCGGTCGCCGGCGCCTTCCAGGCCTATGCCGAGGCCGTGCGCAGCGGCGCCTTCCCCGGCCCCGAACACGGATACGACTGAATGCAGACCCACACCACGCTGGCCGCGCTGCGCGCCCAGCTGCGCCAATGGCGGCGCGAAGGCGCCAGCGTCGGCTTCGTGCCGACCATGGGCAACCTGCACGCCGGCCACTACGCGCTGGTCGAGCTGGCGCGCCGGCACGCCGACAAGGTCGTCGCCAGCATCTTCGTCAACCCGACCCAGTTCGGGCCCAACGAGGACTACGCGCGCTATCCGCGCACGCCCGACTCGGACATCCAGGGCCTGGCCGAGCACCGCTGCGACGCGCTGTTCCTGCCGCCGGTCGAGCAGATGTATCCCTTCGGCACCATCGGTTGCGTGCAGATGCACGTGCCCGGCATCACCGACATCCTCTGCGGCGCGCACCGGCCCGGCCACTTCAACGGCGTCGCGCAGGTGGTGGCGCGGCTGTTCAACATGGTGCAGCCGGACCTGGCCGTGTTCGGGCGCAAGGACTACCAGCAGCTGCAGGTCATCCGCTACATGGCGCGCGAGATGAGCTTCCCGGTCGAGATCATCCCGGCGCCGACGCTGCGCGAGCCCGACGGCCTGGCCATGAGTTCGCGCAACCAGTACCTGCAGGGCGAGGAGCGCCAGACCGCCACCCGCATCCACCAAGTGCTGCTGCACATGCGCGACAGCGCCCGCCAGGGCCTTCCGATCGCCGGCATCGAGGACGAGGCGGTGGCGCGCCTGGAGGCCGCCGGCTTCGTGGTGGACTACGCCGAGGTGCGGCGCGCCGACCTCTCGCGCCCGCGCTCGCCGGACGAGCCCGGCCTGCTGGCCCTGGTCGCCGCGCGCCTGGGCCGCACGCGCCTGATCGACAACCTCGAGTTCGACGCGCCGTGACCACCATGGCGACGCCGCGCGCGACCGCATGCTGATCGACGCCACCGCCTGGGACGTGCTTCGCCGGCACGGCGAGCGCCTGTCGGCGCAGCCGCTGAGCTCGCTGGCCGCGGTGCAGGCCGGCGCCGCGTCGCTGCGCGTCGGCCCGCTGCACGCCAGCTTCGCGCGCCAGCGCCTGGACCCGGGCGCGTGGTCGGCGCTGTACGCGCTGGCCGACGCCGCGGGCCTGGAGCCGTCGCTGCGCGCGCTGTTCGAGGGCGAGGAGGTCAACGCCACCGAACACCGGGCCGCGCTGCACACCGCGCTGCGCGGCGACACCGGCACCGGCCCGGCCGCGCGGGCCGCGCGCGCCGAGGCGCTGGCGGCGCGCGCGCGCATGGACGCCCTGCACGAGGGCCTGCGCGCCGGCCCGGTCACCGACGTGGTGCACGTGGGCATCGGCGGCAGCGACCTCGGGCCGCGGCTGGTGGTGGACGCCCTGCGCGAGTTCGGCGAGGGCCGCTTCCGCGTGCATTTCCTCTCCAACGTCGACGGCAGCGCCGCCCGCGAAGTGCTTTCGGGCCTGGATCCGGCGCGCACCGCCGCGCTGCTGGTGTCCAAGAGCTTCGGCACGCAGGAGACGCTGCTCAACGGCGCGATCCTGCGCGATTGGCTCGGCGATGATTCGCGCCTGTTCGCCATCACCGCCAACCCGGCGCGGGCGGCGCAGGCGGGCATCGACGCGGCGCGCGTGCTGCCGATGTGGGATTGGGTGGGCGGGCGCTTCTCGCTGTGGTCGGCCGTGGGCCTGGTGGTGCAGCTGGCGGTCGGCCGCGCGCACTTCGACGCCCTGCTGGCCGGCGCCGCGGCGATGGACGCGCATGTGCGAACCGCCGCGCCCGGCGCCAACCTGGCGGTCCGGCACGGCCTGGTCTCGGTCTGGAACCGAACCGCCTTGCGCCTGGGCAGCCATGCCGTGATGCCCTACGACGACCGGCTGGCGCTGCTGCCGGCCTACCTGCAGCAGTTGCTGATGGAAAGCCTGGGCAAGTCGGTGCGCATCGACGGCAGCCGGGTGCCGGTGCCGACCGCGCCGGTGGTCTGGGGCGGGGCCGGCTCCGACGTGCAGCACAGCTTCTTCCAGGCCCTGCACCAGGGCAGCGAAGTGGTGGCGCTGGACTTCATCGGCTGCATCCGCCCCGCGCACGCCTACGCCGACAACCACCGGGCGCTGCTGGCCAACCTGTTCGCCCAGGCCGAGGCCCTGGCCAACGGCGCCAGCGCCGAGGACCCGCATCGCCGCTACGAGGGCGGCCGGCCCTCGACCATGCTGCTGCTCGACGAGCTCACCCCGGCCTCGCTGGGCATGCTGCTGGCGATGTACGAACACAGCACCTTCGTGCAGTCGGTGCTCTGGGGCATCAATGCCTTCGACCAGTGGGGCGTGGAGCTGGGCAAGCGCATCGCCAGCGACCTGCTGCCGGCGCTCGCCGGCGGGACCGAGGCCGCCGATCCGGTGACGCGGGCCCTGCTGGCCGAGGTCATCGCCCGCCGCTGAGCCACCGGTGCGGGGCGTTCCGGCGCGGCATCGTGCGGCGCGCCGCGCGCCTCAGCGCAGGCCGTGCCGCGCCAGCGCCCAGCCGACGTGCTCGCGCACCATCGGGTCGGGGTCGTCGCGGCGCGAGGCGAGGGCGGCCAGCACCGCCGGCGAGGTGGGCGCGTTGCCCAGGGCCACCGCGATGTTGCGAAGCCAACCGGCATGGCCGGTGCGGCGGATCGCCGAACCTTCGGTGCGGCGCAGGAACTCGTCCTCGTCCCAGGCGAACAGCTCCGCCAGCGTGGCCTCGTCCAGGCGGTGGCGCGGCTCGAAGTCCGGCTGGGCGTGGCGCACCGCGAACTTGTTCCAGGGGCAGGCCAGCTGGCAGTCGTCGCAGCCGAAGATGCGGTTGCCGATGAGCGGCCGCAGGTCCTCGGGGATGGCGCCGCGCAGCTCGATGGTCAGGTAGCTGATGCAGCGGCGCGCGTCCACGCGGTAGGGCGCGACGATCGCACCGGTCGGGCAGACCTCGAGGCAGCGCGTGCAGGTGCCGCAATGCGCGCTCGCCGGCTCGTCCGGCGGCAGCGGCAGGTCGGTGTACAGCTCGCCGAGGAAGAACCAGCTGCCGGCGGACCGGTTGATCAGGCAGCTGTGCTTGCCGATCCAGCCCAGGCCGGCGTCGCGGGCGAGGGCGCGCTCGAGCACGGGCGCGGAGTCGACGAAGGCGCGGTAGCCGAAGGGGCCGGCTTCGGCGGCGATGCGGTCGGCCAGCCTCTGCAGGCGGTTGCGCAGCAGCTTGTGGTAGTCGCGCCCCAGGGCGTAGCGGGCGACGTAGGCGCGCTCGCCGTCGGCCAGCGTGGCCCAGGCCGCCGCGTCGTCGCCCGTGCCGTAATCCATGCGCACCGACACCACCCGCAGCGTGCCCGGCAGCAGGGCCGCGGGATCGGCGCGCAGCGCGGCGTGGCGGGCCATGTACTCCATTTCGCCGTGCTGGCCCTTGCCCAGCCAGTCGCGCAGGTGGGCGGCGTCGCCATCGAGGGAGATCGCGGCGATGCCGGCCTGCTGGAAGCCGAGCTCGGCGGCCCAGGCCTTGATGGCCCGGGCGAGGGCGGCGGGGTCGGCCAGTTCGCGCATGGCGCAAGTATAGAATCCGCGCATGAGCGAACAGCAGCCGCTGTACCGGCCGGCCCAGGTGCGGGCGATGGACGAGCACGCCACGCGCGTGCTCGGCATTCCCGCCTACGCGCTGATGAAGCGCGCCGGCGCCGGTGCCTGGCGGCTGCTGCAGCAGCGCTGGCCGGGTACCCGCCATTTGGGCGTGGCCTGCGGCCCGGGAAACAACGGCGGCGACGGCTACGTGGTCGCGCGCCTGGCGCGCGAGGCGGGCTGGGCGGTGAGCCTGGTGACCCCGCCGGGCATGCATCCGCGCACGCCCGCCGCGCGCCAGGCCCTGGCCGACTGGCGCGGCGCCGGCGGCCGCGTGCTGGCCTTCGACGGCCTGCTGCCCGAGGCCGACCTGTGGGTGGACGCGCTCTATGGCACCGGCCTGAGCCGGCCGCCCGCCGAAGCCGCCCAGGCCATGATCGAACGCATGAACGCCAGCCGGCGCCCCGTGCTCGCGCTGGACGTGCCCTCCGGCCTGGACGCCGACGCCGGCCACGCGCCGGGCATCGCGGTGCGCGCGACCGCGACGATCTGCTTCATCGCGGGCAAGCGCGGCCTGCACACCGGGGCCGGGCTCGACCACGCCGGCGAGGTGCTGCTCGACCGGCTCGACCTGCCGGTGGGTGAGTTCGACGACATCGCGCCCGCGGCGGTGCTTTGCCGCCCGGAAGGCCTGGCGCGCTGGCTCAGCCCGCGCCATGCGAATGCGCACAAGGGCGAGCACGGCCACGTGCTGTGCATCGGCGGCGAGGTCGGCATGGGCGGCGCGGTGCGCCTGTGCGCGGAAGCGGCGCTGCGCACCGGTGCGGGCCTGGCCAGCGTGGCCACGCGCAGCGCCGGCGTCGCCGCGCTGGTGGCGGCGCGGCCGGAGGCGATGACGCACGCGGTCGAGGACGCCGCCGCGCTGGCGCCGCTGCTCGAACGCGCCTCCGTGCTGGCGGTGGGCCCGGGCCTGGGGCAGGGCGACTGGGGCCGCGCGCTGTTCGCCGCGGCGTTGGCCTCGGGCCGGCCGGCGGTGCTCGACGCCGATGCGCTCAACCTGCTGGCCCGCGAACCGCACCCGGTGCCGCAGGCCATCCTGACCCCGCACCCGGGCGAGGCCGCGCGCCTGCTGGGCATCGACACGGCGGCCGTCCAGGCCGACCGCTACGGCGCGGCCGATGCCCTGGCGCGCGCCTACCAGGCGGTGGTCGTGCTCAAGGGCGCCGGCACGATCGTCGCCGCGCCCGGGGAAACCCCGGCGGTGATCGCCGCCGGCAACCCGGGCATGGCCACCGGCGGCATGGGCGACGTGCTCTCGGGCGTGATCGCCGCCCTGCAGGCCCAGCGCCTGCCGGCCTATCGCGCGGCGGTGGCGGGCGCGCTGCTGCACGCGGCCGCCGGCGACGCCGCGGCCCGTGTCGGGGGAGAGCGGGGCCTGCTGCCCTCGGACCTGTTCCCGCACCTGCGCCGGATGGCGAACCCCGAATGAAGCGCGACATCGACCTGCCCGATCCGGAAGCGACCGAGCGCCTGGCCCGCGACCTCGCCGGCTGCCGTCCGGCCTGGACCGTGGTCTACCTCGAAGGCGGCCTGGGCGCGGGCAAGACCACGCTGGCCCGCGCCCTGCTGCGCGAGCTGGGCGTCAAGGGCGCGGTGCGCAGCCCGACCTATACCCTGGTCGAGCGCTATCCGATCATCGGCGGCGAGGCCGCGCACCTGGACCTGTATCGCCTGGCCGGCGCCGCCGAGCTGGATTTCCTGGGCCTGGACGAACTGGCCGCCGACGCCACGCTCTGGCTGGTCGAGTGGCCCGAGCGCGGCAAGGGCGTGCTGCCGCCGGCCGACCTGCGCGTCCAGCTCTCGGTGCACGGGGCCGGCCGCCGCGCCCGCCTGGTGTCCGGGACGGCGTCCGGCGAGGCCTGGCTGGGCCGCTTGGACGAGGCCCGGGCAGGGCGGGAATGAGGCAGTTCCGACCCCTTTCTGGGGGCGATTCTAGGAAGGTCCCCCAGGTCACGGATTCGTAAGGAAAAAGTGCTTGCGTTTGCGCGCGGCCGGTGCTTCAATCCCGCCCATGCGCCGACCTGCCGCCCTTGCCTTGCTGTTCCTGGCCTTCGCGGGCCTGCCCGCCATGGCGGTGTCCGCGGCGGAATTGCGCGCGCTGCAGCTCGTCCAGGGCGAGGCCGGCACCCGCGCGGTGCTCGAGCTCGACGGCACCGTGGACTACAAGGTGTTCACCCTCGCCAATCCCGACCGCCTGGTGCTCGACCTCTCGGGCAGCCGGCTGGCGGGCGGCTTCCGCGCGCCCTCGCCCAACGGCGTGGTCACCGGCGTGCGCACGGGCAAGCCGGCCGAAGGCGACCTGCGCGTGGTGCTCGACCTGGCCGAGGGCGTGAAGCCGCGCAGCCGCGTCGAGCGCGAAGGCGGCAAGGCCCGGCTGGTCGTGGACCTGATGGATGGCGAGGCGGTCGCGCGCAGCGCGCCGGCGCGCACGGTCGAGGACGTGATCGGCAGCGGCGAGCGCGAGCTCGTCATCGCCATCGACGCCGGCCATGGCGGCAAGGATCCCGGCGCCGTCGGCCCGAGCGGCAAGTACGAGAAGCACATCACCCTGGCGATGGCGCGCGAGCTGGCCCGCCAGATCGACGCCGACCCGGGCATGAAGGCCTTCCTGGTGCGCGACGGCGACGTCTTCATCCCGCTGCAGCAGCGCTACCACAAGGCGCGCGAGGCGCAGGCCGACCTGTTCATCTCCATCCACGCCGACGCCGCGCACAACCGCGCCGCCGCCGGCGCCTCGGTGTACGTGCTGTCGCTGCGCGGCGCTTCCTCGGAGGCCGCGCGCTGGCTGGCCGACCAGGAGAATGCCTCCGACCTGGTCGGCGGCGTCGAGCTCGACGCGCGCGACAAGAACCTGGCCGCGGTGCTGCTCGACCTGTCGCAGAACGCCACCATGCGCGTGTCCGACGACGTCGCCGCGCAGGTGCTGGCCTCGCTCAAGGGCGTGGGCAAGGCGCACAAGCAGAACGTCGAGCGCGCCAACTTCGTCGTGCTGCGTTCGCCCGACGTGCCCTCGATGCTGGTCGAGACCGGCTTCATCTCCAACCCGGGAGAAGAGGCCAAGCTCAGCGACCCGAAGTACCGCGAGCGCATGGCCTCGGCCATCGTCGACGGCGTGCGCGGCTACTTCTCGCTGCAGGCGCCCCCGGGCACCTGGTACGCGGCCCGCCAGGGCCAGTTCGGCGGCAGCCGCCAGCACATCGTCAGCCGCGGCGAGACGCTGAGCCAGATCGCCGCCCGCCACGGCGTGCCGATGGCGACGATCCGCCAGGCCAACCGCCTCAAGGACGACACCGTGCGCATCGGCGAGCGGCTGACCATCCCGGTCGCCGCCCAGGTCGCGTCCGCGCCGGAATAAGCCCCGCGCCCCGGGCCGGCCGCCCGGGCTGAAGACCGCCACGCCGCTGCTATCATCCGGGGCCATCCCCCGGAACCGCCGCGACGTGCCGATCCAAGCCCTGCCCGACACCCTCGTCAACCAGATCGCCGCCGGCGAGGTGGTCGAGCGGCCCGCGTCGGTGGTCAAGGAGCTGGTCGAGAACGCGCTCGACGCCGGCGCTGGCCGCGTGGACATCGAGCTCGAGGAAGGCGGCGTGCGGCTCATCCGCATCCGCGACGACGGCGGCGGCATCGCGCCGGAGGAACTTCCGCTGGCGGTGTCGCGGCACGCGACCAGCAAGATCGCCAGCATCGACGACCTCGAGCAGGTCGCCACGCTGGGCTTCCGCGGCGAAGCCCTGCCGTCGATCGCGTCGGTGAGCCGCTTCGCGCTCAGTTCGCGCACCGCCGCGCAGGCGCACGGCGCGCGGCTGGAGATCGACGGCGGCAAGGCCGCGCCGGTGCAGCCGCATCCGCACCCGGTCGGCACCACGGTCGAAGTGCGCGACCTGTTCTACAACGTGCCGGCGCGCCGCCGCTTCCTGCGCGCCGAGCGCACCGAGCTGGGGCATGTCGAGGAGTGGCTGCGTTCGCTGGCGCTGGCGCGGCCGCAGGTCGAACTGCGCATCAGCCACAACGGCCGGCTCTCCCGCCACTACCGGCCCGTGCGCGACGGCGGCGAGCGCGTGCGCCGCGTCGCCGAGGCCCTGGGCGAGGACTTCACCAGCCAGTGCCTGGCCATCGACCACGCCGCCGCGGGCCTGCGCCTGCACGGTTGGGTCGGGCTGCCGACCGCGGCGCGCGGCAGCGCCGACCAGCAGTATTTCTACGTCAATGGCCGCGCCGTGCGCGACCGCACCGTCGCCCACGCGGTGCGCCAGGCCTATGCCGACGTGCTCTTCCACGGCCGGCATCCGGCCTTCGTGCTGTTCCTCGAATGCGATCCGCGCCAGGTGGACGTCAACGTGCATCCGGCCAAGCACGAAGTGCGCTTCCGCGAGCAGCGCCTGGTGCACGAGTTCATCTACCGCACCCTGCACGAGGCCCTGGCCTCGGCGCGCGCGGGCCTGGCCGGCGGCGAGCCCGCGGCCAGGCCGGCGATCCTCGCGGGCGGCGCGCCCGGCGCCTGGTCCGCGGCGCCGCGCCAGGACGCGCTGGGCCTGCCGGTGCGCGAAGCGATCGCGGGCTACGCGGCGCTGTATGGCACGCCGGCCTCGGAGGCAGCCCCGGCGGACTTCGCGCCGGCCGCCGGCGCGGCGCCGATGCCCGCCGCCAACGAAGCCGAAGCGCCGCCGCTGGGCTTCGCGCTGGCGCAGTTGCACGGCGTGTTCATCCTGGCCGAAAACGCCCAGGGCCTGGTGCTGGTGGACATGCACGCCGCGCACGAGCGCATCACCTACGAGCGGCTGAAGGCCGCGCGCGACGGCGAGGGCGTGCGCAGCCAGCCGCTGCTGGTGCCGCTGTCGCTGGCGGTCAGCGAGCGCGAGGCCGATGCCGCCGAGCAGCATGCCGACACCCTGGCCGGCTACGGCTTCGAACTTCGCCGCGCCGGCCCGCAGGCCCTGAGCGTGCGCAGCGTGCCGACCCTGCTGGCCGACCTCGACCCGCGCGCGCTCGTGCTCGACGTGCTCGCCGACCTGCGCGAGCACGGCGCCAGCCGCAAGCTCGACGAGGCGCGCAACGAACTGCTGTCCACGCTGGCCTGCCACACCTCGGTGCGCGCCAACCGGCGCCTGACGCTGCCGGAGATGAACGCGCTGCTGCGCGACATGGAAGCCACGGAGCGCAGCGGCCAGTGCAACCACGGCCGCCCGACCTGGGTGCAGCTGAGCAAGGCCGAACTCGACCGTTTGTTCCTGAGGGGACGCTGATGCGCAAGACGAAGCGATGGATGGGCCTGGTGCTGCTGGGCCTGCTGGCGGGATGTGGCGACGGCGGCCAGCAGGCGGCGGCCGATGCCGAGGCCGCGCGCGCCGCGGACGCTGCGCGCAGCGCCTACGAGGCCGAGATCCGCGCCTGGCGCGAGCAGCGCCTGGCGGCCCTGCTGCGGCCGGACGGCTGGCTGTCGCTGGCCGGCCTGCACTGGCTCACGCCCGGCGCCACCTTCGTCGGCAGCGGCGTGGGCAGCGGCACGCGCCTGGCGGTGGGCCCGGAGCAGCTGGGCATGGTCAGCCTGGGCAAGGACGGCACGCTGAGCCTGGACATCCATCCCGGCGCGGACGTGATGGTGGATGGCCAGCCCGCCACCGGCCGGGTGCTGCTGCGCGCCGACAGCCAGGGCGGGCCGACCGTGGTCGGCTTCAACCGGGGCGACGCCAGCTTCGTCGTGATCGAACGCGGCGGCCGCTTCGGCCTGCGCGTGCGCGACGCCATGGCGCCCACGCGGCGACGTTTCCCCGGCCTGGTCTACTTCGACATCGACCCGGCCTTCCGCTTCGAGGCGCGCTTCGAGGCGCATCCGCCGGGCAAGACGATCGAGATCGTGAACATGCTGGGCATGGTCGAGCCGATGGCCAACCCGGGCCGGGTGCATTTCGAAAAGGACGGCGCGGCGTACTCGCTCGAGGCGGTGGACGAGGGCGATGGCCGACTTTTTCTGATTTTCGCCGACCGCACCAGCGGGCATGAAAGCTATCCGGCCTCGCGGTTCCTCTACGCCGAGCCGGCCGGCCCCGACGGCACCACCGTCGTGGACTTCAACCGCGCCTACAACCCGCCCTGTGCCTTCACGCCGTATTCGACCTGCCCGATGCCGCCGCCGGAAAACCGACTGGACCTGCGCGTGGCCGCGGGCGAGAAGAAGCCGCTGCCCTACCCGGAGTGACCCGATGCCGATGAACCGCTGGATTCCCGCCGCCCTGCTGGCCCTCGCCCTGTCGGCCAGCGTGGCCTGCGCCCGCGAGACCGCCGAACCTGCCGCCGCGCCGCCGGTGCCGCTGCTGTGGAAGGTGAGCGACGCCGACAACAGCGTCTACCTGATGGGCTCCTTCCACCTGCTCAAGCCGGAGGACTATCCGCTGGCCGCGTCCGCCGAGGCCGCGTTCGCGGACGCCGAGCAGGTGGTGTTCGAGCTTTCGCCCGCCGAACTGGCCGACCCCTCGCTGGGCCAGAAGATGATGCAGGCAGCCCTGCTGCCGCCCGACCAGACCCTGCAGGCGCAGCTGTCGGCGGAGACCTTCGCCCGGCTCGAGGGCTGGGCCGCGCGCCGCGGCCTGCCGATCGCCACGCTGCAGCGCTTCGAGGCCTGGTACGTCGGCCTGGTCGTCGGGCTGACCGAAATGCAGGTGCTGGGGCTGTCGCCCGAGCATGGCCTGGACAAGCACTTCGCCGGGCGAGCGACCGCCGCCGGCAAGGCCGTGGCCGGCCTGGAGCGCGCCGAGGAGCAGATCGCGCTGTTCGATGGCCTCGACCCGGCGCTGCAGCGCCAGAGCCTCGAGGAAACCCTTGCCGAGGTCGAGGCCATGGAGCAGCGCGTCGAGCAGATGCACGCGCTCTGGCGCGCCGGCGACGGCGAGGGCCTGTACGCGCTCACCGGCGCGGAAATGAAGGCCGAGTACCCGGCCTTGTACGAGCGCATCAACACCGCGCGCAACCTGGCCTGGCTGCCGCGGGTGCAGGCCATGCTCGACGCGCAGGCCGACGACGATGCCCTGGTGGTGGTCGGCGCCCTGCACCTGCTGGGCGAGGATGGCCTGGTGCGGCTGCTCGAGGCCGAGGGTTACACCGTCGAGCGGCTCTGAGCCGCGGCCGGGGGTGGCCACGCCGGCCGCCCCGGCTTCGGCGCCGGCGGCAGCAGCACGATGCAGTCCACCGGGCAGGGCGGCAGGCAGAGCTCGCAGCCCGTGCACAATTCGGCGATGACGGTGTGCATGCGCTTGGGCGCGCCGATGATCGCGTCCACCGGGCACGCCTGGATGCACTTGGTGCAGCCGATGCAGTCCTCTTCGACGATCAGTGCGACCAGCGGCGGCTTCTCGACGCCGTTCTCCGGGTTCAGCGGCTTGGGTTCACGGCCCAGCAGTTCCGCCAGGGCACGCACGCCGGCCTCGCCGCCCGGCGGGCACTGGTTGATGTCGGCCTCGCCGCGCGCGATCGCTTCGGCATAGGGCCGGCAGCCGGGATAGCCGCACTGCGCGCACTGGGTCTGCGGCAGCAGCCGGTCGATGCGCTCGACCATCGGGTCGCCCTCGACGCGGAAGCGCCGCCCCGCCCAGCCCAGCAGGGCGCCGGCGGCGAGGGCGAGGCCGAGCACGGCCAGGATCGCGGTCAGCATGCGGGTCGCGCGCTCAGGCCGGCGCCATGCCGGCGAAGCCCATGAAGGCCAGGGACATCAGCGCCGCCGTCGCCAGCGCCACCGGGGTGCCGCGCCAGGCGGCGGGCACGTCGGCGGTCTCCAGGCGCTCGCGCATCGCCGCGAACAGCACCAGCACCAGGCCGAAGCCCAGCGCCGCGCCGAAGCCGTAGAGCACGGCCTGCAGCAGCGAGCGCTGCGCCTGCACGTTCAGCAGGGCCACGCCCAGCACCGCGCAGTTGGTGGTGATCAGCGGCAGGTACAGGCCGAGCACGCGGTACAGGCGCGGGCTCTGCCGGTGCAGCACCTGCTCGGTGAACTGCACCACCGCGGCGATGACCAGGATGAAGCCGAGCGTGCGCAGGTAGTCCAGGCCCAGCGGGGCCAGCAGCCAGTGCTGCACGGCCCAGGCCAGGGCCGAGGAGAGCGTGAGCACGAAGCCGGTGGCCAGGGCCATTCCGTAGGCGGCATCGAGCCGCCGCGACACGCCCATGAAGGGGCACAGGCCCAGGAACTTCACCAGCACGAAGTTGTTGACGAACACCGCGCCGACCAGCAGCAGGGCGATGTCCTCCATGGCGCTTACCGGACCGGCATGCCCGGCGCGGCGCCGGCGTCCACGTCCAGCAGCGCGAGCGCGCCGCCATCGAAGCCGGCCGACAGGATCATGCCCTCGCTCAGGCCGAAGCGCATCTTGCGCGGCGCGAGGTTGGCGATGAACACGACGTGGCGGCCGACGAGCCTCTCCGGCTCGGCATAGCTGGCGCGGATGCCGCTGAAGATCTGCCGCTGGCCGAGCTCGCCGGCGTCGAGCAGGAAGCGCAGCAGCTTGTCCGAGCCCTCGACGAAGCCGCACTCGAGCACCTTGCCGATGCGCAGGTCGAGC
>VFQM010001133.1_pt1 | contig 24523 bp, 25 predicted proteins | sample 3512391 | NCBI WGS metagenome assembly VFQM01 (sample SAMN10412369, study PRJNA504923) | tailings metagenome | isolation source: Replicate 1 from Balatoc abandoned mine | place: Philippines | reverse complement strand
TCCTGCAGAAGTACAAGAGCCTGCAGGACATCATCGCGATCCTCGGGATGGACGAGCTGTCGGAAGAGGACAAGCTCACCGTCGCCCGAGCGCGCAAGCTGCAGAAGTTCCTCTCGCAGCCCTTCCACGTCGCGGAAGTCTTCACCAACATCCCGGGCGTGTTCGTCCAGATCGAAGACACCGTGAAGAGCTTCAAGGCGGTTGTGGACGGCGAATATGACCATCTGCCCGAAAGCGCCTTCTACATGGTCGGCGGCATCGATCAGGCGGTCGAAAAGGCCAAGAAGCTGGCCGAAGAGGCGTAAGGCACAATGCCCCTCCACTTCGAACTCGTCACCCCCGCCAAGCTCGTCCGCTCGCAGGATGTCCACATGGTGGTCGTCCCCGGCACCGAGGGCGAATTCGGGGTGCTGGAGGGCCACGCGCCCTTCATGAGCACGATCCGCGACGGCGCGGTGCAGGTCTTCGCGACCGCCAACGCCGCGCCCGAGATCATTCAGGTGCGCGGCGGCTTTGCCGAGGTGAACGAGAAGGGCCTCACGGTCCTCGCCGAACACGTCGAAGGGTAAAAAGGCCCCGGCTGCCCGACCGGCGCGCGGCTGCCGCGCGACATCACCCCCGATTCCGCCCGTAGCTTTCCCGAACAACGCTCTTCAAAAATGCGGACCGATCGATAGACTGGCCTTCTGGGCGTCCACTTGTCTGTGGGGGGGTAGCAGTGAAGCGATTTGGCAAGGCCGTTGCAGAGCCGCTGGCTCTTGCAAGGCAGGGGATCGAGGCGTGCGGTCGTCATCCTTTCGCGACCGGGCTCTTCGCGCTGCTCGGCCTCTTCGGACTGGGTTTTTCCATCTACGATTCCTACGCTTCGCAGCGCCAGGCAGACGAGACGGCCAGGACTCAATCCGAAATCAGGAACGGTATCGAGGACGTCGGCAAGCTGGTCGCTGCCGGGCAGACCGCTGCCGAAGATGCCATAGGCTTCGACCCGATCGAAGCGTCGGTCGATCTTGACCCGCCGACAATTGACAACGTGATTTTCGATCGCGCCTATCTAAACGAGCCATCGCTCGACTTCAGCGCAAGCGGAATATCCGACACCATTGCCTGGCTGCAGCGGAATGATCCCAAGGCCGTTTCCGATTTTCTGGCAGCCGAATTCACCGTCAAGTCAATAGCCGACCGCGAATTCGTGCAGGTTGCCCCATATATCATCGTGCAGGTTCTCAGCGTCGAGAAATTGGCACCCGATCTTGCCTATATCGAAGCGACGGAGCGGGGCGCTGGAGCCTCGGTGCGGGAGTTTTCCGGCGTGGTCGTCCCGCGCAAGGGGTTGCAGTTCATCCCACTGAGCGATTCCATGTCCGGCGAAATTCGGCGCGACATCGATTTCTTCACTCTGCAGCCGCGCGAGCCTGAGGAATTCGTGCTCTATCTGACCACCATGCCCGACTACCGGTTCGATCTGCGCATCGGATTGCACTACAAGTTCATGGGCGAGCATGGCATCCACTGGGTCAGCAAGCCCTTTGCGACCGGCGCGACCCTCGCAAATTCGCGCTTGCAATGGTCGTGGGAGACCGACGGGCAATTCGCCGAACCGGGAAGCCTTGGTCCCGCTGCCGCTCCCTTCGATTTCGAGCAGCCGGCCCGCGACCAGGTGGCATTTGCGGAAAAAGGGAAGGTGTTTCGCCCTTCGCAGATCCCGGCCGCAGCGTTCGAGGGCAACTGACGCGCAGGCGGGCCTGACACAGCCTGCCGCACGGCTCGGCTGTTTTTCCTCGCGCCCCCTTCCCTTTGCGCGCCTCCCCCGCCACAACCCCTTCCCGTTTCCCCGAGGAGAGGACGCTTGAAACTTGTCTCCACTTTCGCACTGGCTCTCGCAATGACCATCACCCCTGCTGCCGGCGCCGCTGCCGCCGACCAAGCCCCCGTTCCCGGCGTCCCCGGGCCCGAGCAGGACCCGTATATCTTCCTTGAGGAAGCCCGCAGCCCCGAGGCGCTCGAGTGGGTCGCCAAGGAAAACGCGCGCACCCTCGCCGCTTTCGAGGCGGACCCGCGCTTCCAGCAATTGAAGGCCGAGGCGCTGGCGATCCTCGACAGCGAGGACCGCATCCCCTTCGTCACCATCCGCCCGGACGGGCTCTACAATTTCTGGCAGGACAAGGCGAACCCGCGCGGCGTGCTGCGCCGCACCTCGCTGGATAGCTACCGCACCGCCAAGCCGGAATGGGAGATCATCCTTGACGTCGATGCGCTGGCCAAGGCGGAGGGCAAGGAGTGGGTCTATCAGGGCTCGACCTGCCTGCCGCCCGCGATGACCAAGTGCATGATCGCCCTGTCCGACGGCGGCGAGGACGCCACCATCATGCGCGAATTCGACATGACGACCAAGCGGTTCGTCGAAGGCGGCTTCGTGCTCGATGCCAAGAGCCAGGGCGGCATCCAGTGGATCGACGAGGACACGCTCCTGGTCGGCCGCGGCTTTGGCGAGGGCACGCTGACTGAAAGCGAGTATCCCTTCACCAGCCGCGTCTGGAAGCGCGGCACACCCATCGCGGACGCGCCCGAAATCTTCCGCGGCGAGCCGGCCGATGTGTGGGCGGGCGCGTCGCTTCTGCGTGACAACAAGGGCACGATCCACGCCCGCACCGCCTTCCGCGGGATCAGCTTTCACGAGACCCTCCATTATGTCGAGAAGGACGGCCAATGGCTCCAGCTCGACATCCCGACCAAGGCTGGCCCGTTCGGCATCGTCGACGGGCACCTGCTCTATTCGACCGATGTCGACTGGACGGTGGACGGCCAGACCTTCCCCGCCGACAGCCTGATCGCGGTCGACCTGGAGGAGTGGAAGGCCAATCCCAACGGCGCGAAGAAAACCCTCGTGTGGGCGCCGGGGGATCGCCAGACCAAGCAGGGCGGCGCGACCACCGGCAATGCGCTGTTCGTGACGCTGCTCGACAATGTCGTGGGCAAGGTGCTGCAGTTCAACTTTGAAGGCGGCAAGTGGGTCAGCAAGCCGGTGCCGCTACCCGACAATGCGACGCTCGGGATCGCAACCTCCTCGGACGAGACCGACCAGATCATGTACACCGTGACCGGCTTCCTCGCGCCGACCACGCTCTACTACAGCGACGGCACCGCCCCGCCGCAGGTGCTCAAGACCTCGCCGCCACGCTTCGATGCGGCAGGGATGAACGTCGAGCAGTACGAGGCGACCAGCAAGGACGGAACGAAAATCCCCTACTTCATCGTCAAGCCCAAGGGGATGAAGGCCGACGGCAGCACCCCGACGCTGATGACCGGATACGGGGGTTTTCAGGTCGCGAACCTGCCGAGCTACATCGCCACGGCGGGCAAGCTTTGGGTGGAACGCGGCGGTGCCTATGTGCTCGCCAACATGCGCGGGGGCGGGGAGTTCGGCCCCGCCTGGCACCAGAGCGCGATCCGCGAGAACAAGCAGCGCACGTGGGACGACTTCATCGCGGTGGGCGATGATCTGGTGAAGCGCGGCTTTACCTCGCCGCAGCATCTCGGCATTCAGGGCGGATCGCAAGGCGGGCTGCTGGTCGGCACCGCCTTCACCCAGCGGCCCGACCTGTTCGGCGCGGCGATCGTGCAGATCCCGCTGTTCGACATGCTGCGCTATCACCTCATCGGTCGCGGAGCATCGTGGATCGGCGAATATGGCGACCCGCGCATTCCCGAACAGCGCGCCTGGATCGAGGCCTATTCGCCCTATCAGAAGATCGTCGCGGGCGTGGATTATCCTGCGCCGTTCCTGTGGGCCTCCACCGCCGATGATCGCACCCATCCCGCGCACGCGCGCAAGGGGGCGGCGAAGCTGAAGGCGCTTGGCCAGCCCTATTACTACTTCGAGGACACCACCGGAGGCCATTCCGGCGGGGTGGACAATGATCAGCGCGCCAAGCTGCAGGCGCTGCAGTTCGTCTACCTGATGCAGCGCCTGATGGGCCCGGCTCAGGCGAAGTAATCTTCGCGCCGCGCGCAAGTGATCAGGGCGGCTTCCGAAGGGAAGCCGCCCTTTTCTCATTAGGCTGCGTGAGGCAACGCAACTACCTGTAAATCAAGCCGACACCTCATCTTCAACTCGTCGCAGGAAATGCACGCAGCGTTTCAACAACGCTTCGTTAACCCTTCCCGGCAAGGTCTTCTTAGCCCTCCCCGTCAACAGTTGGCTCGTCGGGGGCGACGACTGCCAGCGACGAGGAGCATCACCGATGGCCTACCCACACAACGTCTCGATCGCCGATGCGATCAAGAGCTACTACAAGCTGCCCCGCACCCACCGCGTTCACTGGGACAAGACGAAGAAGGACGAGGTGGTGCGCGCCGTGCGCAGCCGCGCGATCAGCTTCCACGAGGCGCGCGAGCGCTATCTGCTGAGCCGCACCGAATTCGATCAGTGGGAGGCCGACTACCTTGCCCGCGGCGGGGACGACGTGCCGATGGAGCGGGCCTGAGCCTATTGAACCGCGACGGGGATCAGCACCTCGTTGCGGCGCAGGGGGCCGGGGATCATCGGCGCATCGTAGAAGGCGAATTCGGCCTCGCCCGAGGGGTTGAGACCCTGCCCCGCCATCCAGTCACGCAGCCGCGCCTCCATCAGCGCCAGATCGCGCTGCCCGCCATCGCCGGAGAACCGCACCGCCGCCATGCGCCGCGCCGGGGTCTGGGTGAGGGTTATGTCGGAGGGGGAGGGCGGCAGGGTAGCGAGCGTGTACTTAGCCGGCATCACGAACCGCATCCTCCACTCGCCGGGCCGGGTTTCGTCCTGAAGGACCGGGGCGGTCATGGCGATCTTCTCGCCGCCAGCCGGGCGGTCCTGCGCGAAGATGTAGGCGGCAAGGCGCCGGAAGCTCGGCCCGCTGGCGCGCTGGCGATCCCCGGTGGAGGTGACTTCGGCCACCACCAGCGCCGGATAGTCGCGCAGTTCGAAGTCTCCGTCCGCACGCACCAGCGCATAATCTGGCTCTTCGGTGTTGCGATACTGGGCATACACGACGGCGGCTCCCACGGCGGCAAGGCCCAGCCCGGCGGCGATCCAGCGTCCGGCTTTCATGGCGTTTCTCCTGATGATGCATCAGAAGTGGGCAAGCCTGCGGGGAATACCACCCCTTCAGCGCGTCGGCGCGTCGAAATCGGCGGGCTTGTTGGCGATCCAGGCGACGAACTTGGCGATCGCGGGATTGTCGCGAATTTTCTCGGCATCCTCGCCGATCCGGGCGAGCTCGTTGTTGGTGAAGTTGGCGTGGATGGTCTTGTGACAGATCGGGTGGATCGGCACCTTCACCTTGCCCTTCTTGGCCTTCGGCACGGGGTGATGCCACTGGACGATATCGCCAAGCGGGCGGTCACAGAGCCAGCAGGTGAGGGCTTCGGGGTCGTCACTCATGGCCGGGCGGGTCCGCTCGTGTGGTTTCCTCGGTGAACAGGCCCGCGCCGCCGCTCGCGGTGTTGGCGGAGAGGTGTCTTTCCGCTGCATCCACATCGACCGCGCGCAGGTCTGGATCGTCGCAGATGCGGATCGCGGCGAACTTGCCCGCGCGCTCCACCACCACGCCATCGCTGATCGCCGGGAGGTTGCCTTCCTCGCCGAAACCGGTGCGCACCATCCGGCTGAAGACGATGTAGCGGGTGTCGCCGTTGTCGAAGGCAAGCTGGCTCTCCCCGCCGCCCGAATACATGGCGTAGGCATTGCGGCCGCCGCTCAGGACGAGCTCAGGCTGGCCCTCGCCGCCGAAGCGGTATTCGGCGTTGCCGGGCTGGGTCCCGCACACCGCGATGCGCTTGCCGTCGGCGAATGTGCAGGTGAAGATCGGCGTCTCCCCTGCGGCGCAGGCGACGGTGGGGACGGCTTGTGGCGCATCGCCCTCGGCAGAGGCAGCTGGCGCGGGGTCTTCGGGGGCCGCGGCGATCTCTGCCCCCTGCCCCTGGCACCCCGCCAGAACAGCGAAAGCCATCAGGCCGAGCCGCCCCCTCACCCCTTCTTCTCCGCCGCTTTCTTCTTCTTCATCGTGTCGTGAAAACGGTCCGCCCAGCCCGGCTTCATCAGCTGTTCGGCGCGCACCATGCGCAGCTCCCCGGGGGCGACGTCGCGGCTGACCGCCGATCCTGCCGCAACGATCGCATCCGCGCCGATGGTGACGGGCGCAATCAGCGACGAGTTCGAGCCGATGAAGGCGCGCTCGCCAACTGTCGTCTTGTACTTGAAGTAGCCGTCATAATTGCAGGTGATCGTCCCCGCCCCGATATTCGCGCCTGCGCCGATGGTGGCATCGCCCAGATAGGTGAGGTGGCTGGCCTTGGCGCCCCGATGCAGCACGGCGTTCTTCACCTCGACAAAATTGCCGACGAAGCTGTCCTCCTCCAGCACGGTGCCCGGGCGCAGACGCGCGAAGGGTCCGACCTTCACTCCGCTGGCCAGCGATGCGCCTTCGATGTGCGAGTTGGCGCGGATCAGCACATTGTCGGCGACGCGCACGCCGGGGCCAAAGAAGACGTTGGGCTCGATCGTCACATCGCGGCCGAGCACCGTGTCGTGACTGAAGAACACCGTCTCGGGCGCGATCAGGGTCGCGCCTTCCTCCATGGCGCGCAGACGCCGCGCGGCCTGCCAGCGGGCTTCGGCCTCGGCGAGTTCGGCGCGGCTGTTGATCCCGGCGACCTCGTCGGGGCTGGCGGCGACAATCACTGCGCAGCAGCGCCCGTCGCCAAGCGCGATGTTGACGATGTCAGGGAGGTAGTATTCCCCTTGTGCATTGTCGTTGCCGACCCGCGCCAGCAGCGCAAAGAGGTCTTCCGACCGCGCCGCGATGAGGCCGGAGTTGCACAGCCGGCAGGCGCGCTCGCCTTCGTCCGCATCCTTGTATTCGACCATCTTGAGGATGCTGCCCGCATCATCCGCGATCACCCGGCCGTAGGCGAGCGAGTCTTCCGGCTCGAAGCCGAGCACCACCGCGGCAGGGGCATCGGGGGCATGGAGCCGGTCGATCATCGCCTGCACAGTCTCGGCCCGTACCATCGGACAATCGCCGAAGCACACCAGCACATCGCCGTCGAACCCGGCCAGCGCGTCCTTCGCCATCAGCGCGGCGTGGGCGGTGCCGAGCTGAGGCTCCTGCACGGCGATGGTGACGTTCCGGTCCGACAGAGCCGCCTCGAGCTGCTCGCGCCGGTCGCCCGCCACGACTACAGTACGCGCCAGCGGCAGGGCAGCGAAGCTGTCGAGCAGATGCAGGATCATCGGGCGCCCGGCGATCGGGTGCAGGACCTTGTGCTTGTCGCTCTTCATGCGGGTGCCCTTGCCGGCGGCAAGGACGATGGCGGCGAAGGGGTGGGGGCTCGTCGAAGTCATGCGCGCATCCTTAGGCAAAGCCGCGCCTGCCAGCAAATGCTTGCGGTTTGAAGTGGGTCAAGTAACGCCGCCCCCGACCATACGGAGACGGCATGACCGACATCCCCTTTGACGCCATCGGCTTCGACCTCGACGGCACGCTGCTCGACACCTTCCGCGATCTTGGCGCGGCGGTGAACCATGCACTGGTGTTGGGCGGTTTCAGCGAGGTGTCTGTGGAGACCTCCAAGGACCTGATCGGCGGGGGTGCGAAGATCATGCTGGCGCGCGCGGTTGAGGCGCAGGGGGGCGTGCCGGAGGAGGAATTCAAGCGGCTCTACAAGGCGATGCTCGGGTTTTACGAGCAGAACAACGCGGTCCACACCGTGCCCTATCCGGGGGTGCGCGAGGTGCTGGCCGAACTGGCGGCAGCAGGCGTGCGCATGGCGGTGGTCACCAACAAGTTCGAAGCTTTCGCCCGTTCGGTGCTGACCCAGCTTGATCTCATCGACCAGTTCGAAACCGTTATCGGCGGGGACTCCATGGGCAAGGGCGAGGACGGCCAGTTCCTCGCCAAGCCCCACCCCGCCCCGGTCCTCAAGGCGCGCGAGGTGACCGGAGGGGGCCGCTTCGTGTTCATCGGCGATTCCACCTATGATGTGCGCAGCGCCAAAGCAGCGGGCGTGCCGGTGATCGCGGCCGCCTATGGCTATTGCGACCGCCCCCCGCACGATCTGGGGGCGGACGCCGTTATCGATTCGTTCGGTGCGCTGATTCCCGCGCTCGCGCAGCTCGGGGCCTCTGCCTGACCCTACGGCATCGCCCCCTGTCTTATCGGCTGTTGCAAGGCACGCGCGAAAGTGCCACGCAGCGCGCCGCAAATCGGTTTACGCGGGCGTAAAGCACGCCCTCTCGCACAACAGGAGAGAGACATCATGACCATCAGCTTCAAGGACAAGGTTGCCATCGTCACCGGTGCGGGCGGCGGGCTCGGCAAGGCCTATGCGCTCGAACTCGCCCGGCGCGGCGCGAAGGTCGTCGTCAACGACCTCGGCGGCTCGCGTGACGGCACCGGCACCTCGGACGCCGCGGCACAGGTCGTCGCCGAGATCGAGGCGATGGGCGGCGAGGCGATCGCCAACGGCGCATCCGTCACCGAATACGAGCAGATGGAAAAGATGATCGCCGACGCCAAGCAGAAGTGGGGCGGCGTCCATGTGCTGATCAACAACGCGGGCGTGCTGCGCGACAAGACATTCGCCAAGATGGAGCCGGCCGACTTCGAATTCGTCGTCAAGGTCCACCTCACCGGCTCGGCCTTCGCCACCAAGGCGGCTTGGGAAACCATGCGTGAGCAGGGCTATGGCCGCATCCTCATGACTGCCTCGTCGACCGGCCTGTTCGGCAATTTCGGCCAGGCCAACTACGGCGCGGCCAAGCTGGGTCTGGCGGGCCTGACCAAGACGCTGGCTCTGGAAGGCGCCAAGTACAACGTGCGCTGCAACACGCTGTCGCCGGTCGCGGGCACCCGCATGACCGAAGACCTCTTCCCCGAGGAAGCCTTCAAGCTCTTCGCGCCCGAGAACGTGGTCCCGGCCGCGCTGTTCCTCGTTTCGGAAGACGCGCCGACCAACGCCATCGTCGGCGCAGGTGCGGGCGGCTACCACTCCTCGTGGACGGTAATGAACGATGCCGTGTGGCTGCCGGAGGGCGAGCGCACGCTGGAAGGCTTCGCGGCGCGGTGGGAGGAGATCAACTCCTTCACCAACCTCATTGCCCCGCAATCGGGTAGCGAGCAGTCGGGCAACATCCTCAAGGCGATGCAGAAGGTCACCGGCACCGGGCCTGCCAGCGCGCGCGCCTGAGCGGACGGCTTGTAGATAAATGAGGCCCGTCTCCGAGAGGGGGCGGGCCTTTGCTTTGGGCGGTCTACTCCTCGACCGCCTTCAGCAGCCGCCGCTCCATCGGGGCGAGGACGTTCGCGAGATCGTGCCCCCGCTTCAGCACCTGGCCATGTTCGCCGAACAGCGTCCACATGCCCTGCTTGCCGCGCAGCGCCGGACGCTTCTCGACGCGGGCCTGAGGATGTTCGGCGGCGCGGCGGAAGGCGGCGAAAGTGGCGGCGTGGCGGGTGAAGTCCATCGCGTAGTCGCGCCATTCCCCGGCCGCGACCATGCGGCCATAGAGGTCGAGAATGCGCATCAGTTCGGGGCGTTCGAAGCCGACCTGATCGGCACCCCGGCCGGGGAAGGGAACCACCTGTCCGGGCGTGCCCGGCGTGTGCGATCCTGCCATGTCCCTCGCTCTAGTCCTTCGTCCCGCTCTTGCGCACCCGGACCGGCTGAACCGGCGGCGGGGCTGCCTCACGCTCGGTAAGCATGGCCTTCAGCAGCGCCATTTCCTCGCGCATCGCCGCGATCTCGGACTCGAGCTTCTCGACGCAATCGCGGCGCGGGCGTCCCTGTTCGTCGCAGGGCGGATCATCGCAGGGCGTGCCGTAGGGCACGAATTCGCGCAGCCATTCTTCGGCGGGCATCAGCGTGGAGCGCGCCTTCAGCCCGATCATCGTCGCGCCCGCAGGCACATCGTCGGTCACCACCGCATTGGCGCCGACGCGGGCGCGTTCGCCCACCACGATGGGGCCGATGATCTGCGCGCCTGCGCCGATGATGACATTGTCCATCAGCGTCGGGTGGCGCTTGCCGCCCTTGCCGTTGGCGGGGTTGGTGCCGCCGAGAGTGACGCATTGATAGATCGTCACGTTGTCGCCGATTTCGGCGGTCTCGCCGATCACGGTGAAGCCATGGTCGATGAAGAAGTTCTTCCCGATCCGCGCGCCCGGGTGGATGTCGATCGCGGTCAGCAAGCGCGAGAAGTGGTTGACGAAGCGCGCGAGGAAATAGAGCCGCGCCTCGAACAGCCAGTGGGCGATGCGGTGGAAGCCCAGCGCCCAGACGCCCGGGTAAAGCAGGATCTCCCAACGCGAACGCGGCGCCGGGTCACGGGCGCGGACCGAGTCCAGATAGCTGATCAACCGGTCGAACATCCCCAAGCTTTTCCCACCAAAGCGCGGGCTTTGCAATGCACCAGCGCTTGCCTCACAGCAGGCGGCGCTGTTCCGGGCCATGAAGGGCGTCGAGCGCAGCGCGCCACACAGACATGGTGGCGGGCGTCTGGCGTTCAAGGGAGATGCGGTCGATTGTCGCGACAAGCGTCTCGATGGCAGCGAAACTGCGCTCCGTGCGGGGGACCAGATAGTCTGCCGCAGCTTCGGGCAGGGTCAGCCCGCGCGCCTCGGCCTGGGCGAGGATCAGCTCGGCGGCAAAAGCATCGTCGGGCGCACCGATGGCAAGCTGGAGCGAGCCGCCGATGCGCGAGGCAAGGTCTGGCAGCGCAATGCGCCAACCCTCCTCGCCTGCATTGGTCATGATCAGCAGCGCCCCTCCGTCCCGCGTGCCGCCTTGCTGGACGGCATTCCAGCGGTGGAACAGCTCCGCCTCGTCCACGGCCTGCGCATCGTCGATCACCTCCAGATTATCGCCGTGGAGCCCTTGCGCCCAGCGCGCCAGCAGGCTCTTGCCCGAACGCGGCGGGCCGGTGAGCACGGCGACATGGAACGGCCAGCGTTCGGGATGCTGAAGCGCCTCGATCACCGCGGCATTGGCATTGCCGACCACGATCCGCTGCGTGCCCGCGCGCGCGGATAGCGGCAGTGCGATCTGGGACGGCTCGCTCACCGGCGGCGCGCCCGGCTCAGCGGCTGATGGCCAGCGCGTTCGCCCCGCGCCGCACCGAGAACCCGCGTGCCTCAAGCGCGGCGGCGAGCTCTTCCAGCGTTCCGCCATAGACGACGCTCATCACCGAGGTGCCGCCGATTGCGGTGCTGGTGACGCTGAGCCCGCGCACCCCGCCGGTGCCGCGCACCGCGCCGAGCGCCGCGTCGAAGGCGCCCGCATCGGGCGTTGCGAACTGGACAGCGATGGTGCGCACCTGGACCTCGCCCGGCTCGACCCCGGTGACGGGGAGCGCCTCGATCCGCGGCACCGCGCCTGCGGCTGCGGCTTCGGCGGACTTCCTCGCCTGCGCGGCGCGGCCGATCTCGATCAGGCGCTGGATCGCCGGATCGATCGCGCCTTCGCCGCCCAGCCTGAGGCTCGGGTCGGGGCGCAACTTGCCCGAGGCCAGCGCGCCGGTAAAGATCTGGTCCATCCGCTCCACCGCCTGCGCCAGCATCGCGGGCATCGCCTCGGCGCTTTCGGCCTTGAGGGTGAAGCTTCCGAGCGGGCGGCTGTCGGGCCCGTACCGTGCGGTGAAGGTGCCGCTCACCGGCCCGCCGGGGAACTGGTGGTCGAGCCGGGCGAAGGCCATCAGCACGTCGGTCGCCCCGTATTGATCCAGCGTCGAGCGCCACCAGGCGCGGCTGTGGCGGCCGGTCTGGCCGAAATTGACCAGCAGCGAATCGCCCCCCGCCCCGCTGAGGCGGACGTAATCGATCCGGCTCGCCCCCGGATTGAACTCGGCCCAGGCGCGCTGCCAGGGGTTGCGCTGTTCGAAGGTGATGTAGGCGCCGCCGCTCTCCTGCACCGGCACGAGCAGCAGCGGGGCCGAGCGGCTGGCCTGCTGCTCCCCGCCGAGATAGGCGCCCGCGCGCTGGCGATCGAACACGACGCCGAGCGTGGCGATGTAGCGCCGCGGGCCCAATCGCTCTCGCTCGATGACGATGGCGGAGACCAGCCCTTCAAGCTGGCTGTCGGAGAGCTTGGGGCCCTTGAGCTTCTCCCACGCCTTCCGCTGCGCCTCGCGCCAGCCGTTGGTGCGCGCGTCCTCGGCGCTCTTGCCCTGCACATCGACGCTGATGCCCTTGACCTCGATGTCGGCGCTTGCAGCGGTCGGCGCGATCCCGCGTTCGCCCGCGATCTGGGCCAGCAGCGCATAGCCGCCGCCCAGCAGCGCGAGCGCTAGCGCTGCCCCCGCCAGCCAGCGTCGCAGCGGCGGGGCAAGAGCGGCAACGGGGCCGGGAGGGGAAAGCGTCGCGCTCATGGGGAAAATCGCGTTCCCTTTGCCCAATGGCGAGTGGAATTCCAAGCGCGAAAGGCTATGGCGCTGGGCATGACGATCAAGAACTCTCCCTACACCTACGCCGACGCGGGCGTATCGATCGCGGCGGGCAACGCCCTGGTCAAGGCCATCGCCCCGCTGGCCAAGGCCACCGCGCGCCCCGGCGCGACCAGCGAGTTGGGCGGCTTCGGCGGGTTCTTCGACCCCAAGGCAGCAGGCTACACCGATCCGCTGCTGGTCGCCGCGAACGATGGCGTGGGCACCAAGCTGAAGCTCGCGATCGAGCATGACCGCCATGATACCGTCGGCATCGATCTCGTCGCCATGTGCGTCAATGATCTCATCGTGCAGGGCGCCGAGCCGCTGTTCTTCCTCGACTATTTCGCCACCGGCAAGCTCGAGAACGGGGTCGCCGAACGCGTGATCGCGGGGATCGCGGAAGGCTGCAAGATCGCGGGCTGCGCGCTGATCGGCGGTGAGACGGCGGAGATGCCGGGCATGTATGCGCCCGGAGACTACGACCTTGCGGGCTTCTGCGTGGGTGCGGTGGAGCGCGGGGAGCAGCTGACGGGCGACAAGGTCGCAGCAGGCGACGTGCTGCTGGGCCTCGCTTCCTCCGGCGTCCATTCCAACGGCTATTCGCTGGTCCGCAGGCTGGCGGCGGACAAGGGGTGGAAGCTGAACCGGCCCGCCCTCTTCGATCAGGAGCAGTTGCTGATCGACGCCCTGATCGCGCCGACCCGCATCTATGTCGCAAGCCTGCTGCCGCTAATCCGCGAGGGGCTGGTCAACGCACTCGCCCATATCACCGGGGGGGGCCTGCTCGAAAACATCCCGCGCATCCTTCCACAAGGCGCGCATGCGGTGGTTGACGCCGACCTGTGGCCCCAGCCCCGGCTGATGGCGTTCCTGCAGGCGCAGGGGCATATCGAGCCCGAGGAAATGGCCCGCACCTTCAATTGCGGGGTCGGCATGGTGCTGGCGGTCAGCGAAGCGAAGGCGGCGGACGTCACGGCAAGGCTGGAAGCGGCAGGCGAGACTGTCTTCACGGTCGGCCGAATCGAGGCGGGCGACAAGGGCTGCACCGTGCGCGGCTCGGTCGAAACGTGGTCCGCCAAGGCCGACTGGAGCGCGACGCACCTTGGCTGAACCCACCCTCCGTTCGGGTCGAGCGCAGTCGAGACACGTTGCGCAGGGCCTCTCGACTTCGCTCGAGGCGAACGGATAATGAGCGAGAAAGCCAAAATCGCCGTCCTCATCTCGGGCGCAGGGACGAACATGGCCGCGCTGGTCTATGCCAGCCGCATCGCGGGCTGCCCCTATGAGGTGGTGCTGGTCGCGAGCAACGATGGCGCAGCTGCCGGGCTGGCGCTGGCCGGGGCCGAGGGCATCGCCACTTTCGCCCTCCCCCACAAGGGCATGACCCGCGAGGCCCACGATAACGCGATGGAGGCCGCCGTGCTGGAGGCAGGCGCGCAATACATCGTGCTCGCAGGCTACATGCGCATCCTCTCTGACGCCTTCGCCAGCCGCTGGGCCGGAAGGATGCTCAACATCCACCCGTCGCTGCTGCCGAAGTACAAGGGCCTCGACACCCACGCCCGCGCCATCGAAGCGGGCGACAGTCACGGGGGCGCCAGCGTCCATCTGGTGACGCCCGAACTCGACGCGGGCCAAGTGCTGGCGCAGATTGCGGTGCCGATTTCACCGGGAGAGACGGTGCAAAGCCTCGCTGCCCGCGTCAAGCTCGCCGAGCATCAGCTCTACCCGCGCGCCGTGGCGGATTATGTCGGCCGCTGGAAGAACCCCGTGTGGCTGCTCGAGCAATTGCGCGCCCGTGCCCTCGCCCTCCCTGAAACCTCCGAGCAGGAAAGCTTCGGCTCGGCCGGTTTCCGCGTCGGCGAGGGGAAGTCGGGCAAATACTTCGCCTATTTCTCGGACCGCCCCCATGGGCACGAGCGCATCGCCCTGCTGGCCAAGACCAGCGGGATGGACGAGCTCCACGCCCTCGTCGAAGACCAGCCCGAGACCTATTTCAAGCCCGCCTTCTACGGCGCGAGCGGGTGGGTGGGGATCGTGCTCGACCGGCCCGATCTCGACTGGGCGGACATCGACGCCTGGCTCCAGCGCAGCTGGCGGGCCGTGGCGCCCAGGCGGCTGACACGGCTGATGGACATAGCGGACGCCTTTTGATGCCCCCGGTGCGCGATCACCTGCTGGCACGTGGGCCACTGGCGGAACGCGCCAATGACTTCCTCGGGCGGGCATGGGAGCGCGGCTGGCTCCCGCCGCCCGCTCTCGACCCCGCGGCGCTTTGGGCGCTTGCGGCCAAGCCCCATGGCGCCCGCGCCGAGGCGGCGGAGCATGGCGGACGCAGCGAAGAGGATGTCGCCGATTTCCGCGAGCGGCTGGCGCGGCTGTGCGCGGCGCTCCACGCCGAGGCCGATCTCAACCCGCTGGGCCGCGCAATGGCCTGGGGGCAGCTTTCGCGGGTGGTGAAGAACCGCCTCGCCTTCGGGGCCTTGTGGCTGGAGCGGCCCGAGCTGCTCGAGGCGTCCCTTGCCCCGCCGATCGTCGTCATCGGCCATATGCGCTCCGGCACCACGCGCATCCACACCCTCCTCGCCGCCGATCCTGCATTTTCGCACACCCGCTATTGCGATGCCTACCACCCGGTCCCCGCTCCCCTCGGCATGAACCGCGTCAAGGCGGCGCTGGAGCTCGCCATGCTGGGCCTGCTCAATCCGTGGATGCAGTCGATCCACCCGATGGCCCCTGCCGCCGTGGAGGAGGAGCTGGCGTGGATCTCCGCTGCGCTCCACCATTCGATCTACGAGAGCCAGTGGCACATCCCGGCCTATTCCGCCTGGAGCGAGGCGCACGACCCCGGTCCGGTCTACCGCGAATTCGCGCGCATCCTGAAGACCGACGCCGCGCATCGCGGGATCGCGGACAAGCCCCGCGTCCTCAAGGTCCCGGCCTTCGCCGAGGACCTGGCGACCCTGCTCACCCTGTTTCCCGCTGCCCGGCTGGTGATCGCGACACGCGAGCACGAGGCGGTGCTCAAGAGCGCGGTCAGCCTCGCGGCGAACCAGATGGCGATGCAGTCGGATAGCTGCCGTCTGGAAGACATCGAGGCGCGCTGGCGGCACAAGATCGCCCTGCGGGAGGCGCGGATGGCGGAGGCGCTGGAGGGCTGGGACGGCCCGCAGGCGCGCGCCTGTTTCGATGCGCTGAACGCGGATTGGGAGGCGGTGATCACGCAGATCTATGCCGACCTTGGCCTTCCCCTAACCCCCGAGGCGCTCGCGGCCATGCACAAGGTCATGGCGGCAAGCGAAGACGGCCACCACCGCGCGCATGCCGAGCAATTGGCACGGTTTGCGCGGGCGGACTAAACCATCACCCGTTCGCCTCGAGCGAAGTCGAGAGGCACAGGCGCGGGTGTCTCGACTTCGCTCGACACGAACGGAGATGGTGCTGCAAGCAAAAGGGCCGCCCCTCCCGGGACGGCCCTTTGCTTGTCACCGGGTCCGAAGACTTAGCCGACGATCTCTTCGTCCTTGAAGAAGTACGCGATTTCGATCGCGGCATTCTCTTCGCTGTCCGAACCGTGGACGGTGTTCTCGCCGATCGAGAGCGCCAGTTCCTTGCGGATCGTGCCCGGGGCAGCGTCGGCGGGGTTGGTCGCGCCCATGATATCGCGGTTGCGGGTCACGGCGTCCTCGCCTTCGAGGACCTGCACCACCACCGGCTCGCTCATCATGAATTCGACCAGTTCGCCGAAGAAGGGGCGCTCCTTGTGAACCGCGTAGAAGCCTTCGGCCTGCTCGCGGGTCATGTGGATGCGCTTGGAGGCGACGACGCGCAGGCCGGCTTCTTCCAGCATCTTGGTGACCGCGCCGGTCAGGTTGCGGCGGGTGGCATCGGGCTTGATGATCGAGAAGGTGCGGGTAACCGCCATGAGAATACTCCTGTGAACGTCTTTTATGGGAGGGGATTTGGCCGCGGCCCCTAGATGCTGCGCTGCAAAATGGCAAGCACCCGCACACGCCCCCGCCGATACGCGGTGGACGGACTTCGACAGACGTCGTTTCGGAAAGGCGCGATGGCGGGCGTCAGCCGCCCTTCTTGGTGCCGATGATGATCTGCCCGCTGGTGGGCGACCCATCGGTCGCGGTCACGGAGAAGGAGGATCCGTCGCCCTTGCGCTCGCCGCCGACCATCAGCGTGCCGTTGGTATTCATTTCGATCTGGATATCGAACCCTGCCGCCTTTGCCGCATCGCGATAGTGGGACAGGACCTTTTCGGCAGGCGCATCGGCCTCGAAGGTGATCATCGTGCCCTGCCCGTCCGGCTGATCGACCACGGTGTTGGTGACGACCTTGGACCCCGGAAACAGCGTGAACCCGTCAGGCAGACTGACCGGCACGTTCGCGCCCGATCGCATGGTCGCATCGCCGTCCTTGTCGGTGATGGTCATGCTGGTTTCGCCGCTGTCCTTGTCGATGGTGTATTCGGCGTTCTGGCCGTCTTCGGTGGTGAATTCGCCGGAAGTCTCGGAACCGCACGCCGCGAGCGCCAGCGCCGCGCCGCCTGCCAGAATAAATGCCGCCTTGTGCATGTGCCGTCTCCCCCCGCCTTCGATCACAGGGTCGAGTGTCGCTCAAAGCGGGGCTGCGGGCAAGCCCTCACCCCTTCTTGACCCAGCGTCCGTCTTCCTGCGCGTAGTAGGCACGCTCCACCCCCTCGCGGGAGTCCTGCGCGCGCCATGCTGCGCGCGCCTGCGGGGCAAGATCGGGGGGGAAGAGAAGGAAGACGCGGGCAAAGCCGGGGCATTCGCGAAACAAACCGTCGGCGAGGATCGCGTGGCTTGCCCCGTTGGCGGCCTGCGGTTCGGCGGCGAACAGGATCGGCTGGCGATCCGCACCCGGGGCGTCGGCCTCGCCGTTGGCAAGGAAGCTCTCCGGTCCTGCCTGCCACAGCGCGCGCGCCATCGCGGCGCGCTGCTCCGCGTCGGCAGCGACGACCAGCACCCGCTCCCCCTGCGCGATGGCCCGTCTGGCAATCAGGGTGACGACCTTTTCGAGCGGGTCATGGGTGTATTGCCAGAAATCGAGCTTGGTCACGCCGACTTCCCCCTGCGGCAGCGGTCGGAACAATACTTCACATTGTCCCAGTCGCGCTCCCACTTCTTGCGCCATGTGAAGGGAAGCCCGCAGGCGAGGCAGGTCTTGGTGGGCAGGTCGGACTTTTTCCGCATTTTCGGCATTTTGGGCCTACCGCTTCGCTACTTGAGGCCCAAAATGCGGATCAGCCCTCGACCACATCCCGCACGAACTGGTCGAGCAGGCGCACGCCGTAACCGGTCGCGCCCTTGTCCCAGGTTTGGCCGGGCTTGTTCGACCAGACCATGCCGGCGATGTCGAGGTGCGCCCAGGGGGTGCCGTCCTTGACGAAGCGCTGGATGAACTGCGCGGCGGTGATCGAGCCGCCTTCGCGCGGGCCGATGTTCTTCATGTCGGCGATCGGCGAATCGATCAGCTTGTCGTAATTCGGCCCCAGCGGCATGCGCCACAGCTTGTCGCCGCTCGCCTGCCCGGCGGCGGTCAGCTGGGCGGCGAGCGTGTCGTCATTGGCGAACATCCCGCCATATTCGTTGCCGAGGCTGATGATCATCGCGCCGGTCAGCGTGGCGAGATCGACGATCCGCGCCGCATCGTACTGCTCCTGCGCCCAGTGAAGCGCATCGCACAGCACCAGCCGGCCTTCGGCATCGGTGTTGAGTACCTCGACGGTCTGCCCGCTCATGGTGGTGACGACGTCGCCGGGGCGCATCGCCTTGCCGTCGGGCATGTTCTCGACGAGGCCCATGACACCGATGACGTTTGCGCGCGCCTTGCGGCTGACCAGCGCCAGCATCGCCCCCGCGACCGCGCCAGCGCCGCCCATGTCCCACTTCATGTCCTCCATGCCGGGGCCGGGCTTCAGCGAGATGCCGCCGGTGTCGAAGGTCACGCCCTTGCCGACGAAGACGGTCGGCTTCTCGCCCGCCGCCCCGCCGTTCCAGCGGATCGCCAGCAGCTTGGATTCGCGCTCCGAGCCGAGGCCCACGCCCACCAGCGCGCCCATGCCGAGCGCCGCCATCTCGGCCTCGCCGAGCACGGTGATCTCCGCGCCGGTGCCTGCGAAGACCTCCTCGCAGGCCGCGACGAAGGTTTCGGGATAAATGATGTTGGCAGGTTCGGTGACAAGCCCGCGAGTGAACTCCACGCCCTTGGCAAGCCCGGCCTCGCGCTCCCACGCGGCGTCGGTGCCGTCGGGTGCGCCGGTGACGTGAACGGTGGTCAGCGAGGGGCGCTTGTCGGCGGCAAGGCGCGTGCGGTACGAGTCATGCCGCCATGCACGCAGACGCAAGGCCAGCAGCACCGCCGCCGCCTCATCCGCGGTGAGGCCCGCCCCGCCCAGATCGAGCACCATCGCCGTCTCGCCCGAGACGAGATACTTCGCGGTCAGCGCCGCCCCGGCACGCTCGCAATTCTGGCGGCGATCGGCGCTGCCCGTCTCGCCGAGGCCCGCCAGCGCGATCCGCCTGACGGCGCCATCGACGGTCGCGAAGCCTTCGAACACCTGCCCGGCCCGGCCTGCGAACTGCGAGGCGGAAGCACCTTCGGCCAGCACCGCATCGAGCCCGGCCAGCGCCTGCCCCTGATTGACCACCCGCGCGTGCAGGCGGACGTCCGATGGCGGGGCGGCGGTGAGGTTGATCTGCATGGGAACTCCGAAACACAGGTGAAACGCGCGAGGCTGGCAGGGCGATTTGCCGCTGCGACAGGCCGCGCTGGCCGGGGGCGCAATGGCGATTGCGATTAGGCGCGAGCGGTGCAATAGGCAAGGCCATGTCGGGAGGCCTGCCAGTCGCGCCGCGCACGCCAGCGCGCCCTGCCCTGCGCTGCCCGGCGCGGGGGCTTGCGTCATGGCTGGCGCTTGGCGCGACGCTCGCCGCCGCCGCTCCGCTCGCCGCGCAGGACACCGCGCAAGCGCCCGCCTCCGCACCCGCCGCCGCCGCCCCGGCCCCGCGCCAGATCGACTTCGAGGCACGCGAGCTCAGCTACGACAACCAGACCGAAACCGTCACCGCCCGCGGCAATGTCATCCTGCGGTCCGAAGACCGCTCGGTGCGCGCCGACGAGGTCACCTGGGACCGCACCTCGGGCCGCATCATCGCCAGCGGCAACATCCGGCTCGTCGACGAGGCGGGCAACCAGCTGTTCACCGATCAGGTCGAGCTGACCGAGGATTTCGACACCGGCGCGATGTCCGAATTGCTCATCGCCATGCGCGCCGGCGGCCGGCTCGCCGCGCGCTCGGCCTCGCGCGGGGCGGATGGCGATGCGGTGCTGGTCGATGCCGCCTACTCTCCCTGCCCGGTGGTCGGCGAGGACGGCTGCGCCACCGACCCCAGCTGGCGCGTCACCGCGCGGCGGGTGATCTACGACCAGAGCGAGAGCCGCGTCAGGTTCGAGGGGGCGATGCTCGAACTGTTCGGCGCACGCATCCTGCCCCTGCCCGGCCTTGCGATCCGCACCGATGGCCGCGCCGAGAGCGGCTTTCTCGTTCCCGACGTGCGCATCACCCAGGTCAACGGGCTGGAGCTCTCGGGCGAATATTACTGGCGCATGGGCGACAACAGGGACCTGTCGCTGGGTGCCTATGTCTTTTCCAACGTGGCGCCGATGGCGAGCGCCAGATGGCGGCACCTCACCGAAAAGGGCGCCTATCAGGCAAGCGGCTTTCTCACCTTCAGCGACCGCTTTTCCGACTTCACCGGGGGCGAAAGCCGGCAGAGCGATCCGCGCGGCTATCTCGACGCCAACGGCCGCTTCCAGTTCTCGCCCGACTGGAGCCTGACCGGATCGCTCCGCCTTGCCAGCGACCGCACCTTCCTCAGGCGCTACGACATCAGCCGCGACGACCGGCTGCGCTCGACGATCAACCTTGAGCGGATCACCGACAATTCCTACCTCTCTATCGCCGGCTGGGCGACCCAGACACTGCGCCTCAATGCCGAACAGGGCCAGATCCCGCTCGCCCTGCCGGCGATCGATTATCGCCAGAAGATCGCCGATCCGGTGCTTGGCGGGAACCTCATGCTCCACGCCAACAGCCTCGCGCTGCTGCGCAACGAGGGGCAGGACACGCAGCGCGCCTTTGCCGGCGCACAGTGGGACCTCAAGCGACTGACCGGCCTCGGCCAGATGGTGACCCTGACGGCGCTGGTGCGCGGCGATGTCTACAACACCAACAATGTCGGCGCGACCACCACCCTTGCCTATCGCGGCAACGAGGGCTGGACCGCGCGCGGCATCGCCACCGCCGCGCTCGACATCGAATGGCCCTTCGTGGGCGAGGCCTTCGGCGGCACGCAGGTGTTCAAGCCGCGGGTGCAGTTCGTCGCTTCCCCACGCATCCGCAACCTCGCGGTCCCCAACGAGGACGCGCGCGCCATCGACCTTGAGGATTCGAACCTCTTCGCCCTCAACCGCTTCCCCGGCTATGACCGGGTCGAAGACGGCAGCCGCGTCACCTGGGGCGTGGACTGGGAATTGCAGCGGCCCGGCTGGCGGGTGCGCTCGACGATCGGCCAGTCCTTCCGGCTCGAAGCGCCCGAACCGGGCCTGTTCCCCGTCGGCACCGGCCTTTCCGAGCGGGTCAGCGACTTCGTCGGCCGCACCGAGGTGCGGTTCCGCAATCTCGTCCAGTTCACCCACCGCTTCCGGCTCGACAAGGACAGCTTCGCGATCCGCCGCAACGAGGTCGACGCGACCATCGGCTCGCGCCGCACCTATGTCGAAGTCGGCTACCTGCGCCTCAACCGCGACATCGCCACCGTCGAGGACCTGCGTGACCGCGAGGAGGTGCGCGCCGCCGCGCGCGTGGCGATCGGGCGGCGCTGGTCGATGTTCGGCTCGGCGGTGGTCAACCTCACCGATGCCGACGAGGACCCGGTGTTCCTGCCCGATGGCTTCGAGCCGATCCGCACCCGGTTCGGCGTCGCCTATGCCGACGACTGCATCGAATTCGGCGCGACCTGGCGGCGCGACTTCATCGATGCGGGCGACGCGCGGCGCGGCAACGCTTTCCAGGTGTTCTTCGCCCTGCGCAACCTCGGGTTCCGCTGAGGCGCGGCCCCGCTTGTCTGCAACAATTGGCAGAACCGGCAAATGGCGTTAAAGGAGCGCGGAGCGGCTGGCGGCCCTGCCACGCGGGATCGGGCAGGGACTCAGCTTCCATTCAGCCGGTGCGGGGCATCGGCGTTCCGGCAGGCCCACGGCGCTTGCGGACATTTCATAAGGCGGGATTGAACGAGTGAGTGTGAAGCTGTTTTCCAGGGCGCTGTTGACCCGCACCGGATCCGCGCTGGCGGCGGCGGCGATGGCGGGCCTCGCCTTGTCCCCGTCCGCACTGCCCGCGCAGACCGTTGCCGTGCCGACCGCGGACAATCCCTTCGGCCTGCCGGCGGACATCACCCTGTTCGGCAAGGCCGACCCGGACCGCCGCACCGCGACCGCGATCGTCAACGGCTATGTCATCACCGGCACCGACATCGACCAGCGCGTCGCATTGGTGACGGCGGCCTCGGACGCGGAAATCCCGCCCGAGGAAATGCTTCGCCTGCGCGTGCAGGTGCTGCGCAACCTGATCGACGAAACGCTGAAGATCCAGGCGGCCGAGGCCGACGAGGCCGCGGCCAAGCGCGAGGAGGTGGAACAGACCTACCAGCAGCTCGCCGCTCAGAACTTCGGCAGCGATCCGAAGAAGATGGACGAATACCTGCTGTCGATCGGTTCCTCGCCCGCCTCGCTCAAGCGCCAGATCGAAGGCGAGGCGGCATGGGAAAACCTCCTGCGCCGCAACATCATGCCGTTCGTCAATGTCTCGGCGGAAGAGGTCAATGACTCGCTCAAGCGGATGAACGAGGCCAAGGGCACCGACGAATACCGGCTGGGTGAAATCTTCCTGTCTGCCACCAGCGAGAACCGCGCTGCGGTGCTGGCCAATGCTCAGCAGATCGTCCAGCAATTGCAGCAGGGCGGCAGCTTTGTCGCCTATGCGCGCCAATATTCCGAAGCCACCACCGCGGTTGTCGGCGGCGATCTGGGCTGGGTCCGGCTGGGTCAGCTCCCCCCTCAGCTCGCCGCGGCGGCCCGCACCATGAGCGCCGGGCAGTTGCAGGGGCCGATCGAAATTCCGGGCGGCTTTTCGATCCTGTATCTCATCAACAAGCGTCAGGTGCTGATGGCTGACCCTAATGAGGCGGTGCTGAACCTGAAGCAGATCTCGGTCATGTTCCCGGCCGGCGTCACCCAGGCCCAGGCCGAAGCGCGCGTCACGGAATTCGGCAGTTTCGTCGAAGGTCTGCGCGGCTGCGCCGATGTCGAAGCGAACGCGGCCAAGATCGGCGCGGAAGTCGTGACCAACGACCAGATCAAGGCCGAGGTGCTCCCGCCGCAGCTGCGCGACATCATCCTCAACCTCCAGATCGGGCAGGCCACCCCGCCGTTCGGCAATATCCAGGAAGGCGTGCGGGTGTTCATGCTGTGCGGCCGCGACGATCCGAAGGATGCTGGCGCCCCGACCTTTGCCGCAGTGATGGACCAGCTGGAAGAAGAACGCGTCAACAAGCGCGCCCAGCGCTTCTTGCGCGATCTGCGTAACGACGCATACATCGAATACAATTGACGTCGCACGCCCCATCCCCAGCCACGCCGCTTGCGATCAGCCTCGGCGATCCGGCCGGGATCGGGCCGGAGGTGATCCTTGGCGCGTGGGCGCGTTTGCGGGCTGAGCGCCGTGCCCCTCCCGCCTTCGTGGTCGGCGGGCCGCAACTGCTGCGCGCGCTGGCAGAGCGGCTCGGGATCGACTGTCCAATCGTGCCGATTGCCGATCCGGCCGAAGCGATGTTCGCTGCCGGAGCGGGGTTGCCGGTGATGGCGGGGCTCGATGCACCATGGACACCCGGCCAGCCCTCGACCGAGGGGGCAAAGCTGGCGCTGGCTTCGCTCAACTGGGCGACCAAGTTCGCCTTGTCGGGCGTCGCCGCCGGGCTGGTGACCGCGCCAGTCTCCAAGGGCGAATTGGCCGCGATCGGGTGGGACTATCCGGGACAGACCGAATTCCTCGCCGACGCCTGCGGGCGGCCCTATCGCGATGCGGTGATGATGCTGGCCGGGCCTTCGCTGCGAACCGTGCCGCTGACGGTCCACGTGTCGCTGGCCGAGGTGCCGGCGCTGATCTCGGCCGAACTGATCATCCACAAGGCGCGGATCGTGGCCGCAGGATTGCGCCGCGATTGCGGGATTCCCGCGCCCCGCCTCGCGATTGCGGCGCTCAACCCGCACGCGGGCGAAGGCGGCAAGTTCGGGGACGAGGAAGCCCGGATCATCGCCCCTGCCATCGCCGCCCTGCAGTCCGAAGGGATCGCCGCGGTCGGCCCCGTCCCCGGCGACGCACTGTTCACCCCGAGAGCGCGGGCCGGTTACGACGCGGCCTTGTGCATGTATCACGATCAGGCGCTGATCCCGTTGAAGGCACTGGAGTTCGACGAGGGCGTCAACGTCACCCTCGGCCTCCCGATCATCCGCACCTCGCCCGATCACGGCACCGCCTTCGACATCGCGGGGCAAGGCCTGGCCGATCCCGGCGCGATGGCTGCGGCGATCGTGATGGCGGCCGAGATGGCGGCGGCGCGCAGCAGCGCATAACTTCCGTTCGGGCTGAGCTTGTCGAAGCCCCGACTTTTCCTATAGCGCAGTGCCGAAGTGGAAGGACGGCCCTTCGACAGGCTCAGGGCGAACGGACATTGGTTGATCTTCCCCCCATCCGCGAAGTGATCGCCCGCCACAACCTCGCCGCGTCCAAGGCGCTGGGGCAGAACTTCCTGCTGGATGAGCAGCTGCTCGCCCGCATTGCCGCGCTGCCGGGAGACCTCACGGGCCAGCAGGTGCTCGAGGTCGGCCCCGGGCCCGGTGGCCTGACCCGCGCGCTGCTCAGAGCCGGAGCCCGCGTCACCGCGATCGAGATGGACCGCCGCTGCCTCCCCGCCC
>VFQM010001131.1_pt1 | contig 24530 bp, 24 predicted proteins | sample 3512391 | NCBI WGS metagenome assembly VFQM01 (sample SAMN10412369, study PRJNA504923) | tailings metagenome | isolation source: Replicate 1 from Balatoc abandoned mine | place: Philippines | reverse complement strand
ATCGAAAACGGACTTTACTAAATTGCTGGTGGCACTGTTTATGGGGGGCATCTCACACAGCCGTCGACTGCGGAAACTGTGTGGCCTTGGAAAACGAACTTACGTCAATGGACGTGTCCTATCGCGTCGCCTTGACCACAATCGGTCGTGGCGCAGAGGATCTCGCCATGGTGGACTCCGCTGGATGCGCCGCCAAACCCCAGCAGATATGGGAGGAGATTCGGGCAGGAAAACCCCCGGTTGCAACCAAGTGCGAATGGCCAGCCGACCTCCACCGTGACGTCGGCGACTTGATCGCAGGCTCCCTCACCGGGGCTACTCCCAGTGCGTATTTTCCAGATGGCTCCAGCGTTATTGGGAAGGGAGCTATTCTCCAAAAGCTGAAAGAAATTTTGGCTGCGGGCAAGTCACTCTAAAAAGTGCATGGTCGCCCATCAACTTCGATTTCTTGTCAATTGTGAAGCAAATCGTCCAAGTACCGGCGCAGCACCCGGCCGAACCCAGTGATTGACATCTCCCCAATCAAATTCACTCCCCACAATCAACAAACCCCGGCAAAAAACCTGAAAAACCGTTAAAATTCACGGTTCAAGAAATTTCGCCCCATCGATCAACCGCAGCACCAACACAATCTGGAGTTTGAACATGGCTTCCACTTCCAACCGCGACCGCCGCTCGGCCATCGAGCGCCGCTGCCTGTCCAAGGCCGCCAAGCGCCTGTTCCGCAACAACACCAAGGGCGTGCGCAAGGCCATCTACGCCGCCGAGTGCCACCAGCGCGGCAAGCCGCAGCTGGGCGCCAGCAAGTAATTCCGGCGCGACCGGAAGCAGCGAGGGCGGCGTGTGCCGCCCTTGTCGCTTCTGGCTCCGCCGCCGTGCTTCTACCATCGTTCCCTCGCTTCTCCGCTGACTGTCGTCCCGCCAGCGCTCATTCCAGGATTTCGCCGTGCTCGTCGCCGCCAACATCACCCAGCAGTTCGGGGCCAAGCCCCTCTTCGAAAACGTCAACGCCAAGTTCGGCGAGGGCAACCGCTACGGCCTGATCGGCGCCAACGGTGCCGGCAAGTCGACGCTGATGAAGATCCTCTGCGGCATCATCGAACCAACTTCCGGCAACGTCTCGAAGGAGAAGCACGAGCGCATGGCCTACCTGCGCCAGGACCAGTTCGCCTACGAAGACCAGCGCGTGCTCGACGTGGTGCTGATGGGCCACGCCGAGATGTGGGCCTGCATGAGCGAGCGCGATGCGATCTACGCCAACCCGGAGGCGAGCGAGGACGACTACATGCACGCCGCCGAGCTCGAGGCGAAGTTCGCCGAGTACGACGGCTACACCGCGGAAGCGCGCGCCGGTGAGCTGCTGCTCGGCGTCGGCATCCCGATCGAGAAGCACAACGGCCCGATGAGCGAAGTGGCGCCGGGCTGGAAGCTGCGCGTGCTGCTGGTGCAGGCGCTGTTTGCCAACCCGGACATCCTGCTCCTCGACGAGCCGACCAACAACCTCGACATCAACACCATCCGCTGGCTGGAAGACGTGCTCAACAACCGCGAGTCGACGATGATCATCATCTCGCACGACCGCCACTTCCTGAACCAGGTGTGCACGCACATGGCCGACCTCGACTACGGCAAGGTCACCATCTATCCGGGCAACTACGACGACTACATGGAAGCGTCGACGCTGGCACGCGAGCGGCAGGCCAGCGCCAACGCCAAGGCCAAGGAGCGTATCGCCGAGCTGCAGACCTTCGTCCGCCGCTTCTCGGCCAACGCCTCGAAGGCCAAGCAGGCGACCAGCCGCCTGAAGCTGATCGACAAGATCAAGCCGGAGGACATCAAGCCGTCGTCGCGTCAGTACCCGTGGATCCGCTTCGAGTACGACGACAAGGAAAAGCTGCACCGGCAGGCGGTCGAGCTCGACGGCGTCAGCCACGCCTTCGACGGTGGCAGCCAGCTCTTCGCCAACTTCACGGCAACGGTGGATGCCGGCGACCGCATCGCCATCATCGGCGAGAACGGTGTCGGCAAGACGACGCTGCTGCGCTGCCTGGCCGGCGACCTGACGCCGAGCAAGGGCACCATCAAGTGGGCGGAGAAGGCCAAGCCCGGCTACTTCGCGCAGGATCACGCGGCGCTGTTCGACGCCGACACGCCGCTCACCGACTGGATCGCCGAGTATGTGCGCATGGGCGGCTACGAGGGCGAGGACGTCGAGACGCTGATCCGCGGCACCCTCGGCCGCCTGCTGTTCTCGGGCGACGAAGTGAAGAAGGCGGTGCGCGTGATCTCCGGCGGCGAGCAGGGGCGCATGCTGTTCGGCAGCCTGATGCTGATGAAACCGAACGTGCTCTTGATGGACGAGCCGACCAACCACCTCGACATGGAATCGATCGAGTCGCTGAACACCGCGCTGGAGAAGTTCAAGGGAACGCTGATCTTCGTCTCGCACGACCGCGAGTTCGTTTCCTCGCTGGCCACCCGCATCTGGGAGATCAAGGGCGGCCAGGTCATCGACTACCGCGGCAACTACGAGGAATACCTGGCCAGCCAGGGTGTCGTCTAAGCCCGGTCGCACAACGAGCGACGGAGAGCCGGGAATGGCCAGCCGGATCTGCAGATTCCTGCTCCGACTGATCGGCTGGCAGATCGTCCTCGTGCCGCCACCATCGCCGAAGGCGGTGATCATCGGTTATCCGCACACCTCGAACTGGGATTTTCCGGTCGCCATGCTGTGGCGCTTCGCCACCGGCTTCCCCTTCTCCTGGGTGGCGAAGAAGGAGATGTTCGAGAATCCGTTCGGCGGCCTGTTCCAGCGCTGGGGCGGCATTCCGCTCGACCGCAGCCGTCCCGGCGGCTTCCTTGACCAGATGCGCGACGAATTCCGCACGCGCGATCGCTTTCACCTGGCCATCGCTCCGGAAGGCACCCGACGGAAGACCGATCACTGGAAATCCGGCTTCTACCGGTTGACAGTCGCTGCCGATGTGCCGCTCGGCCTCGGCTTCCTCGACTACGGCACCAAGACGCTGGGTATCGGTGCCTGGATCACGCTTTCCGGCGAACGCGAGGCCGATCTTGAAAAAATCCGCGCCTTCTACGCCGGCAAGCACGGCTACCGGGAACAGCAGGCGGGCGACATCCGCTTCAACGACTGATCAGCGGTGACGTCGGGCCAGCCGGCGGCGTAGCTTCTTTTTCGGCCTTGCGCGCCTGACGCTCGGCCTCCTTCGCCTCGCGTTTCTTCCGCTTCTCGGCAGCCTTGGCCTCCTTCTTTTTCTGCGACTCCAGCTTCTTCTGCCGCTTCGCCTGCTCCTCGGCAAGCTTCTGCCGGTTCGCTGCCGCCTGTCGCTCCTTGTCAGCGAGCTTGGCCGCGCGTTCGTCGGCGCGTCGCGCTTCCTCGACCCGGTAGGCCTCGCCCTTGGCCTTCTGGTCGGCCTCGCGCCGAGGCGCATCGACCGCGCGCTGCGCCTCCTTGGCAGCGACATCGCGCCGCTTCACATCGCGCTCGATCTCGCCGCCTTCCTGTTCCAGACGCGTCGCAGTCCGCGATTCCTGCGTATGCAGCTTCCTGGCGTCTTCCAGACAGGAGCTGACGAGGAATTTCTTGTAGCAGGCGTCGCTCGACGTCTTCAAGCGAACATCGGCCTCCTTCTGCAGGCGGGCCGCCTCGTCCTGCAACTGCTTGGCGCGGCTCAGTCGCTCGCTGCGCTCGGCGTCCGTATAAGGGCGAGAATCGACCTGGGCGATGGCAGCGGCAGAGAAGAGCAGAATGAAGAGGGAAACAATCGTCGGGCGCATGGCGGTCTCGTGGTTCGAAGCCGGTAAAATGCCGATTTTACGCCGTTCTGCCGGCACCACCTGCCCAGCCCACATCACCCCCGCCAACCTGCGCCAATGATCGTCCTCCGCAACCTGACCTTCGCCCGCGCCGCCAAGGTGCTCGTAGACAACGCCTCGCTGCAGCTGGGTCCCGGCTGGAAGATCGGCCTCACCGGCGGCAACGGCAGCGGCAAGTCCTCCTTCTTCGCGCTGCTCACCGGCGCGCTGCATGCCGAGAAGGGCGATCTCGACGTGCCGGCCTCGTGGGTGATCGGCCATGTCGCGCAGGAAACGCCGGCACTGCCCGACCCGGCGCTGGAGTTCGTGCTCGACGGCGACGTCGAGCTGCGCGAGATCGAGCGCCAGCTGGTGGCCGCCGAAGCCGCGCACGACGGCGAGAAGATCGGCGCACTGCATGCACGGCTTTCGGAAATCGGCGGCTACGCGGCAAAGGCCCGCGCCGCCGAGCTGCTGCACGGCCTCGGTTTCTCCGACACCGACATGGCGCGGCCGGTGGCCGAGTTTTCCGGCGGCTGGCGCGTGCGCCTGAACCTGGCCCGCGCACTGATGTGCCGCTCCGACCTCTTGCTGCTCGACGAACCGACCAACCACCTCGACCTCGACGCCGTGCTCTGGCTCGAAGGCTGGTTGCGCGGCTACCGCGGCACGCTCCTGATGATCTCGCACGACCGCGATTTCCTCGATGCAGTGGTCGGCTACATCCTGCACATCGAGCAGGGCGGCATGAAGCTCTATTCCGGCCACTACTCGGCCTTCGAACGCCAGCGCGCGGCACAGCTGGCGCTGCAGCAGGCGATGTTCGAGAAGCAGCAGCGCGAGATCCAGCACCTGCACCGCTTCATCGACCGCTTCCGCGCCAAGGCGACCAAGGCCCGGCAGGCACAGAGCCGGATGAAGGCGCTCGAACGCATGGAGGAGGTGGCGGCGGCACACGTCGACACGCCCTTCACCTTCCGGTTCCGCGACCCGGTCGCCGCACCGGACCCGCTCCTGGTGCTGCACGAGGTACGCGCCGGCTACGACACGCAGGCCGGCCAGAAAATCATCCTCGACGGCATCGAACTGACGCTGCGTCCCGGCGAGCGCATCGCGCTGCTCGGCCGCAACGGCGCCGGCAAATCGACGCTGGTGAAGCTGCTGGCCAACGAACTGGCACCGCTCGCCGGCCAGCATACCGAGGGCAAGGGCCTCGCCATCGGCTACTTCGCCCAGCACCAGCTGGAGCATCTGCGCCCGGACGAATCGCCGCTGCAGCACATGGCCCGCCTCGACCCGGCTACCCGCGAGCAGGAACTGCGCGACTATCTCGGCGGCTTCGACTTCCGCGGCGACATGGCCACCGCGCCCTGCGGCAAGTTCTCCGGCGGCGAAAAATCGCGTCTGGCGCTTGCGCTGCTGATCTGGAACCGGCCGAACCTGCTGCTGCTCGACGAACCGACCAACCACCTCGATCTGGAGATGCGCGAGGCACTGACGCTGGCGCTGAACGAATACGAGGGCGGCGTCGTGCTCGTCTCGCACGACCGGCACCTCTTGCGCACTACCGCCGACACGCTGCTGCTCGTCGCCGACGGCAAGGTCACTCCGTTCGACGGCGACCTCGACGACTACGCCGGCTGGCTCGCCGCGCAGCGTGAGGCGGCGAAGGCGCCGACGACCGAAGTCGCGCAGGACAAGGCAGCCGACAAGGCGGCGCGCATCGCCGCGCGCGAACAGGCGGCCGCCGACCGGCAGGCATTGATGGCGAAACGCCGACCTCTGGTCAAGGAAGGCGAACAGCTCGACCGCAAGCTTCAAGGCTGGCACAAAGAGAAGGCGGCGCTCGACGAGGAACTGTCCGACCCGGCAATCTACGCCTCGCCCGATCGAGCCGGACTGGAGGCGAAGCTGAAACGGCAGGCACAACTCGAAGCCGAGGTTGCTGCCGCCGAGGAGCGCTGGCTGGAAATCCAGATGGAATTGGAAGCACTGCCAGAGCCGAATTGATAGAATCGCGGCTCTGCCGTCTACAGCGGCCCGCCAAATAACGCAGGGAGAATTCCGGTGAGAATCGTTTGTCTTGACCTCGAGGGGGTCCTCGTCCCCGAAATCTGGATCGAGTTTTCGGAGCGCACGAAGATTCCGGAACTGCGCCGCACGACGCGCGACGAGCCGGACTACGACAAGCTGATGAAGTACCGCCTGGACATCCTGCGCCAGCACAAGCTCGGCCTGCCGGACATCCAGAAGGTGATCGCCGAGATGGGCCCGATGGCCGGCGCCCGCGCCTTCCTCGACCAGCTGCGCGAAGACTACCAGGTGGTCATCCTCTCCGACACCTTCTACGAGTTCGCGCACCCGCTGATGCGCCAGCTCGGCTGGCCGACGCTGTTCTGCCACTCGCTGGAAGCCGACGCGGACGGCATGCTGGTCAATTACCACCTGCGCATGCCGAACCAGAAGCAGGAAGCGGTGAAGCGCTTCAAGGAACTGAAGTTCAGGATCGTCGCCGCCGGCGATTCGTACAACGACACGGCGATGCTCGGCGAAGCGCATGGTGGCATCCTTTTCCATCCGCCGGAGAACGTCGTCCGCGAATTCCCGCAGTTCCCGGTGGTGCGCGACTACGATGCGCTGCGCACCGAGATCGACAAGGCTTTCGCGAAGGCCGGCTGACCCGGCAACGTTCCCATTCCCATGCATCGCGACCGCTTCTACACGCTGACTGCCTCCTGCCCGGACCAGGTCGGCATCATCGCCCGCGTTTCCGGTTTCATCGCCGAGAATGGCGGCTGGATCCTGGAATCGAGCTACCACGCCGACGACCTCACCGGCCGCTACTTCATGCGCATGGAGATCAAGGCCAGCTCGCTGCCCTTCCTGCTCGCCGAGTTCCGCGAACGCTTCCGCGTCGCCGTTGCCGAGCCCCTGCAGATGAGCTGGCAGATCACCGATTCGGCAGTGAAGAAGCGCCTCGTCGTGCTGGTGTCGAAGCAGGAGCATTGTCTCTACGACCTGCTCGCGCGCTGGCAGGCAAAGGAGCTGGACATCGAGATCCCCTGCGTGATCTCGAACCACGATACCTTCCGCGGCTTCGTCGAGTGGCACGGTATCCCGTTCCACCATGTGCCGGTGACGCCGGACAACAAGGCTGCCGCCTATGCCGAAGTGCAGCGCATCTTCGAGGACGTGCGCGGTGACTGCATGGTGCTCGCCCGCTACATGCAGGTGCTGTCGTCGGAACTGTGCGCCAAGTATCCGGGGCGCATCATCAACATCCATCACTCCTTCCTGCCCTCGTTCGTCGGCGCCAAGCCGTATCACCAGGCCTACGAACGCGGCGTGAAGCTGATCGGTGCCACCTGTCACTACGTCACCGAGGAACTTGACCAGGGCCCGATCGTCGAACAGGACGTGATCCGTATCGACCACTCCGACTCGATCGAGGACATGGTCCGTTACGGCAAGGACATCGAGAAGACCGTGCTCGCCCGCGGCCTGCGCTACCACCTGGAAGACCGGGTGCTGGTGCATGGCAACAAGACCGTCGTCTTCCGCTGACAGAGCAGGCGTCGCGCGCTACCGTCATTCGCCAAGGAGGCCGCCATGCTGATCGACCGCAACCAGTCGCTGCTGCTCATCGTCGACATCCAGGAGAAGCTGGCGCCGGCCATCCATGAAGGTGCCGCCGCCGTCGCCAACAACCGGCGGCTGCTCGCCGCCGCCGAGCGTCTCGGCATTCCCGCGCTGGTCTCCGAACAGTACGTGGCCGGCCTCGGCCCGACCGTTGCGGCACTGCAGCCGCTGCCCGCCTGCGCACGGCGTTTCGACAAGATGCACTTCTCGTGCACGCGCGAACCCGGTTTTCTCGACCGGCTGGCCGCCAGCAGCCGGCGTCAGATACTCGTTACCGGCATGGAGACGCACGTCTGCGTGCTGCAAACCGTGCTCGGCCTGCTCGACGCGGACTACGAAACCTTCCTGATCGAGGATGCCGCCTCGTCACGCACTCCGGCGAACCGTGCCGCCGCCATTGCCCGGGCACGCGCAGCAGGTGCCGGAATCGTGACGACCGAGATGGTGCTCTTCGAGTGGCTGGAACGCGCCGGTACCGACGAATTCCGGGCGCTGCTGCCGCTGATCAAGTAGTCAGCCGAAGCGCCGCCGCCAGACGGCGAGCGGCATGCCGGAGACGGCGTAGTCGACCGCCTCGTACTCGCCGGGGCGCCCTGCCTCTTCCCAGGCCCGCTCGCTGAGCAGCACTTCGCCGCGACCGGCAAGATCCTCGCCGAGCTTGGACGCGATATTCACCGCATCACCAAAGAAGTCGGTCTCGCGGATGAGCAGGATGTCGCCGACATCGATGCCGATGCTGGCGCCGACCGTGCGGCCGTCCGCGGTTTCCAGTCCGTTGCTTGCCGCCAGCTGGCTCTGGATCGTCTCGGCCGCCCGCAAGGCCTGTGCGGCATCCGGAAAGACGGCGAAGACGTTGTCAGCATCGTGCTTCACGACTTCGCCGCCGGCCTCGACGATCGCCGGCCGGCACAGCACCTGCATGCGCCGGATCAGCGCCAGGTGCGCCAGTATCCCGGTGCGCCTCACCGAAATCGAGAAATCGGTCATGTCGAGGACGAGCGCGGCGCGATGCACCTGGAAGCTCCTGCGGATCAGGGCCTCGATCTCCGCCCGGTCCTCGGGAGCGGCAGCATTCAAGGTATCGAGCAGGTGATCGAAGGTTTTCATCGCTCAGCCTTCAGTCGCGCTTCTTGCGACTGGCGCGCTTCAGTATCCAGCGGCAAAGCAAGCGCGACCACCCTGTCAGGCGTGGCTCACCAAGATACTGCAGCAGGAAGTAGAGGCGGGCGCTGCGGCTCCAGCTGCTCGAATGCCGGGTCAGGGTCGCCAGATCGTAGACCGTGCGCACCGGACCGATCAGGGTTGGCCGTGATTTTTCCAGATCGATCACCGCGGCTTCCGGCTCGCCGCCTTCCGGCCAGCGGACAAAGATGTGCTTCGGATAGAGCGAACGATGCTGCACGCGGGCGTCATGCAGCTGCCGTACCAGCGCTGCCACGCAACGCAACAGCCAGCGCTGGCGGGCGAGCGGTGGGCGCCCATCGGCAAACAGCTCTCGAACGACGACATCGAGCGGGCGATAGCCGGCCAACTCCTCGGTCATCAGGATGCCGCGCGGCTTGCCATCGACGACGGCACTGCCAAAGAACATGGGGCGTGGGGCTGGCACATTGCGCATCTCGACGAAACGCAGCATGCGGAATTCGCAGGCGAAGCTCGGCTCGCCGCTGATCGGGTGGCGCCAGGTTCGGCGCTGATGGTTTTCCTGGCGCTTGAGGAAAACGCCGAGTTCGCCCCCGGTCGGCAGCGGCAGGGAAATGCGGCAGACCCCACTCCAGCCGCCACGACGAGCGTTCGGTTCCTCGAACCATTCGGCACGGTGGGCCCATGCATCCTCGAACGTGCCAAGATGGTTTGCTTCCAGCAGCTGTCGCCGCTCGGGCGAGATGAACAGGGCCACGGATGATTCCTTCCTTCCGGTCGGCGGGATTTTCCCGGCCCGCCGGGTTCGATGCGATGCGCGATTATGCCACCCGCGCCAAAGCAAAAAAACGGGCACCCGAAGGTGCCCGCGAGGGAAGTACTGCGGAGGGAGGTGTCAGTGATGGTAGGCCGACTCGCCGTGGGCGGTGATGTCGAGGCCTTCGCGCTCTTCTTCTTCCGGCACGCGCAGGCCGATGACGACGTCGACCAGCTTGAAGGCGACCAGCGAGACCACGGCGGACCAGACGACGACGGTACCGACGCCCCACAGCTGGGCGATGACCTGCGCCGTCATGTCGTACTCGCCGACGGCGTTGGCGACGTAGTCATAGACACCGGTACCACCCAGCGACGGGGCTGCGAAGACGCCGGTAAGGACGGCGCCGAGGATGCCGCCGACGCCATGCACGCCGAAGACGTCGAGCGAGTCGTCGGCACCGAGCAGGCGCTTCAGGCCATTGACGCCCCACAGGCAGACGATGCCGGCGAGCAGGCCGATGACGATGGCGCCGAGGACACCGACGAAGCCGGCGGCCGGAGTGATGGCGACGAGACCGGCGACGGCACCCGACGCAGCACCGAGCATCGACGGCTTACCCTTCAGCATCCACTCCGCAAACATCCAGGACAGTGCCGCGCAGGCCGTGGCCAGCCAGGTGTTGACCATCGCCAGCGCCGAGCCGCCGGAGGCTTCGAGGGCGGAACCGGCGTTGAAGCCGAACCAGCCGAACCACAGCAGCGAGGCACCGATCATCGTGAAGGTCAGGCTGTGCGGCGCCATCGACTCGCGGCCGTAGCCGATCCGCTTGCCGATCAGGAAGGCACCGACGAGGCCGGCGATGGCGGCGTTGATATGCACCACGGTGCCGCCGGCGAAGTCGAGGGCGCCCTTCTGGAAGAGGAAGCCGGCCGTCTTGCCTGCAGCTTCACCTGCGGCGGCATCGGTGTAGGCATCCGGACCCGCCCAGTACCAGACCATGTGCGCCATCGGCAGGTAGGAGAGGGTGAACCAGATGACCATGAACACCAGTACCGCCGAGAACTTCACGCGCTCGGCGAAGGCACCGACGATCAGCCCGCAGGTGATCGCCGCAAAGGCGCCCTGGAAGATGATGTAGGCAAACTCCGAGATGGCCACGCCCTTCGAGAAGGTGGCAGCCACCGAATCGACGGTCACTCCCTTCAGGAACAGCTTGTCGAGCGTGCCGAAGAAGGCGCCGCCCTCGGTGAAGGCCACGGAGTAGCCGTAGACCACCCACAGCACGCTGATCAGCGAGAAGGTGACGAAGACCTGCATCAGCACCGAGAGCATGTTCTTCGAGCGGACGAGGCCGCCGTAGAACAGTGCCAGACCGGGGATCGACATCAGGATGACGAGCGCGGCGCAGACCATGATCCACGCGTTGTCGCCCTTGTTGACCACCGGAGCGGCTGCCGGCGCAGCGGCGGCGACGGCAGTAGCCGCCTCGACTACCGCGACGGCGGCGGGCTTGATCTCCGCCGCCGGCTTCTCCTCGGCCCAGGCCGGGCTGCCGACGATCACGGCACCCAGCAGGGCCAGCGTTGCAAGAATGCGTTTCATGATGGCAACTCCTCAGAGGGCTTCCTCACCGGTTTCGCCGGTGCGGATGCGGATCACTTGTTCGAGCGGGAAGACGAAGATCTTGCCGTCGCCGATCTTGCCGGTACTGGCAGACTTCTCGATGGCTTCGATCACCTGGTCGACAACGTCGTCCTTGATCGCGGCCTCGATCTTCACCTTGGGCAGGAAATCGACGACGTATTCGGCACCGCGGTAGAGCTCGGTATGCCCCTTCTGGCGGCCGAAACCCTTGACCTCGGTGACGGTGATGCCCTGCACGCCGATCGCGGACAGCGCCTCACGCACTTCGTCGAGCTTGAACGGCTTGATGATTGCGGTTACGAGTTTCATGGTGTTCCTCTGTACAAGTCAGGGTTGCGTCAGAAGCTGCGCGAAACCGACAGCACGGCGATGCCGCGACCGGCATCCTTCCTGCTGCTGGACAGATCGGCCGTGCCGTTGTCGTCCTGCCAGGACTTGGCGAAGCAGTAGGGCTGGTAGTCGGTGACGGTGCCGCGGTTCTTCGCACACGAGCCCTCGGCATTCGTGTCGACATAGGCCAGACCGACCACCCAGCCACTGAAGTCCTTGGTGACGCCGACCTTCCAGTCGGTGTAGCTGGCGTTCTTCATGTGCTTGGCGGAGAGGTGGCCGACGTGGCCGTTGATGCCCCAGCCATTGCCCAAGTCGTACGACGCCGAGAGGTCGAGGTAATTCGTACCCTTGGTGCTCTTCCCCGTCGAGGTACCGGTTTCATCCCAGCCGCGCAGCGAGAAGTAGTCGTCCATCGAGTGGTAGTACTTCAGCGAGATGGTCTTCCACGAACCGCCGATATAGAGCTCCTTGTTGGTCACGGCGCCCTTGTCGGCACGCGTGCCGACCGAGCGGCCTTCCGAACCCGGGTAGTAGTAGACGATGCCGCCGAGATCCAGGCCCCAGTCGCCCCAGGTCTTCTTCCAGCCGCCGTAGAAATCCATCTCCAGGTTGCCGTCCGGGAAGCCGGCGCCCGAGCTGACGTTGGAGTTCCAGTTGCCGGCGTACAGACCGCTCTCGTGCGAGTAGTCGACACCGCCCTGCAGGGCAGGCTTGCCGTAGGTCTGGTCGATGCCGCGGAAGCGGTAGCTGGAGAAGAGGCCGACGTTCGCCGTCAGCGTGTGCGGGCTGGCCGGTGCGGCTTCGGCAGCAGGTGCGGCACTCTGGGCAAAGGCCGGCAGCGTGAATGCCGAGGCCAGGGCGGATGCGATGAGCAGTTTCTTCATGGGGTAACGCCTTCGTTGTTGATTTCAGGAAAAGAATGCTTGCAATCAGTAATAGCATCAGCCGTGCCAGAATTTTTGTCTTTTTTAATCATGCAGTTGCCGCAGCGCACCAGCACCCGACCCGTAAACCCGCACCGCTCCGGTGCGTTCACGGAAGCCTGCGCGCCAGGCCGGTGCGGGCGAGCGGCGGGGTCTACCCCCTGTGCTACACTCGGCCGCTCCAGAATCGTTCCCGGAAATTGTTGGAAACCGTTGCCAGACAGCGCGCCCATCCCCATGGCGCCAGGGCAGACAGGAATTTGCGATGCTCGACCCGAAGATCTTCGAAGAAATCAACAATCGCCTCTCGGCACTGATCGCCGCCAGCCCGGCGAAGGACATCGAGAAGAACGTGAAGGCCATGCTGGCCAGCGTCTTCGAGAAGATGGACCTGGTCACCCGCGAGGAATTCGATATCCAGATGCAGCTGCTGGCGCGCACGCGCGAGAAGCTGACGGCGCTCGAGGCGCGCGTCGCCGAGCTTGAAGCCGCCCAGAAGCAGGCCGCACAGCAGAAGTAGGCAGAAACAGGTACGTATGCCGCTGGCCATCGTCCGCAGCCGGGGTCTGGACGGCCTCGCCGCGCCGGCGGTGGCCGTCGAGGTTCACCTTTCCGGCGGCCTGCCGTCGGTGACGCTGGTCGGCCTGCCCGATACCGAGGTCAAGGAAGCACGCGACCGGGTACGCGCCGCCATCATCAACTCGGGTTTCGAGTTTCCGGCACGGCGCATCACGATCAACCTGGCACCGGCCGATCTGCCGAAGGAATCCGGCCGCTTCGATCTGCCCATCGCGCTCGGCATCCTCGCGGCATCGGGACAGGTGCCTGCCGAGCGGCTGGATGCCCACGAATTCGCCGGGGAACTGTCGCTTTCGGGCGAGCTGCGTCCGGTACGCGGCGCCCTGGCGATGCTACTCGCCGCCGGCAGCGAGCCGGCTCAAGGTACGCGCAGCTTCGTACTGCCGGCCGAAAGCGCTGCCGAGGCCGCGCTGGTCCGGCCGGACGCCGTGCTTGCCGCGACCACGCTGCTCGCCGTCTGCGCCCATCTTCGTGGCGAGACACCGCTGCCGATGGCCGAATCGGCTCCGGCCGAAGCTGCGGACGGTCTCCCCGACCTCGCCGAGGTCCGCGGCCAGGCACAGGTCAAGCGTGCCCTGGAAATCGCCGCGGCAGGCGCACATTCACTGCTCATGTCCGGCCCGCCCGGCAGCGGCAAGTCGATGCTGGCAGCGCGCCTGCCCGGTCTGCTGCCGCCGCTGGAAAACGACGCTGCGCTTGAATCGGCGGCAGTGCTCTCGCTCGCCGGCCAGTTCCGGCCGGCCCGTTTCCGCCAGCGTGTCCTGCGCAGCCCGCACCACACAGCCTCCGCCGTTGCGCTGGTAGGTGGTGGCGGCACGCCCCGCCCGGGAGAAATTTCACTCGCCCACCATGGCGTGCTCTTCCTCGACGAGCTGCCGGAATTCGACCGGCGCGTGCTCGAATCCCTCAGGGAGCCACTGGAAAGCGGGCGCATCCATATCTCGCGGGCCGCCCGGCAGGCGGAGTTTCCCGCCCGTTTCCAGCTGATCGCGGCGATGAACCCATGCCCCTGCGGCTACCACGGCGCCCCCTCCGGGCGTTGCCGGTGCACGCCCGACCAGGTGGCGCGATACCGGGCAAAGCTGTCGGGACCGCTGCTCGACCGCATCGACCTCTGCATCGAGGTACCGGCAGTGCCGGCAGAAGCGCTGCAGCAGGCCCCGGACGGCGAATCGTCGGCGACCGTGCGAGCCCGCGTGGCAGCGGCCCTGGCCCGCCAGCAGGCGCGTCAGGGCAAGCCGAACGCGCAACTGACGACCAAGGAAATCGACGAGCACTGCCAGCCCGACGTCGCCGGTTCCACGCTGCTGAAGCAGGCGACAAGCCGGCTCGGCCTCTCGGCCCGCGCCTTCCATCGCGTACAGAAGGTGGCGCGAACCATCGCCGACCTGGCCGGCGATGCGCACATCGGCGCCCCCCATCTCGCCGAGGCTATCCAGTTGCGCCGGTCGGCCGAGTGAGCCGCACGCTGTCCGATCGTGGCTTCGCGCTGCTGCTGGCAGCACTGTCGGCGCTCGGCCCGTTTTCCATCGACACCTACCTGCCGTCCTTCCCGGAAATCGGCGAGCGGCTGAACGCGACGCCACTGCAGGTTCAGCAGACGCTGTCGGCCTACCTCATCCCGTTTGCCGCGATGGCGCTGTGGCACGGCGCGCTCTCAGACGCCCTCGGGCGCCGGCGGGTGATCCTCTGGGCTCTCGCCCTGTTCGCCGTGGCCTCCGCCGGCTGCGCCTTCGCCACCGAGATCGAACACCTCTGGCTCTGGCGCGCCGCACAGGGCATCAGCGCCGGTGCCGGCATCGTCATCGGCCGCGCCATCGTGCGCGACCTCTACGACGGTGCCGCTGCGCAGCGGCTGATGTCGCACGTAGCCATCACCTTCGCGCTGGCACCGGCCATCGCACCTGTGATCGGCGGCTGGCTGCAGTCATGGTTCGGCTGGCGCTCGGTGTTCATTTTCCTGACACTTCTCACCGTCCTGCTGCTCTTCGCAAGCTGGCGCTGGCTGCCGGAAACCCTGCCACCCGCGAAGCGGCAGTCGATGCACCCGGCCTATCTTGCCCGCACCTACTGGAAGGTGCTGACGCGACCGAGCTTCCTCGCGGCCACCGCAGCACTCGCCTTCAACTTCTGCGGTTTTTTCATCTACGTGCTGTCGGCGCCGGTCTTCCTGATGAGCCACCTCGGCCTCTCCGAGCGCGAGTTCCTGTGGCTGTTCGGACCGGCGATGGGCGGCCTGATGCTCGGCAGCTGGTTCTCCGGCCGGCTGGCCGGCAAGCTGACACCGGGCCAGTGCATCATGCGCGGCTACGCGGTGATGGCGAGCGCCGCCGTGCTCAACCTCGCCATCACGCAGACGCTGACGCCCGCCGTGCCATGGAGCGTGCTGCCGCTGTTCATCTACACGACCGGGATGGCACTGGCGATGTCGGCATTGACCTTGCTGGCGCTCGACCCGTTTGCCAGCGAGCGCGGGCTTGCCGCGTCGTGCCAGACCTTCCTGCAATCGGGCACCAATGGCCTCGTCGCCGGACTGATCGCGCCGCTGCTGTGGGCCGGCACCCAGACGCTGGCCTGGGGGATGGCCGGCTTTGCATTGCTCGGCGCCAGCGCGGCGCTGGCCTACCGGTATTTCATTGCGTCTGCCGGCAATGCGTCTCGCGCGCCATGAGGATCAGCACCAGCGACAGCGCGATGGCGGCAAAGATCAACGAGAAGCCGGCCTGGTAGGCGGCTGCGTCGTAGACGCGGGCGCCATCGACGCGGTTGCCGGGCCAGTTGCGATCGAGGATCCAGCCCACCCCGGGTTGCAGGAACATGCCGCCCATCAGCGGCCCCATGTTGCAGAAACCGGAAGCCGTACCCATCAGCCGCACCGGCACCGATTCCTTGGCGAAGGCAAAGCCGATGATCAGGTTGCCGCAGGCGAAGCCGGTGACGATGAGCACGCAGACCAGCGCCCACAAGGGTAGCGGCAGGTAGATGACGGCACCCCAGCCGATCAGCGCGATCGCCGTGGTGACCACGTAGAGCGGCTTGCGTCGGCCCATGCGCTCGGACAGCGAACCGAGGATCGGCCCGCCGAGCGCCCAGGCAATCAGCAGCGTCGAGGTGATCATCGCCGCTGTCTTCGTTTCCAGCCCGTGCACCTGCTTCAGGTAGGGCACGCCCCACAGCCCGGCGAAGGTCAGCACCGAGCCGGCGACGCCGATCGGCACGATGACCAGGATCCAGCTGTTGCGGTACGACAGCACCTGCATCAGCCCGTGCCAGACCGATGTGTGGTGATGTGCACCGGCCGGAGTCGCCGGCGCGTGGCTGGCGTAGCCGCGCTCGGCCGGATCGTCGCGCACGAACAGCCAGATGGCGACGCACAGTGCCGCCGTCACCACCGCGGTGACCATCATGACCGGCCGCCAGCCGAAGGATTCGACGAGGAGGCGCAGCGGCACGCCGGCGACGACACCGCCGCAGACGCCGCAGAAGAGCGCGATGCCGGAAGCGAGCGCGAACTGGTTGGGCTTGAACCAGCGCGTTGCCAGCTTCAGCATCGAGACGAAGGCCACTGCCACCGAGGCGCCGATCAAGAGGCGGCCGGCATTGGCCCAGAAGATCGTCGGTGCGAAGGCAAAGAGGAAGGTGCCGAGGGCGGCGACACCTGCGCCCACCGTCAGCAGGCGGCGCGGCCCCCAGCGGTCGGCGATGATTCCGGTCGGGATCTGCATCACGACATACGAATAGAAATAGAACGCGGAGAGGTTGCCGAGCGCGGCCGCACCGAGGGTGAAGTCGGTCATCAGCCGGTCGGTGATCACCGCCGGCGCGACGCGCTGGTAGAAGCCGATCAGGTAGAGCAGGGCGCCCAGGCCCCAGATGCTCCAGGCCAGCGCCGCCGGCGGATAGCCGCGCCCGGTGGCCGGCGTATGGCTCAACTCTGTTCCCACGGCAGGCCGTCGACACGCCAGCCGTTCAGGGTATTGCGGTGCATGTTCTCGTCACGCTCGCCTTCGAAACCGTAGAGGACGTTGATCACCTGCTTGAAGCCGGCCGCTTCCAGCGCCTCGGCTGCCTCGACCGAACGCCGGCCACTGCGGCAGATGACGGCAACCGGCCGGGCATGGTCGCTATCGAGCAGCCGCGACACCTCGGCGACGAAATGCGGATTCACGTCCCTGTCGTCGCCATCGTTCCAGGCGACATGAATGGCTCCGACCGGATGGCCGACGAACAGGTATTCGATCGTGCTGCGGCAATCGATGAAGAGGGCGCCCGGCGTATTGCTCAGGAACTGGTGGGTTTCGGTCGGGGTCAGGTGTTTCATTTGTTTATACTCGTGAAGAACCGGCGTCGGTCGGACGATTCTACAAGGAAGACACCCATGTTCAAGCGCCTCGTAACCGGACTCCTGTCGCTCGCCGCAGCAGTCCTGCCCGGATGTGACGCCGTCTATCTCGACGAGTTCAAACCGGGCATCAGCACGTCTGCCGAAGTCGGAAAACGAATGGGGACGCCGGCAGCCGAGTACAGCAACGCCGACGGTACCGTCACCTGGGAGTACAACCGGCAGCCGCAGGGCGTGCACACGCACATGCTGACTTTCGGCACGAACGGGGTGCTGCTGCGCATCGAGCAGGTGCTGAGCGACGAGTACTACGCGCAGCTGGTCAACGGGATGAGCAAGGAACAGGTGCAGCGCATCCTCGGCAAGCCGGGCAGCACGATGACCTTCCCGATGAAGCGGGAAGAAGTCTGGGACTGGAAGGTCGACGGCACACCGCCGGAGGAATGGCACTTCTACGCCCACTTCAGCACCGACACCGGCTTGCTCGTCGGCGCCGGCAAGACCTTCGTGCAGCGCGGCGGCTAAACCGGCTAGAACACCACAACCTGCCGCACCGCCTGTCCGGTGGCGAGGCGGTCGAAGCCTTCGTTGATCTCGTCGAGCGCGAGGCGGTGCGTGATCAGCCGGTCCACCGGCAGCCGCCCGGCCTTATACAGTTCGATGTAGCGCGGGATGTCGCGCGTCGGCACTGCCGAGCCGAGGTAGCTGCCCTTCAGCGTGCGCTCCTCGGCGGTCAGCTGCACCACCGGCAGCTGCAGGCGGTGCGCCGGATTGGGCAGGCTGCAGGTCACCGTCGTGCCGCCGCGCCGCGTCAGCTGCCAGGCCAGTTCGAGGGCCGGCACCGCGCTCGCCGCTTCGATGGCGACGTCGACGCCGCCGGGAATCGCCGCCTTCAGCTGCGCGACAAGGTCCGGGTCGTCGGCGCAGAAGGCGCGCGTCGCGCCGAGCGAGAGCGCCAGTTCCAGCTTCTCCGGCAACACGTCAATCGCCACCACCTCGCGCGCGCCGGCCGCCAGTGCGCCGAGGACCGCAGAGAGGCCGACGCCGCCGAGGCCGAGCACGGCCACCGTCTGCCCGAGACGGACCTGCGCCGAATTGAGCGCCGCGCCGACGCCGGTCAGCACCGCGCAACCGAACACCGCCGCCACTTCCGGCGGCAGGTCCGGGCGCACCTTGACCAGCGAGCCGCGGTTGACCACCGCGTATTCGGCGAAGCAGGAAACGCCGACCTGATGGTTGAGCACCTGCCCGTCGGGGCGCTGCAGCAGGCGATGGCCGCCGACCAGCGTGCCGGCCCCGTTCGCCGCCGCCCCCGGCTCGCACAGTGCCGGACGACCTTCCTGACAGGGCAGGCAATGGCCGCAGGAGGGGACGAAGACCAGCGCCACCGCGTCGCCGCGCGCGAGGTCGGTGATGCCCGGCCCGCATGCGTCGACGACACCGGCTGCCTCGTGGCCGAGCACCATCGGCATTGCCCGCGGCCGATCGCCGTTGATGATCGACAGGTCGGAATGGCACAGGCCGGCGGCGGTGATACGCACGCGCACCTCGCCGAGGCCGGGGTCGCCGAGATGAATGGTCTCGACCGAGACCGGTCGCGTCTGTGCGTAAGGTTGCGGCGGCTGCATGCGGTCGAGCACTGCGGCGCGGATCTTCATCGGTCTCCTCCGGTTCGGGTTTTCCTGAAAGCATAGCGCGAATGAAAGCGGCCGAATGCGGGCACGCCGCTCCAAGGCAGCCGGGTTGATACAATTCGCCGTCATGCCGGCGCAATGGCGCCGGAACTGCAATCCGAGAGAGCGCATGCCCACACTGAATTGGATCGGCAAGGAAGCCGTCGTCAGGCACCACAAGGAAGTACCGTTCCGCCTGCTGGAACCGGTGCCGGAACTCGCTTGCGGCGACAGCGCCGGCCGCGATTCCGGCAACCTGATCGTCCAGGGCGACAACCTGCACGCGCTGAAGGCCCTGCTGCCGCGCTACGCGGGCAAGGTGAAGTGCATCTACATCGACCCGCCGTACAACACCGGCAACGAAGGCTGGACCTACAACGACAATGTGAATAGCGCCGAAATCCGCCGCTGGCTCGGCGAAACCGTCGGCAAGGAAGGCGAAACGCTGGACCGGCACGACCGCTGGCTGTGCATGATGTATCCGCGGCTGGTGCTGCTGAAGCAGTTTTTGCGCGAGGACGGGGCGATCTTCGTTTCGATTGACGATAACGAGGTGGCGACACTGCGCTTGCTGATGGACGAGATTTTCGGGGGAAAGAATTTCGTCGCAACTGTACTTTGGCAAAAGATTTTTTCACCCAAGAACTCTGCGCGTCATCTTTCTGAAGATCACGACTACATAGTTGTGTACGCATCAAATGCAGATAGGTGGAAGCCAAACCTCTTGCCGCGCGGCGACGATGCAAAGGCTCGCTACAAGAACGACGATGACGATCCGCGTGGCCCATGGACATCAGGAGATTTACAAGCGCGCAATTACTACTCGGAGGGAACCTATCCCGTAACCTGTCCTTCGGGCCGCGTCATACCGGGTCCTGGAAAAGGCATGTACTGGCGAGTATCGCAGGCGAATTTCAATCGCCTTAATCAAGAAGGACGCATCTGGTGGGGCGAATCTGGCAACAACATGCCGCGGTTAAAGCGTTACCTGTCGGATGTGAAGGACGGGGTTGTGCCGCAGACCATGTGGTTCTACAAGGACGTTGGCCATACACAGGAAGCAAAAAAGGAGCTACTCGAATTGGTCGATTTCGATAGTTCCGGCGATGTTTTCATAACCCCGAAACCCACCCGCCTTCTCCAGAGAATCCTGCAAATCGCTACCGACAAAGATTCCATCGTCCTCGACAGCTTTGCAGGCTCAGGCACGACGGGCCATGCCGTACTCAAGCAGAATATTGAAGATGGCGGTTCGCGCCGCTTCATTCAAGTTGAAATGCTTCCCGAAGTAGCAGCCAACATTACCGCTAGTCGCGCCAAGCGCGCCATTGCCGGTTACACCAATTCAAAAGGCGAAGTTACCCCCGGCCTCGGCGGCGGCTTCCAGTTTTGCCGCCTGTCCGCCGAACCGCTGTTCGACGCCTGCGGCCAAATCCGCGCAGACGTGACATTTGCCCAGCTCGCCGAGTTCGTCTGGTTCGCCGAAACCGGCACCGGCTACACCGGCGCGGCGGACAGCCCGCTGCTCGGCGTGCACGAGGGACGGGCGATCTACCTGCTCTACAACGGCATCCTCAAGGACAAATCGGTCGGCGGCGGCAACGTGCTCACCGGACCGGTGTTCGACGTGCTGCCGCCTTTCGCCGGCCCGAAGGTGATCTACGCGGCCGCCAACCGCATGGGCGGGCGCGCCGCGCGCGAGGGCATCGTCTTCAAGCAGACGCCTTACGCGTTGGAGGTCTGAGATGGCAGACAAGCGCAAGGTCATCGTCATCGCCGGTCCGAACGGCGCCGGGAAGACCACCTTCGCCCGCGAATTCCTGCCCAACGAGGCGGGCTGCCCAGTGTTCGTCAACGCCGACCTGATCGCCAGCGGGCTGGCGCCGTTTGCGCCGGAAACCGCCGCCGTCCAGGCCGGGAGGCTGATGCTGCGGGAACTGGATCGCCATTTCGCGGCCGGTCAGAGCTTTGCCTTCGAGACCACCCTGTCGGGCCGCGGCTACCTGCCGCGCATCGCAAGCTGGCAGGCCGCCGGTTATCGCGTCGAGCTGATCTTCCTGCGCCTGGCGAGCGCCGACGAAGCCGTCGCCCGCGTCGCCGTGCGCGTGCGACAGGGCGGGCACGACATTCCGGAGACGACGATCCGCCGCCGCTTTGCCGCGGGCCTCGACAACTTCACGCGACATTACGCGCCGCGGGTCGATTCCTGGGTGCTTTACGACAACTCCGGCGATGAGCCGGTGCCGCTGGACTGGAGCGAAAAGCCATGAACACACGCCCTCTCGACGAGGCCCGCGACCCCGATCTGCGCGGTTCGCTGGCGGCACTCCGGCGCGCGGCCCGGCGCGCGCGGGAAATCGCAGCGCAGACCGGTACGGCGGTCGTCGTCAGTCGCAACGGCGTCATCGAACATATCCGCCCGCAGGCGCCGACAAGCTCGGTGCCGGCGCAGGAACCGCCGGCAACCTACGGCGATGAGCCAAGGGGCCGGACATGACCGCGTTCAGCCCGAAGACCTACCAGACGCAGGTGCTCGACAGCATCGAGACGTACTTCAAGGCCTGCCACGAACTGCCTTCCGCTTCGACTGCCTTCACCGTCGTCACCGAGCGGCTGTGGGGCAGGGGGCAGCCCTACAACCCGCTGTCGGGTTTTCCGGCCGACATGCCGTACTTCTGTCTGCGCGTGCCGACCGGCGGCGGCAAGACCTGGCTGGCGGCGAAGAGCTTGGCGCAGGTCAACACGCATCTGCTGCGCAGCGAGCACAGCGTGATCCTGTGGCTGGTTCCTTCAAAGCCGATCCGGGAGCAGACGCTGCGCGCGTTGAAGGATGCCCGCCACCCCTATCACGCGGCGCTGCGCGAAGCCGGCCCGGTGACCGTGATCGATCTCGACGAGGCGAAAAGCATTACCCGGGCGACGCTGGATACCTCGACGACGGTCATCGTCGCAACGCGGCAAGCCTTCCAGGTGGAAGAGGAGGAGTGCCGCAAGGTGTATCAGTCGAGCGGCGCCCTGATGCATCACTTCGACAACCTGTCGCCGGCGCAACGCGATGCGCTCCTCGCCGACGGCGAGGGCAGCGAACGGACGATTCCGTTTTCGCTCGCCAACGTGCTGCGCCTGCGCCGCCCGTTCGTGATCGTGGACGAGGCGCACAACAGCCGTACCGAACTGGCTTTCGGCATGCTGGAGCGCCTGCGCCCGGCCGGCATTCTGGAGCTGACGGCGACGCCGGACCAGGAGCGCACGCCGAGTAATGTGCTGCACAGCGTCTCGGCCGCCGAGCTGAAGGCGGAGGAAATGATCAAGCTGCCGGTGGTGCTGGAGACGGAACCGGACTGGCAGCAGTGCATCGCCGACGCCATCGCGCGCCGGAATGCCCTGCAGAAACTGGCCGACGACGAGCGGCGCGCCGGCGCCGACTACCTGCGGCCGCTGGTGCTGATCCAGTCCGAGCCGCGCCGGGCCGGCGTCGAGACGCTGGATTTCGAGCGCGTGAAAACCGAGTTGATGACCAACCACGGCATTCCCGCCGCCGAGATTGCCGTCGCCACCGGCGACGAGAAGGGCCTGGAGAAGATCGACACCGAGTACCGGCTGGGCATTGCCGACCCCGACTGCCCGGTGAAGTTCGTCATCACGCAGAAGGCGCTGGCCGAGGGCTGGGATTGCCCATTCGCCTACATTCTCGTGAGCATGGCGTCGCTGCATTCGGCGACAGCGGTGGAGCAACTGCTCGGGCGAGTATTGCGACAGCCCGGCGCCAACCACCGGCAGGCTCCGGAACTCAATCGCTCGTACGCCTTCGTCGTTTCGCGCGATTTTGCGTCGACCGCCGCCGCCCTGCGCGACCGGCTAGTGGCCGGCGCCGGCTTCGAGCGGCGCGAAGTCGGCGAGTTCGTGACGGCAGCGAAGGCCGAACAGTCCCGACTGGATTTCACCGGACATGCCGGGCGTGTTGTCGTACAGCCAGTGGCCATCGTGCTGACCGAAAAGCCGGACCTGCAACAGGTACCGAAGGCCGTCCGCGACAAGATCGAATGGAACGGCAAGCTGAACACGCTGACGATCAACGCACCGCTCTCCGAGGATGAAACAACGTTGCTGAAGAACGCGGTGACGACAGATAGCGCCGCCACCGCCATCGTCGAGGCCGGTGAGATCAGCCGGACGACGGCGGTGGAATTTTTCCGCACGCCCGACGAGGAGGGCAGGCACTTCCGCGTACCGCAGCTCGCGCTGCGTGTGCAGGGCAGTTTGCAACTCTTCGACGACCCGGAGGTACTGGATTTCCCTTGGGATCTGTCGCCATACGACGCCGCGCCAGCAGGCGAGGAAATTGCTGCGCTCGGTGCCGGGACGAAGGCTTCGGAGGGCGGGGAGATCGATATCGACGGCGACTCCGGAAAGCTGATCTCGCGTTTCCTGCCCGAGTTGCAGCGCGACTTGGGACTGGTCTACCGGCCCGAGCACTGGGACGAAATACGCCTGGCGACATGGCTGTGCCGGAATCTGCCGGAACAATCGCTGACACACGGCAGCAAGCAAGCCTTCGTCGCAGCCTGGCTGGCGGACCTGCTGCGTAAACCGGATTTCTCGCTGGCTCGCGCCAACCTGCAGAAATTCATGATCCGCAATCTGCTCGAAGCGCGGATTCGCAAGCTGCGCCAACAGGCAGTGGGTACGGCATTCCAGCAAACCCTGTTCGGCGACAATGCCGCGGAACGCGTGGCGGTCAGCGAGCAGCATGGCGTCGATTTCCACAGCCATGTCTACGCGCCGGCTCGGGATTACGACCATCGCTTCGGACATTTCGATTTCCGTCGACATTTCTACGGTCGCATCGGCGATTTCGACAGCAAGGAGGAATTCGAATGCGCGTGCTGGCTGGACATCCAGGCCCAGAAGGGGCGAATCGATTTCTGGGTGCGCAACCTCGTTCGGCGCGAGGCGGCATCGTTCTTCCTGCAGAAGGCGAACGGTCGCTTCTATCCGGATTTCCTTTGTCAGCTACCCGCGCTCGACAACCGGCCCGGTCCGGTGCTGGCTGTCGAGTACAAGGGGGCAGACCGCTGGGATGCCGCCGAGGACGACCGGTTGATCGGCGGATTGTGGGCCGCATTGTCGGATGGGCGATGCCGCTTCGTGATGGTCAAGGACAAGCACTGGGACTGGATGGAACCGCTTCTGCCTCCGGAGAAGCCGTAACCCGCTAGTCAATGCCGGCATGTTTTCTTGGAATATCAGCTACCTGGCGGTAGAATCCGGCCTTCGCGCCGATTTGAAGTTCAGCTTGCGGGCGCGTAATAAATACGGCTAAAGCGGGCGTTCATTTCGAAACCCGCTTCTGCCTGCATTTCACCCGGGGCTGAACGGGTTTTTTGCTTTTCGAGGTATCCACATGCAGCCCGACCGTACATCCGAACTTTCCGCCCTCCTGAAACAGCGCATCCTCGTCCTCGACGGCGCGATGGGCACGATGATCCAGCGCCACGGGCTGACGGAGAAGGACTACCGCGGCACGCGCTTCGCCGACCATCCGCACGACCTCAAGGGCAACAACGACCTGCTGCTACTGACGAAGCCCGAGGTCATCAAAGGCATCCACGCCGAATACCTCGCGGCCGGCGCCGACATCCTCGAGACCAACACCTTCAACGCGACGGCGATCTCGC
>VFQM010001128.1_pt1 | contig 24607 bp, 24 predicted proteins | sample 3512391 | NCBI WGS metagenome assembly VFQM01 (sample SAMN10412369, study PRJNA504923) | tailings metagenome | isolation source: Replicate 1 from Balatoc abandoned mine | place: Philippines | reverse complement strand
TGGGCATCAGAATTGGTTCAGTGGTTACCTATGAAGAAGGATACGATGAACTGGCTTACGATTTTATCATAGGCAGGGCTTTTGATAACAGAGTGGGTGGATTCATGATTGCAGAAGTAGCCAGATTGCTGAAAGAAAACAAAAAACAATTGCCATACGGCTTATACGTAGTGAATGCAGTACAGGAAGAAATAGGATTAAGAGGGGCTGAAATGATCGCACGCAGAATTAAACCCAATATTGCCATTATTACAGATGTAACACACGATACAAGCACTCCCATGATCAGCAAAATCATTGAAGGAGATATTCAGTGTGGCAAGGGACCTTCGCTTGCGTTTGCACCTGCTATTCATAATAAATTATTATCCCTGGTTGAATCCGTTGCAGAGAAGAATAAGATTCCTGTTCAAATGCGCACATTAAGCAGAAGCACCGGAACAGATACCGACAGTTTTGCCTACGCAAACGACGGTTGTCCATCTGTATTAATTTCAATTCCATTGCGATATATGCACACAACAGTTGAAATGTTGCATAAAAAAGATATTGAAGACACCATTAAACTCATGTATGAAACCTTACTAACGCTAACCCCTAAAACCAATCTGAGTTATCTGTAAGCATGGAAAGCACCGAAAACAATACCATAAAAGTTGCAATCCTTGACTTATATGAAGGGCAGGCCAACGAGGGAATGCGTTGTATCAGAACCATTCTTTCCGATTGGAGCAAAGCCAACCATCAACCCATCGTTGTAAAGGAATTTGATGTTCGTTTAAATAAAGAAGTACCAGGCCTTGACTTTGACATTTACATTTCAAGCGGAGGACCGGGATCACCTTTGGAAACAGAAGGCAGTGCATGGGAAGAAAAATATTTTGGCTGGGTGGAGCAATTGAGCGCATGGAATGACGGATCCAATTTCCCCAAAAAACATGCATTTTTCATTTGTCATAGTTTTCAATTGTTCTGCAGGTATTTTCAACTGGGTAACGTATACAAAAGAAAATCAACCTCCTTTGGCGTATTTCCTGTACATCAAATGGAAGACGGACATGCAGAAAAGGTTTTTGCCGGCCTGAACGACCCCTTCTATTGTGTAGACAGCAGAGATTATCAAGTTATTGAACCCAACCATGAAAAAATAAATGAGATGGGGGGAGCCATACTGGCTATAGAAAAAAACCGCCCGCATATTCCATTGGAACGCGCTGTAATGGCCATCCGATTCAGCGAGTATTTCATTGGCACACAATTTCATCCGGAAGCAGATGCACATGGGATGGCCATGTATTTACAAAGAGAAGATAAAAAGAAAGTGGTGATTGATGCACATGGAGAAGAAAAATGGAAAAGCATGGTGGAACAATTACTCGATCCGGGAAAAATCATGTGGACATACCAGCATATTCTTCCTAACTTCCTTACGGAAGCTTCCAGAGAATTGATTCTTCATTAAAATACAAGTTATGGTATCAGCCATCAGAAAACAATTCAATGAACAATTCAGCAATGAAAAATACCAGCTGTTTCTGGAAACATTAAACGAGCGTTTTCCGGGAGCCATTGAATTCAGGGTTGCAGAAACGCCAGTCTTTATAAATAAGGAATTAAAACATAAAATTCTTTCAGCTTGCGAGTCTATTGTTGATATTATTATTGATCCTGATTTTAAAGAAAAAAGCCAGAGAGCCATTCCGGAAAATCTTCGTGTACCCAACGAAAATGAACATACCCATTTTATAGCTTTCGACTTTGGCATTTGTGAGAATGAAAAGGGAGAAATAGAACCCCAGCTAATTGAAATGCAGGGATTCCCTACCCTGTTTGGATACCAGGTATGGCACGATCAGGTAATGCGTAAATGCTATGAGATACCTACTCAATACAGTTCCTACTTTAATGAGTTAAATGCCGATAGCTATATACAATTACTTAAAGAAATTATTGTAGGCAATAGTGAACCCGAAGAAGTGGTCTTATTAGAAATTCTGCCACATGAGCAGAAAACAAAAATTGATTTTTACTTTACGGAAGCCTTTACTGGAGTATCCGTTGTATGCCTTACTGAATTAATTAAAGAAGGTAATCAATTGTATTACAATAAAAACGGCAAAAAGATCCGGATTAAACGCATTTATAATCGCATCATATTTGATGACTTGCAGCAACAGGACACTGCCATTCAGGAAAAAGGGAAAATACTTTTTGAACAATTAGAGGTGGAATGGATTCCACATCCTAACTGGTTTTACAGAATTAGCAAATATACTTTACCATTCATTCATCATCCTTATGTTCCTCAGACATGGTTTTTGAATGAGGTAAAACAACTTCCTCAAGACCTTGAAAACTATGTATTGAAACCTTTGTTTTCATTCGCAGGCCAGGGAGTTGTGATTGATATAACACCCGAAGACATTGCTGCCGTAAAAGATCCAGAAAACTGGATTTTACAAAGAAAGGTCAATTACGCCGCGCTGATTGAAACACCTAATGAACCAGCAAAAGCAGAAATCAGAATTTTTTACTTCTGGAAAGAAGGAGAAAAAAGACCCATTGCTACCAATAATTTGGCAAGGTTAAGCAAAGGAAAAATGATTGGCGTTAGATACAATCAGGACAAGGATTGGGTAGGTGGAAGCCTTGCCTATTTTGAAGAGGATTCTTTATAAAAGATCATGGAAAAAAAAATATCGGAACATACCAGGAATATTCTGGGACTACAACTACCCACAGATCCAAGATGGGTAAACCTTGCAGAGATATCATTGGAAGCTATACTAACAGATCACGCTTACTGTGAACAGAAAGCTGCATTAACCTGTATTTCTTATATACAAAGGTATTCAGATAAAAAAGAACTGGTGGAAGCACTCTCTCCCATTGTTACAGAGGAATGGGGACATTTCAGAGCGGTACTTTCAGAAATTAACAAACGAGGTTTAACATTGGGTAAGCAAAGAAAAGATGAATATGTAAATCAATTATTAATTTTTCAGAAAAAGGGAGGTCATATTGAAGACCGACTTTTAGATCAACTACTAACCATGGCATTAATTGAAGCCAGAAGTTGTGAACGATTCAAAAGATTAAGCGAAGGCCTAGACGATGCCTATATGCGCAAGTTCTACCGCAGATTCATGGAAAGTGAAGCAGGCCACTATACCCTTTTTATTAAGCTGGCAGAATTGTATATGCCTAAAGACAAAGTAAGAGCCAGATGGAAAGAGTGGCTGGCACACGAAATTGAAATCATGAAACACCTGGAAATCAGGGGCGACAGAATACATTGATATAAAACTTAAGAAATACCTTTTATAAAAAAAACTCCCGATATATATCGGGAGTTTTTTTTATAAAAACAGGATCTATTAAGATTACTCCTGTACTTTGAAATCTACTCTTCTGTTCATTGCCTTACCCTTTGCTGTTTTGTTATCTGCAATTGGCTGACTGCTTCCGAAACCTTCGGCAGTTAATCTGGCAGCATCAATTTTTTGAGCTACTAAGTAAGCTTTCACAGCATTCGCACGCTTTAATGAAAGTGGCTGATTAATCTTATCGCTACCAGTAGCATCAGTATGACCTTCTACTAATAACTTTAAGGTTGGGTTTTCATTCAACGCTTTTACTACTTTATTCAATTCAACCTTAGAAACTTTGGTTAATACCGCAGAACCAGTTAAGAATTGTACTTTCTTATTATCGAAGTTGTAAGTAGCTTTTAATTCAGGACAACCGTTGTTCTCACGAGTTCCCTTGATGGTAGGACACTTATCTTCTTCATCGTTAACACCATCACCATCAGTATCCGGAATAGGACAACCCTGATAACGAGCTAAACCTGGAACAGAAGGACATTTGTCTTCCTCATCATTAACACCGTCTTTATCGGTATCAGGTATTGGGCAACCATTATACTTGGCAACGCCTGCAACAGTAGGACAATTATCGTTCTCATCATTAATACCATCTTTATCGGTATCAGGAACAGGACAACCATTGTACTTCGCAACACCCGCAATAGTAGGACATTTATCGTCCTTATCGTTAATGCCATCCTTATCGGTATCAACAGGGGCTGGTGGAGCAGCTGGCGGTGGAGGTGGAGGAGCTACTTTTACAGGAGCTGGCTTGTCACCGATGGGTGAAGCTACACCCATTGAATACGCTGTATGATTTACTGCTAATCCTGAGATTGCAGGGCGATACAATAATTGTGTATTTAAAAAAGTTTCATTTCCAAGATTAACTTGCAAACCTAAACCCGTATTTCCTTGTGCGGCAAAATAAGTTCCATTATACATTGAAGCACCTACCCCAAATGTCATGTAAGGAACAATAGTGTATTTGTCAGACAACATTTTAACGTTCACATTCGCATCAGCTTCCAAAAGGAACAATGATCTTACTGATTGAGGAACACCAGATTTAAAGTAAAAAGGATATTTTGAAAAGCTTCCGTACAATCCGGCCATAAAATCTACATGTTCAGAAATACCTTCAAAGTATTGAACATTCAAGCCCATTGACATTTCTTTAATGGGAGTAAAACCTCCACTCTGCATTACTCTTGAAAGAGAGGTTCTGCTAATTTTGTCAGCGGTGTACATATCATTTAAGAAAACACCTACTCCTAAGCTAGGTCTTTTCTTATAGCTAACAGGTGTTTGAGCAAAAGATGCAGTTGCCAAACCAACAGCTATCAAAGAAAATAGAAATTTCTTCATAAACAGGTTTTTGTTAATTTATCGCAAAAATACAAGCAGAAATTGGTTTTCTAAAATTAAGATTCGTTTATCTTTTAATTATTTTTTGGAGACGGCGGCTCAATTACTTCGAGCCTTACTTTAGTGATGCCCCGGTGCAAAAATTCCAATTTTTGAGCAGCAATTCGGGAAACATCAATAACCCGCCCTTTTTTCTTCATTCTTGGGTGCATTTTATCATTGATTCGTACCACTACCCATTTCCCATTGTGCAAATTGGTCACTTTAACCCAGGTACCCAATGGTAGATTATTGCTTGCCCCTGTAAAAGACTTGCTACTAAATCTTTCACCGGTTGCGGTTTTGATCCCGTCAAAACGTGTACTATAATAACTGGCCTTCCCGGTTACTTTTTTACCAGTGTAAACCAAATTAGCATTGGCTTTTAAAGTACTGTCCACCGCCCAGAGAAGACTATCTGGTAGGGGGGGATTAAAAAGTACGCTGTCCTTCACAGTCTGTGCTTTCAGCGGGCTGAGAAACCCAAAAGTCAATAATAAAAGAAAAAATAGACGCATTCATTGGTTTTATATGAACAATTGCGCAGCAATAAGGTAAGCAATTTTACCGAATGCTGCCATTGGTGCCTCTATAGCCAAATAATGTGCCGAAGATCTATTCAGATAAAAAAAATCAATTATATAATTTATAACCGACTGAATTTCATCAACTTATAACTAAACTGGAGTAATTTCTATTACAGCATCCAGGTTGAGCTGCCCATGAATATGTGGAAACAATTCGTCAATAGACCCAGCCAATTCAAAAATCAGGGGTCTTTCCACCTTGTCTTTCTGAATGGTTAATTTAACCAATCCTGTTCTACCTTGGTAATAACGTGACAATACGCCTGGTACCTGATCTTCAGTGCTACAATGCATAAAACCTTCTGAAGCCAGTGTATCTGCTTCATAATACCCTTTTTTCAAGGCTTCTTCCCATTGGGACTGTGTGGTAATATGATAGATAAATTCTCCTTTCATTAATAAACTCTTTTCATTTTGTGATCTAATAGCATTAAATCGGTTAGCACCATGGCTGTAACAGCTTCCAACACAACCGGGACTCTTAGCGCAATACATAAATCATGCCTACCCTTAATGGAAAATACTTCTACTTCATTGGTCTCCCAATTGAGCGAGGATTGTTCTTTAGGGGTGGATGAAGTTGGCTTAATAGCAATTCTGAAAATCAGATCATTTCCATTCGTTATGCCCCCTACCACTCCACCTGCATGATTGGTTTTTGTTTTACCGGTAACATTCATAATGGCATCATTGTGTTCGGTCCCAAACATACTGGCAGCGGCAAAACCTGCACCAAACTCTATGCCCTTCACTGCAGGAATGGCAAAAACAGCATGGCTGATTAAAGACTCCACTGAATCAAAGAAATGCTCTCCTAATCCAATTGGCAGTCCTGTAGCACGGCAGGCAACAATGCCCCCGACACTATCTTTGGCCGCAATAGCTTTTTGCAATCCGGCTTCAATATCGGGTTCCCCCGCTATGCTTTCAATATTTGCCTGCACCTCAATCTGATGCTGACTCAGTAATTTTTTAGCAATTACCCCTGCAGCCACCAGGCAAACAGTTAAACGGCCACTGAAATGTCCTCCCCCTCTGAAATCTTCATGCCCGCCATATTTATGATGGGCAGTAAAATCAGCATGACCGGGCCGGGGAACAGCACGATGCTTTTCATAATCCTGGCTCTTGGTATTATTATTCTCAAAAAAAATGGCAATGGGGGCGCCTGTAGTTTTACCGTTGAAAATGCCGGATTTAAAAACAGGCAGGTCGTCTTCTTTTCTCGGGGTAGTACCTTTCTGAATACCACCTTTTCTTCGCTCAATGTCTATCATAAAATCTTCCTGAGATAAGGGTAAACCAGCCGGACATCCGTCGATCACCAATCCTACAGAAGCCCCATGAGACTCCCCAAAAATCTGCATCCTAAAGATTCTGCCAAAAGCGTTCACGATTCTATTAGTTTAAACTTTAGTTATTGGTTATACTTAAATCTACACCTAATTGTTGCAAGTGCATGAAAAAATCAGGATAAGATTTATTGATGGCATCTGCCGCTTCTATTACAACCGGACCCGTTGCTTTTAGAGCAGCAACGGCTGTGGCCATGGCAATCCGATGATCATGATGAGAATGAACTACTGCAGCTTTTAGTGCAGTAATATGAGTACCATCTTTCATTCCTTGAACTATCATTAAATCATCCTGCAACTGAATCTCTACTCCCATTTTGGCAAACTCCGACTGTAGGCTGATTGCCCTATTGCTTTCTTTGTGCTCAAGACGACTAACGCCCTCAATAACGGATTTACCTTCACAATAAGCAGCTAGTGCCACTAATGGCGGAAATAAATCTGGGCAATCCGTTGCGTCAAAATGAAAAGCTTTCATTGGCAAGGGCCTTACTTCAATTTGTTCTTCTTGTATAGAAAGTCCAGCTCCTGCATCAGAAAGCGCCTGCAGTATTTTTTTATCGGCCTGAGTTGAAAAAACATTCAGCCCTTTAACTGTAATACCTCCTGCAACAGCGCCCGCAACTAGTAAAAATGCGGCACCGCTCCAATCGCCTTCTACGGTGTAGCTTAACGCTTGCTCATTATTACTAAAACCATGGCCAATAAATTCAAACCGCTCATATTGATGATTGACAATCTTAACTCCAAATGATTCCAATACTTCCAGCGTTAAATCTATATAGGGTTTACTTTTTAAATCCACTACAGTAATGCTGATGTCCTTTGCGTTTGTTGCTGCAAATGCCATTAACAATCCGGTTAAAAACTGGGAGCTCAATGAGCCATCAATGGCAATATTGGCCGGTTGCAATGGGCCTTTAATTTGCAAAGGCAAATACCCATCATTTGACTTTGTGTCCACGGACAGTTTGGGCATTACTTCATCAAAAAAATGCATTGGACGGTTCAGTAAACTACCAGATCCATTGATAGTAAGTTGTTGCTCACAAAGCGCAGCAATGGGCGTGAACATGCGTATGCTCAAACCACTTTCTCCGCAATGAATGGCATTAGATAAAGGAGCTACGCCATTAGAAATTACCTGCATAGATCCATCTTCGAGCGCACTTACTTTTGCACCCAATTTCTGAATGATATCAACGGCAGCCTGATCATCAAAACTATTTCCCGGATTAATAATCCTTGTTTTGCCAATATGCAACAAAGCTGCCGCACAGGCACGCTGCATACAACTCTTACTTGCATTCGCCTGTATATTTCCCTGAACAGCAGATGGATGAATCCTTACAATCATCTTTGCCTATCGTATTAAAATTGTTTAAAAATAGTTTTTAGTTCTTCAATACGAATGGGCTGGACCACCCCTTTACCGATTTTACTGATAAGAATATACTGAACCACATCATCAGCTCTCTTTTTATCCTTCAGCATGATTTTAAATGCTTTACCAGCATCAAAACTTGCAACTGTTGGTAAGCCATAACGTTGCAGTAAGTGTATTATCTCTTCACCAGATTTAAGCATCAGCAAATGTTGTGACATCAGAGTAGCATAGGTCATTCCAATACTGATGGCTTCTCCATGACTCAGTTCATATATATTTTCAATAGCATGCCCGAGTGTATGACCAAAATTCAACAGTTTCCTCTCCCCTGCTTCAAACTCATCCTGTTGAACCACTTTTATTTTAATATTCGCATTCCGCTTTATTAAATCTGCAAGTAAGTCAGGCTGCTTTTTGTATTTGGATATGCTTTGCTGTGAAAGTTCCGCAAACATTTTAGCATCCTTAATGCAGGCATGCTTTATGATTTCAGCAAAACCATTCTGCCACTCTTTTGAGGGCAGGGTTTTTAATAAGCTGTAATCATAAATTAAAAAGGAAGGCTGACGAATCAGGCCAACCATATTTTTATATACTCCTACATCAATTCCATTCTTGCCTCCAATGGCTGCGTCTACCATGGCCAGCAATGTGCTGGGGATATAACCAACTTTTACGCCACGCATAAATATCCCAGCCACATATCCGGTTATATCAGTAATAACTCCACCTCCGAATCCTATTAATATTGTCTGACGATTGGCACCCATTGCAATCAGCTGATCAATAATCATATCCACTGTTTGCTGAACTTTGTATTGTTCGCCGGGTTTTAGCACGATGGTATTATAGCCCTTCAGTTTTCGCTGATGTGCTTTTAATATATTTTCATCTGTTATAACAACCGCCTTTTCCTTGGATACAATTTTCTCGAGCAAATCATAAGATGCATCAAAATAAAAATCGGTCTGAGTTCCGGAAAAAAACACCCGCTTCTTTTGCATATCAGGAATTCATGATTTTATTCTGGTGATTGATACTTTCCATATGTACTGCATCAAAATACTTGGTAATAAATTCCTGACTTAAACCCAGCTGAGCACCCTTTACGAATGCTCTTTCCAGAATGGCATTCCAGCGATTGGTCTGTAAAATAGTAATATTGTTATCCTTTTTATACTGACCAATTTTATCCGCAACTTTCATTCTTTGTCCCAACAGTTGTAATAGCTCATCATCCAACTGGTTTATCTGGGCTCTCATCTTATCCATCTGAACATGCAGCTCTTCTGAAATGATGTCTTCTTTTCTCCAGATCATCTGATCGATCATCTTACTTAAAACCTCAGGTGTAATTTGCTGCTTTGCATCGCTCCATGCATTATCCGGATCAATATGACTCTCAACAATCAATCCATCAAAGTCAAGGTCAATGGCTTTCTGTGCCACTTCCTGTAAAATATCACGACGCCCGCAAATATGAGAGGGGTCATTGATCATCAACATTTCAGGGAAACGTCTTTTCATTTCAATGGCCAAATGCCACATGGGTGCATTACGGTATTCTGTATTGCCATAAGAACTAAATCCTCTGTGAATCAATCCAATTTTTTCAATTCCGGCTTTTGAAACTCTTTCAGCTGCCCCAATCCACAATTCTAAATCCGGATTAATTGGATTCTTTATCAAAACTGGCACATCCACTCCCTTCAATGCATCAGCTACATCCTGCACACTGAATGGATTAACTGTTGTTCTGGCTCCAATCCACAATACATCAACCCCAAAATGTAGTGCATCTTCTACTTGTTTTCCGGTAGCCACTTCAACAGCAACGGGTAAGCCAGTTAACTCTTTTGCTTTTTGCAACCAGGGTAATCCCTTCGTACCCACCCCTTCAAAACTTCCGGGACGGGTTCTGGGTTTCCAAATACCGGCCCTAAGTATATCTACTTTACCAGTATCTGCCAGTCTGCTGGCTGTAGTTAATACCTGTTCTTCCGTTTCTGCACTGCATGGTCCGGAAATGATTAAAGGGCGTTTAGCTAAAACGGTTTGAATATTGGTTTCTTGTTGTAATATCTGTTCCATAATCATTGGTCAGTTAAGTAATTTATCTTCTACCTCCGCTATCCGCATCATTCATACGGATGCTTCTGCCTTTGTATTTTTTCCCATCAAGTGAACGTATCATTTGCTGAGCTGCAGACTTCTCAATTTCTATCCAGCTGTTCATATCTTTCATATCAATTCTTCCCAACACGTCTTTTTTCAAATCACTCATGTCCAAAATAAACTGCAAGAAGCTTGCTTTATAAAAGCCATCTTTGGTTCCGAGATTCACAAACAATCTGCTGTAACCTCCGCCTGAACGGTACTCTTTGCGACTATCCCCCTTAGCGGTATCTCTTACACTTTCTCTGCGAGCAGCTCTATTTTCGCCGCGATCATTTCCTTCTCTTCTGGCCGATTTATCTCTTTCGCGAACATTTAAATCTTCTGAGTTTTCATAATACTTAAGAAAACGATCAAATTCCATTGCAGCCACTCTTTTCAATACATCTTCCTTGCTAACTTCTGCAAATTTTTCTGCCAGCATAGGAACATAGGTTTCATAATCCCCATGACTAATATCTGCAGATAACAATTTATCCATGAAAGCAAAGAATTGTTTTCTGCAAACATCTTTTCCTGAAGGAATATCCAGTTTACTGAATTTGCAATTATTGATTCTTTCAATTTGTTTTAACTTATACGTTTCCTTAGCATGAACTATTGAAATACAAATTCCATGATGCCCCGCTCTTCCGGTTCTTCCGCTTCTGTGAGTATACACTTCCACATCATCTGGCAATTCAAAATTGATAACATGGGTAATCCCCTGTACATCAATACCACGAGCTGCCACATCAGTTGCAATTAACAATTGCAGACTTTTATCTCTGAATTGACCCATCACCTTGTCTCTTTGTCCCTGAGTAAGATCACCATGCAAAGCATCAATATCGTATCCTTCTCTGGTTAATCGTTCAGATATTTCCTGTGCATCAACTTTGGTTCGGGTAAATATGATACCGTAAATACCAGGATTAAAATCAATAATACGCTTCAGTGTTTCATAGCGATGATGCGCAGTAGTTACATAATATTGGTGATCAATACTTTTATTAGCTGTATTCACTTTACCCACTGTTACTTCCTTGGGATCATTCATGTAACGCTTACTTACTTTTCTGATTTCTGGAGGCATAGTGGCACTGAATAACCAGGTGCTATTGCGCTTGGGCGTATTTTTAAGAATAAACTCAATGTCTTCCTGAAAACCCATGTTCAGCATTTCATCTGCTTCATCTAGCACTACATAACTGATTTGCTCCAGGTTAATGGCTTTGCGCTCAATCAAATCAATCAGTCTGCCAGGTGTTGCTACAACAATCTGTACTCCTTTTTTCAAATCACGGATTTGTAAGCCGATGGAAGCACCTCCATATACTGCTACAACCGATACTCCGGTCATATATTTCTTAAACAACTCAATTTCCTTCACAATCTGAAGGCATAACTCTCTGGTAGGACATACTACCAATGCCTGTGGATATTTTGCTGCTGCGTCTATAATGTGTAACAAAGGGAGACCAAATGCGGCTGTTTTCCCTGTGCCGGTTTGCGCCAAACCGATAAAATCAGTAGTCCCGCTTAATAAAACTGGGATTGCCTGTTCCTGAATTGCCGTTGGGTTCACATACCCCAACTCTGTGGTTGCTCGAATTAAACGCTCGTCAATTCCCAACCCTTCAAATGTAATCATGTAATCTAAAATTTGTGCAAAGGTACTCTATATATAGGGCTTTGCGGTGTTTTACTTAAGTATTCTCCTTATTCCATTGGCATTTTCAATCAATTCCTGCAAATAATCGTAATTCTCTTTTTCCAGACAGGACTTGAATTTCCTAAGCTGGCTGATATGTTCATTCAACACATCCAGGACATTGTCACGGTTTTGCATAAATATGGGCACCCACATGGCGGCATTGCTTTTCGCAAGTCTTACCGTACTCTCAAATCCCCCACTCGCTAGTTCAAATATGGCGTCTTCCTCCCTTTCCTTTTCAAGGACCGTATTGGCCAACGCAAATGAAGTGATATGCGAAATATGACTGATATAGGCCACGTGCATATCATGCGCATCTGCATCCATGTATACCAGGTGCATTTCCAGCAATGCATATATGTTTTTTACCAACTGTAAAGCATCTAAGTCGGATTCATCCGCATTACAGATAACCGTAGCTTTTTGTGCAAACGCATGCTTTACAGCAGCATCAGGTCCACTGTTTTCTGTACCCCACATAGGATGTGTTGCTACGAATCTTCCCCGTTTGGGATGTTGGGCAACCAGCCGACACATTATCGACTTAGTGGAACCCACATCAAATATGACTTGTTTTTCTACCCGATCCAGTACTAGCGGTAATATTTTTTCCGTTGCGTTAATGGGGGTTGCAATGATGATTAAATCTGATTCAGCAACAGCTTCATCCAGTGGCAGACAAATATCTGCTAGCCCCAACTCCACGGCACGTGCAGCGTGTTCCGGTTTGGATTCCACTCCAATCACTCTGGATGCAAATCCCTTTCCTTGTAAAGCAAGAGACATTGATCCGCCGATTAATCCCAGTCCTATTATTGATACAACCATTGTTAATTTGCTTTGATACTGATATAATTATTTCCGGCAATTCGCTGAATAGCCTGATTAAATTTTTCAACAGAACCGCACAAGCTGACTCTTACAAAACGATTTCCAGCTGAGCCAAAAATGCCACCAGGTGTGATAAATATACCCTTATCGTAGAGCACTTTATCACTCAATTCATAAGCGTCTTTCATTGCTTCAGGGATGCTTGCCCATACAAACATTCCTGCCTGCTCTTTACTGTATTTACAACTTAAATGATCCAATAATTCAAAAACCTTTTTTCTTCTTTCAGCATAAATACCATTGATTTCATCGTACCATTCCTTTCCCAAAGACAATGCAGTTGCCGCTGCAAATTGAACGGGCAGAAACATTCCACTGTCCATATTGCTTTTAAAAGTAAGCACTTCATTAATTCTTTCGGATGCCCCGCACAACATACCTACCCTCCATCCTGCCATATTCTGACTCTTGCTTAATGAATTTAGTTCGAGCGCAATTTCCAAAGCACCGGGAGCCTGTAAAATACTGAGTGGTTTTTCATTCAGGATAAAACTGTAAGGATTGTCGTGGCATATGAGGATTTGATTGCGTTTTCCAAAATCTATAATATCCTTAAATAGCTGTTCATTTGCCTGCTGGCCAGTTGGCATATGGGGGTAATTCACCCACATTAATTTCACCTTACTCAGCTCTGTTTTTTCCAGTTGCGCAAAATCAGGGGCCCATTGATTGCTTTCGTTTAATTCATAGTAAATGGGCGTGGCACCCGCCAATTTCACCGCACTGGTATAAGTTGGATAACCCGGATTTGGAACCAGTGCTTCATCTCCCTCCCCTAAATAAGTCATACAGATATGCATGATTCCTTCCTTACTTCCCAACAGTGGAAGCACTTCTGTATCCGGGTTCAAGGTAACCTGATACCAGTTTTTATACCAGGCAGCAATTGCATTTCTTAGAACAGGTAATCCCTTGTAAGACTGATAGGCGTGCGAATCGGGCAATTGGGCTTTGGCCTGTAAAGCTTCTATTACACTGGGGTGTGGAGGTAAATCGGGACTTCCGATTCCCAGGTTAATGATATTTTTACCTGCTTTGTTCAATTGGTCAATTTCTCTCAATTTCTGAGAGAAATAATATTCTCCAATGCCATTCAGCCGCTTTGCTACTGTTCCTTTCATGGTATTATTCCAATTTATCCTTTAATTAATTTTCCTTTCTTGTATATACCAAACACTTTTACGTTATTGGTTAGATCTTGAATTTTCAAGAGCATTTTTTCGAACTGCTTGATTTGCTCAAACTCCATATCAGCATAAAACCCATATTTAAAATGACTACCTGGTATAGGCATGCTTTGAAGCTTACTTAAGTTAATTCCTGTAGAAGCAACCTGGATTAAGACTTTTGACAACACCCCCTTTGTATGATTGGTCTGAAAATAAATAGAGGCTTTATTCGCATCTGTCACCGGCATTGCTTCCTTTGTTCTTTTCAATATGAGGAACCTAGTAATATTATTTCGCTGAGTTTGAATATCGGGAGCCAGTATCTGAAGTCCATAAATATCTGCCGCAAGTTTACTGGCAATGGCTGCCACATGTTTGCTGTGATGCTGTTTAACGAATTGTGCACTCAATGCCGTATCTTCTGTTTCAATCAGTTTATAGGGATATTGTTCAAGAAAGTCTAGACATTGCAATAAAGCCATTGGGTGACTATGCACTTCTTTAATGTCCGATAGTTTCACTCCCTTATTAGCCAACAAATTCTGACTGATAGACAAATATACCTCTCCTACAATGGTTAAACTGGATTTGTGTAATAGGGAATAATTGGGTAGAATACTACCGGCTATTGAGTTCTCTATAGCCATTACGGCACCATCAGACTTTTTACTATCCAAAGCCAATTTTACCAGTTCCCGGAATGACCCGCAAGGAATCACTGAAACAGTTTTGCCAAAAAATTGCCTTGCAGCAACCTGATGAAAACTTCCTTCATACCCTTGAATGCAAATACCTTTTTGCAAATCCGGAGTTGATATTTTTTTATTGGAGGAGGACATTTATTGTTCGTGTTTTGATGATTGTCTTGGGTATATTGAAAAAAAATCCCGGCTATTTGCCGGGACCTATATTTTGAGTTTACAACTTTACGCGATAACAAAACGGACCCGGCTCCTTTTTCCAAAGTAGAAATAAAAGAAAAAATAAAACCAGTTGTTAAATGCCGTTTGCATGTATCAAATATAAACATTCAGCTGAATGCAAAAAAAGATTTTCAAAAAAAATAAACGATGGTTAGTTAGTTTTTGACTGAAAGACACTTAAAAAAATAAGCCCCTCCGTGGAAACGGAGCGGCTTCTAACGATTGCTTGCCATATGAAATTCTTAGGTCTGTTGTTCCTGATCTGCAAGCCAGATACACAGGATCTCTTCACCAACAGACGATTCAATTACTTCTTAGCAGTTGTGTCTACAGTTGCAGCAGTTGTATCAACAGTTGCAGCAGTTGTGTCTACAGTTGCAGCAGCAGTGTCTACAGTTGTTGCAGTAGTGTCAGCAGCAGCTTCTTTGTTTTCTCCAGCGCAAGATGCGAATACGCCTAAAGCCAAAACGAATAATAATTTTTTCATTTTTTTTCTTTTTAAGTTTGAATGATTACTGATTAATACCTCAATGCATAAAAGGTAACCCCGAAAATGCATTTTTTTTCAAAAAAAATTTTTAGGCCTATTTTGGGTTACTTTTAATAGACAAACGTATTAAAGACACAGACAGTGAAAGGAGATACGAACGAACAAGCATTACTGAAAGGTCTGGCTCACAACGACTCTAAAGCAATTGAGATCATATATAAAGATAATTTTAATATGATTCAGGCTTTTATTCTGAATAACAATGGGAGCTACGACGAGGCTAGGGATATTTTTCAGGAAGCAATGATTGCTTTATACGAAAAGTCCCAAACAGATTCTTTTGTATTGACTTGTCAGATTAAAACCTATCTCTATTCCATTTGCCGGAGATTATGGTTAAAAAGATTACAGCAAATGGGAAGATATACTGGCTCAATTGACGGATTTGAAGAAACGGTAGCTGTTGAAGAGGACTGGGAAAACCATGAGAAGAGAAATGCAGAGTTTGCTATAATGGATAGGGCTTTGAATAGTTTGGGGGAACCCTGTAAGAGTTTATTGCAAGGTTACTACCTGAAAAAAATGGACATGAATGCACTGGCAGCTGAATTTGGCTACACCAATGCAGACAATGCCAAAAACCAGAAGTACAAATGCCTGATGCGATTGAAGAAACTTTTCTTTTCACAATATAATATTGGTGAATAGGCCTTAATAGAAGATTTACCAGATAAAAGAATAGAACCTTGATGGATGATATTTTATTACTAGACGCAATTGAACGATATCTCAGCGGTGAAATGAGTGCTGAAGAGCGCAGCTATTTTGAGAACCTGAGAAAAACAACACCTGAAATTGATCAGATGGTGGTTGAGCACAATATGTTCCTTCATCAAATTGCGGACTATGCCGCCAATATTCAGATCAAACAAACTTTGCATGAAGTTCACCAATACCTATTAGAAAGAGGTGATCTAAATGAAGGTGGAGCCATAAGCACAAAGGGAAAAGTAATTCAATTCTGGAATAAATATAAAAGAGTTACCGCTATTGCTGCCTCTGTAGGCGGTGTTATTGCGCTGTTTATTAGTGGGCTGGCCATGTATTTTTCTACTTCGGTAAATGATCCAAAATTAGAACAGTTAGGTAAAGACCTGGAAGTGGTAAAAAAGAATCAGCAGGCACAGGTAAATATAATTAACGAAGTGACTTCCAAAATTCCAACCAACGCAAGATTATTAAGCGGAGGTTCAGGATTTCTGGTTGATCCCAAAGGCTATATCGTTACCAATGCGCATATCCTTAAAGGAACAGGAGCCATTGTAGTAAACAGCAAAGGCGCTGAATTTAAATCTTCAATTGTATTAATTGACCACGATAAAGACCTGGCCATTTTAAAAATCAATGATGAAGAATATGAATCTGTAAAGTCCATTCCTTACAGCATTCAGAAAACCAACTCTTCTTTAGGAGAGGAAATATTTACTCTGGGTTACCCAAGAAATGAAATCGTTTACGGAATGGGGTATCTGAGTGCTAAAACAGGCTTTAACGGTGATTCATTGTCTTACCAGATTCAGATAAGTGCAAACCCTGGCAACTCCGGAGCACCTGTATTTAATAAAAACGGAGAAGTAATTGGCGTACTAAGTACCAGACAGGCACAGGCAGACGGAGTGGCATTCGCTGTAAAATCAAGAAATATTCATTCCATCATTGAAGACCTGAAGAAATCGGATACAGCATTCAGGAAAGTAAAACTTCCATCCAAGTCGGCGCTTAAGGGCGTTGAGAGAAAAACACAGATTACCAAAGTAGAAGATTGTGTGTTCTTTGTAAAAGCCTACACCAAATAAACCCACCATTTAGGGTATTCAATTCAGCCAGAAAGTACACAAAGAGTCTTCATATCTTAAACTCATAAACACAAAAAACCCGATCAAATTTTGATCGGGTTTTTAAATATTGCGTGCTGTTATTTCCAGAGTGAAGCAGGATATACTTTAGCATCCACTAGCGCATTAATTGCCGCCTGAACACCGGGAGCATCTTCCTTATAGGTAACACCGAACCATTGCGCTGATGTAGGAAGTACTTTTAAAACGCCTTTTCCGGATTGTATGAACTCATTGGCTGCATAAGGAATAAAGAATTCTGACTTTAGTTCCTGACCCTTTGCCTGAAGAAATGCAGTAAACATATCTTCGCACATATCAATAAAATCTGGTGAAAAACAGAAGTAATTCATGCTTACTAGACTATTTCCTGGCAATGGGTGCTTACCGGCTTCATCTTCGTAAACTATTTCTCCATTCTCCCGGTAAATTTTAGTTCGCTCGTTAATTTCTGTCAGGTTATCATTGGCATCCGCAGTGCAAACCCCACGACTGACGCTTCCGTTTTCACTAAGCGTTTTCTGTAACTCATAACCCACCAAAGCAAAAGTAGATGCGTTGCATTGGTTATTTAAGAAGTGAACTGCCTTATCAAAAGCATCCCTTCCATAATAATCATCTGCATTAATCACAGCAAAAGGCTCGTTTACCTTACCCTTACAGCATAATACTGCATGAGCTGTACCCCAAGGCTTAGCTCTGTCTGCAGGGATGGTATAGCCCTTGGTATAATCTTCTAGATGCTGGTATACATAGTCGGTTGCAATTTTCCCAGCAAGCTTGGGTTCAAAGATGGCTTTGAATTGTTCGGCAAATTCTTCACGAATGATAAATACAACTTTACCAAAACCCGCTTTGATGGCATCATAAATGGAATAATCCATTATGGTCTCTCCATCCGGGCCAAAAGACTGAATTTGTTTCATACTTCCGTAGCGACTGGCCATACCAGCAGCGAGAATAACTAGGGTAGGTTTCATAGTTTTATTTTACCTATCAAAGTTAAAACAATTAACATTGCAACAATTCATTATAATATGTTTCCTGACATAAATCATATACGGTTAGACAGATTGGGTAATTTAAACGGCAGTAAGATTGCAATGTCTGTATTGAGAACCGACCTGATTCACCCTATTATAAGTGGAAATAAGTGGTTCAAGCTTCGGTTTTACTTGGAAGAAGCGGTAAAACAAGGCTACAAAACAATTGGAAGTTTTGGAGGAGCTTACTCCAACCATATTGTGGCATTGGCTTCCTCAGCTAAGTTGAGGGGGCTGAACTCCATAGGTATCATCCGGGGAGAAGCAGATAATTCTCCAACTTTACAGGAAGCTAGAGAATGGGGAATGAAAATCATACCAGTATCCAGACAATCCTTTAAATCAAGAAGAGAAATTATTGAATCCTTTCCAAAGCAAAATGAAATCTATTGGGTGGATGAAGGGGGCTATGGCATACAAGGGGCTAAAGGGGCTTCAACCATCTTGTCAGTAATGGATTGCAGTGAGTTCACCCATATTCTTTGTGCCTGCGGAACAGGTACAATGGCAGCCGGGTTGATAATGGGAGCTGCTGAATATCAGAAAATTATTGGGATTAGTGTCTTAAAAAATAATACAGCACTGGAAGACAGTATTGCCGGATTATTACCGGAAACCCTTCATAATAAGATTACTTGTCTGCACGATTATCATTTTGGTGGTTATGCCAAGCATCCCAAAGAGTTAATTGCCTACATGAATGATTTTTACCAAAGAACCCAGATTCCTACAGATATTGTTTACACTTCTAAACTTTTCTATGCCGCAGAAGAGCTAATACCAAAAGGGTATTTTGAAGAGAATGCAAACCTATTGTTAATACATAGCGGCGGATTACAGGGCAATAGAAGCTTATCTAAAAACACCCTTTGCTTCTAAAGACTTCAAATTATATTTGCATTCGTATGAAAGTCTTGTATTTAATTCTCTTCCTTTTTTTGTGCACTCAAACAGCAACAGCTCAAAAAAGAGGCAAATTAAAGCGTAATACCAAGTCAGATACACAAAAGGTTTTATTAAACAATAAACTCTTTAAGGAGCTGAAACAGCAAGACTACAAGAAATTCAGAGACTCAATATTTAATTTTACAAAAGACAGTTTAAGTCGTATCAATAATAATACGGTTGCCTTTTTTCCTGCGAAAACTGACACCCTTGCCCTAAGCTGGACTCCTTCCCCATATGTATATACCAACAACTTTGGCAATTTAGTAATCAGCCTCACTAATACCCAACATAAAAGATACAGTTTGTTTATCTACAGCGGGATGAAACTTTTAATCAACCTTACCAATATTAAGGAAGACAAAATCATTCTGGAAAAAAGCAATTTTTACCACAGCGGATGGTATCAGTTTGAACTGTATTGCGATGGTATCATACTGGAAAAAAATAAATTCCTGTTACAATAACTATACCCAGCTTTATGAATTGATTTGTAGGTTTTACTGAGACTAAACCAACTTACAATTGAAGAGCTTTTCGAAATGCTTTTTCACCTTGTATTTAACTTCTGACAAGTCTACTACCTTTCCTAATTCTTGTGCCAATGAAGTAACTTGTTTATGCTGAATACCACAGGGGACAATATGACTAAAATAACTTAAATCGGTATTTACATTAAAGGCAAAACCGTGCATGGTAATCCATCGGCTACATTTGATTCCCATGGCACATATTTTCCTTTCTTTTCCTTTTATATGAGCATCCAGCCATACACCGGTCTCTCCAACACTTCTCTCTCCTTTTAATCCATAATCGGCCAATGTATTGATAAATACTTCTTCCAATGTTCTTAAATACCAGCCGAGGTCTGTTTTAAACCTTTCCAGATCCAAGATCGGATATCCCACCAATTGACCGGGACCATGAAAAGTAATATCCCCCCCACGGTTAATATGAAAATATTCTATGCCCTTTTTCATTCTTTCTGCCTCAGAAATTAATACATGCTCTTCCTTCCCATTCTTACCCAATGTATAAACGGGTGGATGCTCTACGAACAACAGGTGATGAGTTGTTGGAATTTGATCTGGCCTTGTTTGGGCTGCTTCCCCGAATTTAAAATTCATCTTAATATCAGCATTGGCCTTCAACAGCTTCTCCTGATTATCCCAGACTTCTTTATATGGCTTTACACCCAAATCTTCAAAAAGGACTTCTTGTAGCATACCGCAAAAATAAAGCTAATTTTGCCCTATGCACGTAGATACAGAATTAATTTCAGAAGAACAGTCTGATGCATTATATGAACGTAAGGCCTTTATTGTAGATAAAGGTCAGGAACCTTATAGAATTGACAAATGGGTCCAGATGCACATGGAAGGATCTACCCGTAATAAGGTGCAACAAGGCATTGAATCAGGATTTTTAACCGTTAATGGCAAAACAGTTAAAAGCAATTATAAAATAAAACCAGGTGATGAGATAGTGCTGATGAGTCTGGTAAATCCGGAACATACCGTCTTAAAAGAAGAGCCCATACCCCTGAATATTGTTTATGAAGACGATGCATTGATGGTGATTAATAAGCCAGCCAATATGGTTGTTCACCCGGGAGTGGGGAATTTTAGCGGGACTTTATTAAACGGTGTTGCCTATTATCTGCGTCAGCAAAATCCAAATATCAGCGAAGAAAGTTTACCCAGGTTTGGGTTGGTACACCGAATAGACAAGAATACAACTGGTTTGATTGTACTAGCCAAAACAGGAGAAGTTGCCGCGAATTTAGCAAAGCAATTTTTTAATCATACTGTTAAAAGGAAGTATACTGCACTGGTTTGGGGAAATATGGAAGCCGAAGAAGGAACTATCAACGCCCATATTGCACGGCACAAACAACACCGTAAAATGTTTGATGCTTACCCAGACGGTGAAACCGGTAAACATGCCATTACCCACTATAAAGTAATGGAAAGATTTAATTATGTTACACTGGTTGAATGTCATCTGGAAACAGGCAGAACCCACCAGATCAGGGTCCACATGAAACATATTGGTCATACCCTATTTAATGATTTTGAGTATGGGGGGGATAAAATTTTAAAAGGCACTATTTATGCCCGGTATAAACAATTTGTAGACAACTGTTTTGACATTTGTAATAGGTGCGCATTACATGCAACTACACTGGGATTTGTGCACCCGATTACCGGCAAGGAAATTTTCTTTGAATCTGAACTTCCACAAGACATGAAGCAGGTAATAGAAAAATGGAGGTCGTACAGTAAGGTTTAACATTTTATTAGCAGCCGCTTCATTGAACAGCTCCTTAATGAATTGATAAATAAAACCGGAAGCTGAAAAAAATCCGTAGTATTACGCAAATTTGTACGGAGAGAAAATTTACACTACATGATTCGCGGAAATGTGCTTGCCGCCGTTATAGGGATGTGCTTTACGTATGCTACTTATGCTCAAACGGAAACACCTAAGGGTTGGCATCTAATGGATTGGGAAACCAGTAAGTTGCATGGGATTAGTTTGAAAAAAGCTTACGATTTATTGCAGCAAAAAAACAAGAAAGCACAACAGGTAATTGTTGCAGTGCTAGACTCTGGCGTTGACACCACACACGAAGACTTGAAAGATATTTTATGGAAAAACCCAAAAGAAATTCCGGGCAACGGTATAGACGATGATAAAAACGGATACATCGATGATATTTATGGCTGGAATTTTTTAGGAGGTCCAAATGGCAAGAGCCTGAAAAAAGCAGGAGACGAAAGGGCACGTGTTTACCACAGATGGAAAGAACAGTTTTTAGGAAAATACATTGACACTGCTCAATTGGATCTTCAGCAAAAATTAAATTACAGAATGTGGCTGAAAGCAGCCAATGAACTCAATTTCAGTCAGGAGGAAATGACCGAGCTTATGTTCATTGAAGTTACTGCGAAAGCATTGAAAAGACACGATAAGGTTTTAAGGCAGGAAATGGGGGTTGAAGAATATAGTTGTGAAAAATTGGAAAAATTTGACCCCATTACTAAAACAGCAAGGGATGCCAAACTTGGCTTTTTAACAGTGATGAAAATGTTGCAAATGGATCCTGAAGAAAAAAACACGCTTGCGCTGAAGGAACTAGATGAATACATTGAAGGGAAAAAATTGGCATTTGAATCAAAGGAAGTGGCCCCTTATAATTTCAGAGCTGAAATTGTAGGTGATAATTATTTTGATTTCAACGATCGATATTATGGCAATAACGACGTAATGGGACCAGGCCCTACACATGGTACACACGTTTCAGGAATCATTGCTGCAAAAAGAAATAATATTGGAATTGATGGAGTTGCAGACCAGGTTAAGCTCATGACATTAAGAATAGTTCCGGATGGTGACGAATATGACAAAGATGTAGCACTGGCTATTCGTTATGCGGTAGACAATGGCGCAAAAATTATCAATATGAGTTTTGGTAAATCTTTCTCTCCAGAAAAATCCTGGGTAGACAGCGCCATTAAGTACGCAGAACAAAAAGATGTATTACTGATTCACGCTTCTGGTAACGATGCAGAAAATATTGATTCGGTTGAAAATTTTCCCAACCCATGGCTAAGTCCTTGGAAAGTATTTGCTAAAAATTATGTTACAGTAGGTGCAAGCAGCGATTTAACCTTGGGACCTAGCATAGCTGCTGATTTCAGTAGTTATGGAAAAACACAGGTAGATTTATTTGCTCCTGGAGTTAAAATTTACTCAACCATGCCAGGTGGAAATAACTATGGAAATCTGAAAGGTACCAGTATGGCAACTCCTATTGTTACAGGAATCGCAGCTATTTTAAAATCCTATTTCCCTCATCTGTCGGCTATAGAAATAAAAAATATTCTAGAGCAATCTGTATTTAAACCAGAAGCCGATATCGCTTGCATTAAACCTGGATCTGACCAGGAAAAAGTCTCTTTTGCGAACCTCTCTAAGACTGGAGGTATTGTAAACGCCTACAATGCTGTTAGAACAGCACTAGAATATAAACCTGTTATACCAGCAAAAAATAATAACAACACAAAAAAGTAAAATGGCCAAACCTCAATCGGGAGATTACCCCTCCTACTTCAACGGTTATATCCAAAAAGTTGAACAGGACAATGTTCAGGAATTGGTGAATACCTTATCGCACCCATTAACCTATTTCTTTTTAAATTTAGCAGACGAAAAAGCCGATTACCGGTATGCTGAAAACAAATGGACATTGAAAGATATGTTACAACATATCATTGATACAGAAAGAATCATGCAATACAGGCTGTTGCGAATTTCCAGAAATGACCAGACCCCTTTGCCAGGTTTTGACGAAAACCAATATGCAGCTTCAGCTGAAGCCAATAGCAGAACATTTATTGAACTGAAAGAAGAATTTAAGGCGTTGAGAAAATCAACCGATTTATTGTTAAAATCATTAAACGATACTCAACTGCATCGTACTGGCATCGCAAGCAATCATCCTATAACCGCAACTGCAATTGCCTTTATCATATTCGGTCACTTGCTTCATCACAAACAAATAATTGAGGAAAGATACCTATAGCTTAATTGCTTAAAACCACCCGACTTATAAAAATAAAACCCGGATCAAAATGATCCGGGTTTTTCACATAGTCTTTTTCACTTATCTAGTTGGGGTATATACCTTCATTATTTAGTAGCAAACAAATGCACAGCTACCTGAACTTCTTTGGCAATATTTCCAATACCATAATTGATACCGAATAAAGTTCTGTCCATAGAGAAGAAAGCTTCAGCGAATAAACCTTTATCATCCGCACTTCTGATTACCGCGTTGAAACTAACTGGCAAACTTGCACCTTTTAAGTTAAGCGTACCGTTGATGGTTGCATTGTTCTCATCAGCATAAGTAACATTGGTGATTTTATAAGTTGCTTCACCATATTTGGCAACTTCAAAGAAATCTGCTGCTTTCAAGTGACCTTCTAGTTTTGCTCCAGCAGCATCTGTAACTTTTAAATTCGCCAGATCAATTACAAATTCACCTCCGGTAACTTTACCATTATTCACCTGAACCGCTCCACTTTTTAAGGTAAAGTATCCCGTATGAAAATCATTTTTCTTAGAGCCTACCCAATCCACTCGGCTTTTACCAGCTTCTACTTTGTAAGTTACCACATCCATGGTTTTATTCACTGTTGTAAATGAATAAATTCCCGCTAAAAAAGCTGTACCTAACAGCGCTAATGCAATTTTTTTCATGTTGATTT
>VFQM010001127.1_pt1 | contig 24621 bp, 23 predicted proteins | sample 3512391 | NCBI WGS metagenome assembly VFQM01 (sample SAMN10412369, study PRJNA504923) | tailings metagenome | isolation source: Replicate 1 from Balatoc abandoned mine | place: Philippines | reverse complement strand
AAGCCCGGCATTGCAAGAGCGGCGAATTATAGGCAGCTCAGCCCGCAGGTCAAGCTTTATTTCCAAACATCCCTCATCAGCCTCAAGGGCATCGCAACAGCCGGTATACGTAATATCAACAGCAACCCACCCACCAAGGCATATGCCAACCATTCACCCCAGTCTGCCCTCACTACCCAGAGCATATGCAGCAATACCAAAGGCAGGATCAGATATATCGTGCGATGCAGGCGGCGCCAGTTCTTCCCCAGCCAACGCTGGCTAGCCCGTGTTGAAGTGAGTGCCAGCAGCAACAGGAGCATCCAGGCTAGCGCGCCAACCGCGATGTAGGGTCGCTGCGCCAGCTCTGCGGACAACGCCCCCCATTGCCAACCAAGTAAGAAGAACAGATAAGCCAGCACATGCAGGCAACCGGCAGTAAAACCCCACAAGCCAAGCTGACGGCGCACCAGCTGCCACCCCGCCCAACCGGTCATTTTTCGTAGCGGAGTCATCGACAAACATGCCAGCAAATAGAGCAGAGCCCATGAGCCCAGACTGTCTACCAGCGCCTTGCCCGGATCCGCACCCAACTGTTCATTGATCGCCTCCCAGAACAGGTGCAGCAAGGGGACCAAGGCCAGAACGAATACCGAAACGCGCCAGTACAGTTTCGCTATCAATAGTTCACCCGCAAATCCATGTTGCTATATAGCCCCGCAACCTCCTCATACCCATTAAACAGGCGCGTATCGATTACGTTCGGCGCAAATAGCCTGCCCGGTAAGCGCCGCTCACGAGCCTGACTCCAGCGAGGATGATCCACATGCGGATTGACGTTCGCGTAAAACCCATACTCTTGCGGCGCCATAGATTCCCAGGTGGTCAACGGACGCTCCCGTAGAAAGCTGATACGCACAATGGATTTGATGCTCTTGAATCCATATTTCCACGGCACGACAAGACGCAGAGGCGCCCCATTCTGCCCAGGCAGGCTACGCCCATACAGACCAACTGCCATGAAGGTTAATGGATGAGCCGCCTCATCAAGACGCAATCCCTCACGGTAAGGCCATTCAAGCAAACTAAACCCAGAACGCACACCCGGCATATTCTCAGCATCTACCACGCTTTCGAAGCGCACATAGCGGGCATGCGAACTGGGCTGGACACGCTCAAGCAGATCTCGCAGCGGAAAACCCAGCCAGGGGATGACCATGGACCAGCCCTCAACACAGCGCAGACGATAGATACGCTCTTGCAGTCGGTAGGGCGCCAGCAATTCATCCAAGGGCAGACGCCCTGGGCGAGCCACCTCACCATCCACCCAAAGCGACCAGGGTTGCGGCTGCCAGTTCCCCGCATGGCGAGCCGGATCCCCCTTCTGAGGACCGAACTAGTAGAAATTGTTGTATTGCGTGACATCACGAAAAGGCGTGAGCACCTCATCCCCGGCATCTCTACGCTGCCAACGTGCTTGCATCAGCTTGTCGCGCAACCAATCTGGATCCTGGCTCGCCGGCACCTCGCTATACGGAGAGACGCCTGCGCCACTCGCAGATCCATGAGCACCTAGCAAACCAGCAGCCGCGAGCCCTTGAAGGAAATGCCGGCGCGCCCTATAAATCCGCTCATCGGTGACATCCGCCTCAGTATTACGCGAGGAGGAAAAGGACTGGATTAACATGCAGGCTCCGCAGTCTTGACCTATGACAGGTCAACAGACCGCGGAGTGGGAGGAAAGTGCCTAGCTCACTGCCTTACGACGGCGCAACTGCAGGAGGTACTGCACAGGCCCGGAAGCCGCATAGGCCAGAAAAATCAGCAGCAAAATGCGCGGCGGGTCACTGAAGACCACCGCAAACACCAGCACCACAACCAGAATCGCCACGAACGGCACACGTCCCTTCAGATCCAGATCCTTGAAGCTGTGGTACTTGATATTGCTGACCATCAACATGCCGGCAGCAGCGACGACCAGCGCCACCACAAACGCCATGTTAGAGCCCTTGATACCAAAATCACTGAAGGCCCAGACGGTGCCGGCTACCACCGCCGCCGCCGCAGGACTGGCCAGGCCGATAAAGAACCGCTTGTCAGCACTCCCGACCATGGTATTGAAGCGTGCCAGCCGCAATGCAGCACCCGCCACATAAATAAAGGCGACCATCCAGCCAACCTTGCCCAAACTCCCCAGAGCCCACTCGAAAGCCACCAGTGCCGGAGCCACGCCAAAGGCCACCATATCGGACAGCGAATCATATTCGGCGCCGAAAGCACTTTGCGTATTGGTCAGCCGAGCGACGCGACCATCAAGACCGTCAAGCACCATGGCGACAAATATGGCAATTGCCGCACTGGCGAATTGCCCGTTCATGCCATTGATGATGGCGTAGAAGCCGGAAAATAACGCCGCCGTGGTAAACAGGTTGGGCAGCAGGTAAATACCGCGATGGCGCACCTTGCGCCCTTCTGCATCTCGACCTTCTTCGACATGCTCATCGATAGGCAGCAGACTTTCGCTGCCGGCACTGCCCAGGGGCTCTTCGGGACGTTCACTCATGAACCATTCCTTGCGACTGATGCTGTATGAATTGAATCAGGCGTCACCCTGCGGGTTCAGCGCCGATGCGCAGGCTTTATACCAGATGCCACGCTGCAAAACGAAAAAACGCGGCTTGCGCCGCGTTTCTTCAGTCATCGTGCGACTCAGTTCTTGGCCTTGTCGACGATCTTGTTGGCAGCGATCCACGGCATCATGGCACGCAGCTTCTCGCCGACCACTTCAATGCCATGGGCAGCATTGTTACGACGGTAAGCAGTCATCGACGGGTAGTTGGTAGCCCCCTCGCTGATGAACATCTTGGCATATTCGCCGTCCTGAATGCGCTTCAGCGCATTGCGCATGGCGGCACGCGACTGCTCGTTGATGACTTCCGGACCGGTGACGTACTCGCCGTACTCAGCATTGTTGGAAATCGAGTAGTTCATGTTGGCGATGCCACCTTCGAACATCAGGTCGACAATCAGCTTCAGCTCGTGCAGACACTCAAAATAGGCCATCTCCGGCGCGTAACCGGCTTCCACCAACGTTTCAAAGCCCGCCTTGACCAGCTCAACACAACCACCGCACAGAACAGCCTGCTCACCGAACAAGTCGGTTTCGGTTTCGTCCTTGAAGGTAGTTTCGATGATGCCGGTACGGCCACCACCTACGCCACAGGCATAGGACAGCGCGACGTTCTTGGCGTTGCCGGAAGCATCCTGATAGATCGCGATCAGATCGGGGATACCACCGCCACGCACGAACTCGGAACGCACAGTATGACCAGGCGCTTTCGGAGCAATCATGATGACATCCAGATCAGCACGCGGCACAACCTGGTTGTAGTGAATCGAGAAACCGTGAGCGAAGGCCAGGGTTGCGCCCTTCTTGAGGTTCGGCTCGATCTCTTCCTTGTACAGCTTGCCCTGGAACTCGTCCGGGGTCAGGATCATCACCAGATCAGCAGCAGCCACAGCGCTCTTGACGTCAGTCACTTTCAGGCCATGTGCCTCGGCCTTGGCAACAGTCGCCGAACCGGCACGCAGACCAACGGTCACATCAACACCGGAATCCTTCAGGTTGCAGGCATGGGCATGGCCCTGGGAGCCGTAACCGATGATGGCTACTTTCTTGCCCTGGATGATCGACAGATCACAATCCTTGTCGTAGTAAACATTCAAGCTCATGGAAATCTCCTAGTGCGCGGCCTCAAGGCCATTTATTCAATTGGTTAGATGCTCAGGACCTTGTCACCGCGGGCGATGCCGGTAACACCTGTGCGTACGGTTTCCAGAATCGACGTAGTGCCGATGGCCTGGATAAAGCTGTCCAGTTTGTCGCTGGTGCCGGCCAGCTGAATGGTGTACACGCTGCTGGTGACGTCCACGATCTGCCCACGGAAGATATCCGTGGTGCGCTTGATCTCGGCACGCTGCGCCCCGGTCGCCTTGACCTTGACCAGCATAAGTTCACGCTCGATGTGCGCGCTTTCCGACAGGTTCACCAGCTTGACCACTTCGATCAGCTTGTTGAGGTTCTTGGTGATCTGTTCAATGACGTCATCCTGGCCAATGGTGGTCAGAGTCAGACGTGACAGACTGGGATCCTCGGTAGCGGCTACGGTCAGGCTTTCGATGTTGTAGTTACGCTGCGAGAACAGGCCAACCACGCGCGACAGCGCACCAGGCTCGTTTTCCAGCAACAGGGAGATGATATGGCGCATGATCAGGTCCGCTCCGTCTTGCTCAGCCACATGTCGCGCATGGCGCCATCGCGGATCTGCATCGGGTATACGTGTTCGCTGGTATCCACAGCAATGTCGAGGAATACCAGACGGTTCTTCATGGCAAAGGCCTCAGCCATCTTCGCCTTCAGCTCGCTACGCTCGGTGATGCGCATGCCGACATGTCCGTAGGACTCCACCAGCTTGACGAAGTCCGGCAGGGATTCCATGTAGGAGTGTGAATAGCGGCTGCTGTACTGCATATCCTGCCACTGACGCACCATGCCCAGCGCCTGGTTGTTCAGGCAGACAATTTTCACCGGCAAGTCGTACTGCAGACAGGTTGACAGTTCCTGAATATTCATCTGGATGCTGCCTTCACCCGTTACACAGGCGACGTCCGCCTCGGGGAAGTTGAGTTTGATACCCATCGCCGCCGGGAAACCAAAACCCATGGTGCCCAGACCGCCGGAGTTGATCCAGCGATTCGGCTTGTTGAACGGGTAGTACTGCGCGGCAAACATCTGATGCTGGCCTACGTCGGAGGTGATGTAGGCATCACCCTCGGTGACCTCCCAAAGAGTTTCGATGACCGTCTGCGGCTTGATGATCGAGCCGTCCCCTTCATCGTACGGGAACAGCTTGCGGCCACCGCGCCACTCGTCAATCTGCTTCCACCAACTGGCCACGGTTTCCTTGTGCGGAGCCTGACCGATCTCCTTGAGGATGGCGACCATCTCGCTCAGCACACTATCTACCGGACCAACGATCGGAATATCCGCCTTGATGGTCTTGGAGATGGATGCCGGATCGATGTCCACGTGGATGATCTTGGCGTTTGGACAGAACTTGGCCGCACCGTTGATGACCCGGTCATCAAAGCGCGCGCCAACAGCCAGGATCACATCGGCATGGTGCATAGCCAGGTTGGCCGTGTAGCTGCCGTGCATGCCGAGCATGCCGACGAATTGCCGGTCACTACCGGGATACGCGCCAAGCCCCATCAGGGTATTGGTTACCGGCAGGTTGAGCATTTTGGCCAGTTCGGTCAGGGCAGCCGAAGCGCCGCCCATGATGACCCCGCCACCGGCGTAAAGAATCGGGCGTTTGGCAGCCAGCAGCATTTCCGCCGCCTTGCGGATCTGTCCGGAATGACCGCGTGTAGCCGGGCTGTATGAACGCAGCTTGACCTTCTTTGGGTAGCTGTACTCGAACTTCTTGGTTGGATCACCCATGTCCTTGGGAATGTCCACCACGACCGGCCCTGGACGACCAGACTGCGCGAGGTAGAACGCCTTCTTGATCACCTCGGGAATTTCCGAAGGATGCTTGATGATGAAGCTGTGCTTCACGATGGGCCGAGAAATGCCCACCATGTCGGTTTCCTGGAAGGCATCGGTGCCTACCATGTTGCTCGGTACCTGGCCGGAAATGATGACCATCGGAATCGAGTCCATGTAGGCGGTGGCAATCCCGGTAATGGCATTGGTTGCACCAGGCCCCGAAGTCACCATGACTACACCGGCCTTGCCGGTGGCGCGCGCATAGCCATCCGCCATGTGCGTGGCAGCCTGCTCGTGACGCACGAGGATATGGGTTACCTCGGGCTCCTTGAACAAGGCATCGTAAATATGCAGGAGGGCACCACCTGGGTACCCGTAGATGTACTTAACGCCTTCGTCACGCAATGCGCGAACGACCATCTCAGCGCCAGATAAAAGCTCCACGTCAATCCCCTCTATAACGCTAGAACGCCAGCCAGCTGGCTTGGCTCTCAAATAGGTGCTGTCAGACACAGAGCATGAGCGACGGGTGGTCGCCGACTACGTCAGCTCCTGACTGAGCAAGCATCGGGATACGCCAGTTGTTTCTGGAGCACCCCACCCAGCGCGAGGTAACGCGGTACGGGTAGAACAGGTCGGCGCGGATATGCACCTCATGATCTGCTGCGCGAACTGACAGGAACAGTCCAGCGCCAGCGAATCCTGAATTGTTCGGATTAGACAGGGTCAAGTCAAGTCATGTGACCCAGTTATCTGCCCGCAAGAGGCGTGATGCAGTGCCAACACACGGCCCCGCGCTTTTGGTTATAGTAATCTCCAGCTTTGCTCAACCGGCACAAGGACATCGCATGCGTCGCATCATTCTCACGGGCAGCCTACTCATGGCTATGAGCCTGCCCAGCATGGCCGCCCAGGTCTACAAATGGGTCGACAGCAACGGCGTAACGCACTTCAGCGCGCAACCGCCCGAAGACCAGAGCGCCACCAGCATCAGCACCACTATCAAGCCACCCAAGAGCATTGGCAGCGTAGCGCCGCTGCCCAAGCTGGACAGCCAACTGGAAGCAGAACAGCAGAAAGCCACCGACGACAAGGTCAAACGCGAAGTGGCCGAGCAAGAGAGCAAGCGCAAGCAGTATTGCAGCGACCTGCGCGAGAACCTCTCCCAGCTTCGCCTCAACCCACGGGTACGCGTCGAGGAAAATGGTGAAATACGCCGTCTAAGCGCCGAAGAACGCCAGGCGCGAATTACCGAAGCAGAAAAGAGCCTGCAGGAAAACTGCCGCTGATACCGTTCAACTGACGGAAGCAGCGTCACTCAGCAAAGCATCGAACTGCTCCAGCAGGGCTATCAGGCCAAGCGCCGATACGCCCTGCTGGGCAAAACTGTACTGCGCCATGGGGGCGATCGCTGAAGCGCCCGGCAAGGGCGCACCTTCCCCAAGCAACTGATGCATGCGCGGCAGAAATATCCACTGCAGCCATTCGATAAAACTCAAGGTATCGACGCAGAAAGGCTCCCGACTGGCCAGCCGCTCAACGCTGGGCGCCTGCGACGCCCAATAGCCTTGCCGGCGCAGCTCCGCTTCGATCAGCAACAGCAGATCAGCCACCTGGTGGCTACGCGAATCCATCATCAGAACGTTGCCCGGGCCCGTTCGCGCGCCTGCGCCGCGCCCGCCGCATCGCCCAACTGCTGACGCGCGCGGGCGATCACATCCCAGAACCCCGCCTGCATGGCAGTTCGCCCGCTGGCATAGGTCAAGCCACGTCGCGCCAGTTGCTCAGCCTGGGCGGCATCGCCCTGAGCCAGGCGCACTTCCGCCAGGCGATAGAGCACCTGCGGCTCCCGCGGTGCGATACGTTGCGCACGCTCAAGACTGGCCGCAGCACCCGCCAGATCACCATTTCCCTGCTGCTGAGCGGCCCCCGTCAGGAGCGCCAGCACCGGGCCATCCAACTGTTCATCGGCAGCCAGCACGGAAGACGAACCCGGCACCCCACTGGGCGCACTGTATACGGGGGCATTGGCAAGCGCTGGCGGCAAGGCGGGGGGTACCACGCCAGCTGGCCCGTCGACCACACTACTGGTGATCGGCGCGCTGGAGGTCTGTAACGGCGCACTGACCGCACCGGGCGGCACCATGACCACGACACCCGAATCTTGCGGCAAGGTCTGTGGGGGTAACGTATCCGCAGCCGTATAGGCCGGCGCAGCAGAACCCTCTTCCAACTCAGACCAGGGCGCCCCGGCATCGACAACAGGAATGGCGCCCTGCTGCGGCGTGGCACAGCCACCCAGCAGCAAACCGGCAGCCAGCAGTATCGGCAACTTGTTCACGTCGCATCCTCGTAATTATCAATCAAGCCAGCCACGCACCCAGTCCATTACCGACTCCACCGGCGCGCCCAGCGACATACCGCAGGGCGTACCGGGAGCCGGCTGACTGCCGCGGATATAAGGCATTTGCACAGCACCGGGACAGCCCGGATCCGAACCCAGGCCGGTTTGCCCATCAATCCAGGCTGGCACCACGTTATCCGGCATCGGCATATCCAGGGGCAAGGGATCGGCGCGACGCATGAAATCGGTCCACACCTGCAGGGCGCCTGTGGCACCGGTCAGCGGTGTCTTGCCATTGTCGTCACGCCCCATCCATACCACACCCAGCAGATCCTGGCCAAAGCCGGCAAACCAGCTATCGCGCGAATCATTACTGGTTCCCGTCTTACCGGCCAGCTTGAGATTGGCTGACAACTGGTTGTACACCGACCGACCGGTACCTTCGCGCATGGTGCGCTGCATGGCTTCTTGCAGCAGGTAGATGGCACCGGGATCAAAGCGCTGCTGCACCTGGAAGGGATAGCCCTTGAGCGGCTCGCCATTGGCCGTCAAGACACTGCGAATGGCCCGCAAAGGGGTGTTGAAACCACCATTGGCCATGGTCTGGTACATCGCACCGACCTGCATGGGGCTCATGCTCCCCGCCCCCAGCAACATGGAGGGATAGGCAGGCCAGTCGACCTCTACCCCCAAGCGCTGCACGGTGCGCAGCACGCTGGGCACACCGAGCTCCAGCCCCAGGCGCGCAGTCGACAGGTTGTAGGATTGTGCCAGCGCCTGATAGAGGTACAGCGTGCCATGGCTTTGCCGGTCATAATTCTGTGGACGCCAGACCTGGCCATCCTGCCCCTTGACCGACAGAGGCTCATCCTGCAGCCAGCTGGTCAAGGTGTACTGGCTGGGGCGCTCCAGAGCGGTCAGGTAGATCGCCGGTTTGATCAGCGAACCGATCGGCCGCTGTGCATCCAGGGCCCGATTGAATCCGGCAAAGCGCGGCTGCCGGCTACCGATCAGGGCCTGCACTTCACCTGTTTCCGGGTTGCTGACCAACATGGCCGCCTCGACCTTATCCACCCCCTGGCGACCGGCCAGACGCTTGAAGGTTTCCGCCATGGCCGTCTCGGCCTTGCGCTGCAGGATGGGATCGAGGCTGGTAAAAACCCGCAGCCCTTCTTCGGTCAAATCCGATTCACGATAATCCTGACGCAATTGGCGCTTCACCAAGTCGAGAAACGCCGGGTAGGAACTGTTGGCCATGCTGCCGCGCTGGGTAACCCCCAACGGCCGCTGCTTGGCCGCTGCGCCCTGCGCGGCATCCACCACGCCCTGTTCAACCAGCAAGTCCAGCACCAGGTTGCGTCGCGCCAGGGCTCGTTCGGGGTGACGGCGCGGATTGAACACCGTCGGTCCCTTGACCATACCGACCAACAACGCGACTTGATCCAGCTTCAGCTCATTGAGCGGCTGACTAAAAAAGTACTGCGCGGCCAGACCAAAACCATGCACAGCCCGCTGACCATCCTGACCGAGAAACACCTCGTTGAGATAGGCCTCGAGGATTTCCTCCTTGCTGTAATGCAGCTCCAACAGCACGGCCATCATCGCCTCAACGGCTTTGCGGCTGAGGCTACGTTCACTGGTCAGATAGAAGTTCTTGACCAACTGCTGGGTCAGGGTACTGCCGCCCTGGCGCAACTGTCCGGCAGTAGCGTTGACCCACACCGCGCGCAAGATCCCTTTCGGCGACACACCGAAATGTTTGAAAAACTCGCGATCTTCTACCGCCACCAAGGTTTCCACCAGGTAAGGCGGCACCTGATCCAACTGGATCAACAGGCGATCCTCGTTATGCGCAGGGTACAGGCCACCAATCAGCAATGGCTCCAGGCGCGCTACCGGCAGATTAGCGCCGTTGGCCAGTTGCAGCGCCGCGACATAGTCGCCCGAGAAACGCACGCGCACGCGTTGCGCCGGTTCCTGGCCTTCATAGAACTGGAAGCCACGGCTATGCAACTCGATCTGGTTACCCGCCACGGCTACCGCACCGGGACCACTGGCCGATGACTCGCGTCGGTACCCCAACGCCTCCAGCTCACTCAGGAAATCGTCTCGATTGAGCTTGAGCCCGACAAACAGCTCCAGCGGCCGCGCATAGACCTTGGCCGGAACAGTCCAGCGCTTACCGGAAAACTTTTCCTGCACCACCGCATCGAGGTACACGGCAAATACCGCCAGCACCACCAGGCCGACCAGGGAAAGCTTGAATAACCAGCCCAGCCAGCGGCGACCGGCGGCAGGAGCAGAGCGTTTGGCGCGTTTGCGCGGAGTACGGGAACGAGTCATGGCGGGCGATTATACGCACTTTGCCCCACCCCAACAGGCACGCCGCAGCGGTTTGCACAGCAACGCACAGCAGCCATAATGCCAGCCCCGAACCACGCCCCAGCAAGGACTGAACGTGAGCCAAGCCCTGATCGCCGCCCTGCAGAACCCCGCCCTCTACCCCCACCCGGTGGAGCAGTTCCAGGTCATCGAGACCCATATTTCCTGGGTGCTGCTCACCGGCCCCTATGCTTACAAGATCAAGAAGCCGGTCAACTTCGGTTTCCTCGATTTCACCACCCTGGCCGATCGCCAGCACTTCTGCGCTGAAGAGCTGCGCCTCAACCAGCGCCTGACGCAAGGTCTCTACCTGCAGGTACTGGCCATCGGCGGCAGCGAACAGCACCCGCAGCTCGGCGTCGACGCCGGAGCGCCCGTGATCGAATACGCCCTGCAGATGCGCCAGTTCCCACAAAGCCAACTACTTGCCGAGGTACAGGCACGCGGCGAGCTGCTGCCACAACATATCGACCAGCTGGCCGAGCAAATCGCCCGCTTCCACGCCAGCACGCCGGCACTCCCCCGCGAGCACGCCCTATGCAACAGCGCGGCGATTGGGGCGCCCATGTGGCAAAACTTCGAGCAGATCCGCCCGCTGCTGCAGGATAGCCGCGACCTGCAACAGCTGGAGGCCCTCGAAGCCTGGACACGCAGTACCTTTGCCCGTCTCGAGCCCCTGCTGGAGCAACGCTGCCAGCAGGGCATGCTGCGCGAATGCCATGGTGACCTGCACCTGGGCAACGCCGCGCTGCTGGATGGCCAGCCAGTGTTCTTCGACTGCATCGAATTCAATGAGCCGTTCCGCCTGATCGATATCGCCTCGGACGCCGCCTTCCTGGTCATGGACCTGGAAGACCGCGGCCTGAAGCCCCTGGCGCGGCGCTTCCTCGACCAATGGCTGGAGCACAGCGGCGACTATGCGGCACTACCATTGTTCAACCTGTACCAGGCCTACCGCGCACTAGTACGCGCCAAGGTCAGCCTGTTCAGCATGGCCCAGGAAGGCGACGCTGTGCAGCGTGCCGTCATCCTTCGCCAATACCGTCGTTACGCCGACCTGGCGGAAAGCTACAGCGCCATTCCGTCGCGCTTCCTGGCTATTACCCATGGCGTATCCGCCGTCGGCAAGAGCCATGTAGCCATGCGCCTGGTGGAAGCACTGGGCGCCATCCGCCTGCGTTCGGACCGCGAGCGCAAGCGCCTGTTCGAGGCCCAACACGGCGCAACCCAAGACACGCTGTACGCTGGCCTGTATAGCAGCGAAATCAGTGCGGCGACCTACGCTCATCTGCATCGTTTGGCTGGCGACATTCTCGCCGCCGGTTATCCGGTGGTGATCGATGCCACCTATCTCCAACACAGCCAGCGTCAAGCCGCCCAGGCAGTCGCCGAAACACTGGGCTGCCCCCTGCTGATCCTCGACTGCCACGCGCCACAGGCCTATATCGAACAGTGGCTGGCGCAACGCCAGGCCGACCAGCAGGACCCCTCCGACGCGACATTGGAGGTAATTGCCGCTCAACAGAGCCGACGCGAACCCTTGCTACGCGAGGAGCAACTGCTCTGCCAGCGAGTGGACACCCATGACGCCAGCAGCCTGGACAGCCTGATCGAACGCATTCGCCAGCACCTTCCCGGCCTGTGACAGGTACGCCCGGGCAAAGCGCCCGGGCGCTGGCTATACTCGGGAAAACGGCCAACAGGATGACTTGCCATGCCCGCCCCACGCCAACTGGATAACCCGCTGTATCGGCTCCTGCACAGTGAGCGCGTCAAGGAATTCAACGCGCAAAAGCCAGCCGAAGGCCTGATCGACCTCAGCGGCGGAGATTTCCGTGGGCTTGACTTGCGTCTGCTCGACGCCGACCGGGTGATCCTCCGCGACGCCTACTTCCGTGGCGCAGACCTGCGCGGGGTAGACCTGCGTAGCTGCCAGATGGAGGGGGCGAGCATCGCTCATGCGCAAATCTCCGGCGCCTACTTCCCGGCCGAACTGAGTGCTGACGAAATCCTCATGTCGCTCAACTTCGGCACACGCATGCGCTATCGCCCCTGAGCCGCCAGCCATCATGCCCAGCACCAGCCGCGACGAGCTGCAGGAACTGCAGAATCTCGGCAAGACATCTGCCCAGTGGCTGCATGCCTGCGGCATCCACAGCATCGCCGAACTACGCCGACTGGGCGCAGTTCAGGCCTATGCCTGCGTGCGCCAACGCGGCTTCAGGGTCACGCGCAGCCTCCTCTATGCGCTGGACGCCGCGTTGCGCGACCTGCCCAGCCGGCAGCTGGATGAACAGCGCAAGGCCGAGCTTGATCGCCTTTACCACATCAGCCAGGAGCACAATGCACGCCAGCTCACACCTTGAACAGCGCGCCATTTACGCCCTGCCAGGCACAGCCTATTGTTTCACGGCCAGGCCCATGTCCAGCCACACCGCCACACTGACCAGCCGTCCTACCAGACTCACAGATCGCTCAAGGAATTACCGTCATGTATCTACTCGGGGAGCAACCGGCCTACGCCGACCAGCTGATCAACCGCCTGCAGAGCATTCCTGCCCAGTTGCTGCAGGGGCTAAGCCCGGAAGGCCCGGCACTGACCTTTGCCGGCAGCGACGATCTGTGCGCCGAACTGCCGCCCAACCAGCTGTACCTCATCGAGAACGGCCTGCTACACGCGTTGGTCGATGAGCGCCCGCTGTTCTATCTACAGGAAGGCGACCTGCTGGGCCTGCGCCAGGGCATCGACATGCCCAGCTGCCGCTACAGCAGTGACGAGCCGGTCACCTTGCTACCCTACGCGCGCAGCAAGGTCTTCCAGCATATCTATGCCGATGAAACTCGCCAGGAGCTGTTCCTGCAGTACCTGATCGGCCAAACCGCGCTGCTCTCCGACGCGCTGGCGCGCCTCAAGCAACCGGAAATCCGCCCCGCCACAGGCTTCCAGCATTTCGCCGCCGGAGAAGAGCTGATTCACCAGGGTGATGAGGCGGATCATGTATTCATCATCATCGAGGGACATGCCGAAGCCTATGTCGATGGGCACAAGGTCGGCGACGTACAGAAGGATGAGATTTTCGGCGCAATGGCCGTCTTCACCCGCGAGAAACGCAGCGCTACGGTCATCGCCAGCGAGCCCTGCACGGTCATGGTGATTCCCAAGGAGCAGTTCCTCAGCCTGATGCAGAGCAACCCACGCATTGCCCACAGCCTGATCGAAAGCATGGCGCGGCGCATCGACCTGCTTAATCGCGAGGTCACCCAACTGCGCCTGAAACAGGAGCCCGCCGAAAGTTTTTGAAAATTATTCTCAAAAAGACTTGCACCATTTATGAGAATAGTTATTATTAACTCAACTGGCCGCGAGGCCAGCCAGATAGCGGAAAGGTCTGGCAGTCTGACCCTTCAGGTTATCTCCTCATCAGGCTAATCACGGTTTTTGACCCGGCTCTGCCGGGTCTTTTTTTGCTTGTTCAACGCTGCCGTAGGCTGGCGCAATAGTCCTGCTCCTCGACGGCCGCACTGTACCAAACATAGTCTGCCTGCTCAGCCGTGACCTCACGCCCGGCCTCGGCGAGGATCAATACGCGAGCCGCAGGCCCGCCAAGATCAGCCAAGTGCAGGGGCACCCCCACATCGCGCCGCACGTGGTAGGCCCCGGCCAGCAGCATGGCCGGCTGCGCGGCGGCCAACAGCGCCTCGGCCATGCGCCGGTCACGCTGCTGCTGTACCGCCAGCATGGCGGGCAACTGGCTTTCCGGTAGTAACTGGCAATGGCTCTCGCGTATTTGCGCCAACAGTGCCTGGCGCACCGCTGCAGCACTGCTCGCCGTGCCGACCAGCGGCGGAGGCTGGCGATACACCTGCAGCAACTCGCTACGACTCAGATTGGCAGCCAGCAATGGATAAGGCTGACGCAGTGCGTATTCCACCAGCGGCCCATAGAGATGCCAGGGCCAGCCGGCCTGCCAATGCAATGCCAGCAGCGGGTCCGCAGGCCGCGCACCACGCCGCCAGTCATCCTGCGCCTGGCGTAGCGCCTGCTGCTGACTGCTGTCGAGCATTTCCAGCAACAGGCTACCCTGTGCGCGGCGCTGCACCAGATTACGCAACAACCAGAGCTGCAGGGCATGATGATCGGGATTGTCGTGTTGCTCGCCGACCAGCAGCAAAGGGGTCGAGGCCAGTGCCTCCAGCAGTTGCGCAGGCGTCAGCAGCCGGCCAGTGCGCAGCTCGATGATATGCCCCAACTGGGCATGTTCGCGCGCTTGCGGACTTTGCCAGACCGGCAGGGCGCTAGGCGCCTGCAACGACTGGCAGGCAACCAGGCCCAGCAGACAAAACAGTAGCAACACACGCATGTTTGACTCCTCGGGTCAGCGGATCAGCACCAGCGGATGATCCAGCAGGGGGTGACGCTGTACCAGCACCGGCAAGCCGAACACCTGCTCCAGCAAGCCGGCTTCGAGTACCTGCGCGGGGCTGCCCTGGGCGTGCACGTGACGCTGGTGCAGCAACAGCAGGTGATCACAATAGCGTGCCGCCAGGTTCAGATCATGCAGCACGACCAGCACCGCCACGCCACGCCCGGCTAACTGTCGCACCGCCTGCAGGATGCCGTGCTGATGCGCCGGATCGAGCATCGCCGTCGGTTCATCGAGCAGCAACACCTGGCCAGGTTGACCAGGCCAGAGCTGTGCGAGCACCCGGGCCAGGTGCACACGCTGACGCTCACCACCGGATAACTCCAGGTAGTTGCGCCCTCGCAGGTGTACGGCATCGGCGGCCTGCAGCGCCGCAGCTACCCGCTCCTCCGTCTGCTGGCGGGCTTCACTGTGTGGCAGACCGCCAAAAGCCACTACCGCTTCGACGGAAAACGCAAAATTCAGCGTCGAGCTCTGCGGCAGAACGGCAAGTTGAAGGGCGCGCTCACGCGCCGACCAGGCGTGCAAGGGGCGCCCCTGCAGCAACACCTGCCCCTGAGCAGGCTCCAGCTCTCCGCTCAACGCCGCCAGCAGCGAGCTTTTACCCGCGCCATTGGCGCCCAGCACGCCCAGCACCTGCCCCGCCGGCAACGTCAATTCGACGTTTTCCAGCACGGCACACGGCCCCCGACAAACTTGCAGTTGCCGCGCCTGCAATACCCCGTCCATCAGTAGCGTCCCCGGCTCAGCAGGTAGAGAAAAAAGGGCGCGCCGATCAGCGCGGTGACGATGCCCAGCGGCAACTCGGCCGGCGCCAGCAGCAGGCGAGCTGCCAGGTCGGCCAGCAACAACAGGCTGGCCCCGGCCAGGGCGGCCGCCGGCAACAGCAAGCGATGATCCGGCCCGAGCAGCAGGCGCATCAGATGCGGCACCACCAGTCCGACAAACCCCACCATGCCCACCGCAGCAACCGATGCACCAACCGCCAGCGCGGTGGCCAGCACCAGCTCGGCCTTCAGCCGCTCGACACGAAACCCCAGGTGACGCGCCTCGGCTTCGCCGAGCAACAGCACATTCAGCGCGGCGGCGCGGCGTGGCAGCCAGGCCAGGGCCAGCAGGCCAATCAGCAGCAGCGGCCAGACTCGTGCGTAGCTGGCCGTATTCAGACTGCCCATGTTCCAGAACACCAGGCTGCGCAATTGCTGCTCATCGGCCAGGTAACTGAACAGGCCGACCAGCGCACCTGCCAGTGCCGTCAGGGCGATACCGGCCAGCAACATCGAGGCAACGTGAGTGCGACCGTCACGTTGACCGAGGCGATAGACCAACAAAGTAACCAGACTGCCGCCGGCAAAGGCGGCCAGCGCCAGCGCCGAAGACTGCAGCCAGTCCGGCCAGCTGGCCAGGCCGAGCAGGGAGCCGCAGACGATGACCAGCGCCGCCCCGAGTGCCGCACCACTGGAAACGCCGATCAAACCCGGATCGGCCAGCGGGTTGCGGAACAGCCCCTGCATGATCACCCCGGACAGCGCCAGCAACGCGCCCACGCACATCCCCAGCACGCTGCGCGGCAGGCGAATCTGCGCGACGATCAGCTCGGCCTGCTGCAATCCCGCGCCATCCAGCGGCACGCCACAGAGGCGCAGCAGCGCCTGCAGGCTATCCAGCAATGGCAGGCTCAGCGGTCCCAGGGCCAGGGACAACCAGAAGCTGGCCAGCAGGAGTCCGGCGAGCAGCATGAATACGTAACGCGGAGCCAGGGAAAAGGCCATGTCTATGCCTGCAAGTACAAATCAGCCGGCAGGATAAGAGTCCGGCGCCCGCCTCGCCAGCCCCATGCCTGGTGCGCTTTGCCGGACAAGCCGCCGCCAGGCGATAATTGCGCCTTGTCCTACACGCCAGGAACAGCCGTATGCCACTGCTCTGCACCAGCTGCGAACTGCCCGAAGGCCAGAGTCGCGGTTTCCAGCACGGCACCCTGCGCCTGCTCGCCGTGCGGCATGCCGGACAGGTCTACCTGTACGAAAACCGTTGCCCGCACCGCGGCATTCCGCTGGAGTGGCAAGCTGACCAGTTTCTCGACAGCAGCGCCAGCCTGATCCAGTGCGCCAGCCACGGCGCACTGTTTCTCATTGAGGACGGCCAGTGCGTTGCCGGCCCGTGCAGCGGACAACGGCTACGCGCCCTGGCCTGCCATGAGGACGCCGCCGGCATCTGGCTGGACGCCGAATAGACCGCGACTCAGGCGGTGCCGCCCACCGTCAACTGCTCGATCTTCAGGGTCGGCTGGCCGACGCCGACCGGCACCGACTGGCCATCCTTGCCACAGGTGCCCACGCCGCTGTCCAAACTTAGGTCATTGCCGACCATCGATACCCGGCCCATGGCTTCCGGTCCGTTGCCAATCAGCGTCGCGCCCTTGACCGGCGCAGTGATCTGCCCGTCCTCGATCAGGTAGGCCTCGCTGGTGGAAAACACGAACTTGCCACTGGTGATGTCCACCTGCCCGCCACCCAGGTTGGCGCAGTACAGGCCTTTCTTCACCGAGCGGATGATTTCCTGCGGATCGCTGTCGCCACCCAGCATGTAGGTATTGGTCATGCGCGGCATGGGCAGGTGCGCGTAGGACTCGCGCCGCCCGTTGCCGGTCAGCGCCATGCCCATCAGCCGTGCATTCAGCTTGTCCTGCATGTAGCCGCGCAGGATGCCGTTCTCGATCAGTGTGGTGCACTGCGTCGGCGTGCCTTCGTCATCCACACTGAGCGAGCCACGGCGCCCACTCAGCGTGCCATCGTCGACGATGGTGCAGAGCGGCGAAGCCACCGCCTGGCCCAGCCGTCCACTGAACGCCGAGCTGCCCTTGCGGTTGAAGTCGCCCTCCAGGCCATGCCCCACGGCTTCGTGCAGCAGCACCCCCGACCAGCCCGGACCGAGCACCACCGGCAGGCTACCGGCCGGGGCGGCGACCGCCTCCAGGTTGACCAGCGCCTGGCGCACCGCTTCGCGGGCATAGGCCATGGCCCGCTCCTCGCCCTGGCTATCGGCCTGCAGGAAATAGCGGTAGTCACTGCGCGCCCCACCGCCTTGCGCGCCGCGCTCACGACGCCCTTGCTGCTCGACGATGACACTGACATTGAAACGCACCAGCGGACGGATATCCGCACTCAGGCTGCCATCCAGTGCCGCGACCAGAATACGTTCCCAGACCCCGGCCAGGCTGACTGTGACCTGTTGCACGCGCGGATCGAGCGCCCGCGTGGCGCGGTCGATACGTTGCAACAAGGCCACCTTGTCTGCCCGCGACAGTACATCCAGCGGGTTATCCGCCGCGTACAACGGACTGAACGGCGGCACCTGGGCGGCCTGCACCCGCCCCTGCTGCCCGGCCCGGGCAATCGAACGGGCGGCACGCGTTGCCTGGCGCAAGGCGGGCAGCTCAATACCGTTGCTGTAGGCAAAACCGGTTTTTTCACCGGCCAGCGCGCGCACACCAACGCCCTGGTCGAAGTTGAAACTGCCTTCCTTGACGATGCCGTCTTCGAGCATCCAGCTCTCGGAAATCTGACTCTGGAAATACAGGTCGCCGGCATCCACGCCAGGCCCGGCCAACTCACCGAGCAAAACCGGCAACTGCTCAAGGCTCAAACCACCCGGAGCCAGCAAATGTTCGCTGACCTGGGCTAGATAATTACTGCTCATGCGCACTCCACAACGCTCGTTGGCAAAGGGCCAACGAGCTGAAAACGACGATGTTCTTCTACCGGCATGCGCTGGCGAATGGCCTGCTGTTCCGCGACATCCACAGTAGCCAGTAAGACGCCGGAGCCTGCGGCCTGCTCGGCGAGCACCCGCCCCCAGGCATCGATGATGGCCGAATGCCCGAAGGTCTGTCGTCCACCCGGATGTATGCCCCCCTGATTGGCCGCCAGTATGGCGCATTGGCTTTCAATGGCGCGAGCACGGGTCAGCACCTGCCAGTGCGCCGCGCCGGTCACTGCGGTGAATGCCGAAGGCGCACTGATCAGCTCGGCACCGGCCTGACGCAAGGCGATGTACAGCTCGGCGAAACGCAGGTCGTAGCACACCGTCAGCCCCAGCCGGCCACAGGGCGTATCTGCCAGCACCAACTGCTCGCCGCACGCATAGTCGTCCGACTCACGATAGCGCCCACGCTGGTCGGCCACGTCGACGTCGAATAAATGCAGCTTGTCATAGCGTGCCACCCGCTGCCCCTGGTTATCGAAGAGCAGCGAACAGGCCCGGGCGCGCGCCTCGGGCTGGCCGTCGGGTGGCAACGGTAAGGTGCCGGCCACCAGCCACAAACCGAGGTCGCGCGCAGTCTGGCGCAACCAGGGCAATAGCGGCCCTTCACCCAAGGCCTCGGCGCGCCCCAGCGCCGCCAGATCGCGCCGCCCCATGGCCGCAAAGTTCTCCGGCAATACCGCCAGGCGCGCACCGCCTGCTGCCGCCTGGTGCAGCAGTTGCCAGGCCTGCTGCAGGTTGTCGGCCAGGTTATCCTGGCTGACCATCTGAATGACCGCCACTGTCATACACGCGCTCCCTAGCGAGGTTTTTCGAAGGGTTTGTCGAAACTGATCTGCGGCTCGTTCCATGGCCCCTTGACGTCATACTGCACACTGGCAAAACGCGCCAGGCGATCACCCAACAACTTGTCGACGACGAACAACGCACCGCCGATGGCCGGCGCGCCAACCGCTACCGCCGCCAGCGGCAGGTTGTTGCTGACCGGCAGAGTGACCAGCAGCTTGGCATCGATCTGTTCGTTGGCCATGTCCAGCGTGCCATTGAGCTCCAGGTTGCTGGAGGGGCCACTCAGGCGCAACGGTTTGCTGGTGACGAATACCCCGTCCCGTGCATGCAGCTGCCCGCGCACCTTGTCGTAGGCCAGGCCCCGCCCCAGCAGGTCGGAGAAATCCAGACGCAGACGCCGGGCGATCGAGTTGAAGTTAAGCAGGCCGAACACGCGCAACGCCTGGCTACCGCCATCGGCCTCGACAAACTGCCCCTTGTCGAGACGCGCATGCAGGTCACCGCTCACACGCTTGAGGCTGACCCAGGCCGGTGAGCCAGGCCAGTGAGCATCCACATCGACACGAAACGACTCGCTGCTGGCGCTCGGCGCGTAGTCCCAGGCACGCAACACCTTGCCCAGATCGCCCCCCTGCAAGCGTCCACGATAGCTGCTCTGGCTGTGTTCGGCGCTGCCGGTCCAGGTCGCCTCCCCGGTCAGCTGCAGGCCGCGCATCTGCAGGTCGAGCTGCTGCAGACGCACCCCGTCGGCCTGCGGTCGCGTTTGCAGACGCCAGCGTCCTACCGGTACGCCGGCCAGGCGCAACTCATCGATCTGCATATCCATCGCCGGCACGCGCCGCGGATCGAACCCAGCCAGCGGATCGGGGCGTGGAAGCGCCGTCGAAGGATCGACAGGCATCTCGCCACGCGGCAAGTCAAGGTAGTCCAGCTGCAGCTGCAGAGGCGCCTCGCCCTGCGCGGGCCAGAGCAGGCTGCCACTGACCAGCGGACTGCGCAGCGCCAGACGCCAGGCCTCGGCCTGCGGCTGCAACTGCACGGCCGCCTGGTCGATGGTCAACTCGCCGACACGGATCTGCGCGATGTCCAGATCAACCAGGCTCAACCAGCGCAGATCAGTCGGCTGCTGGGCCTGGTGCTGCTGGTGCCAGCGCTGCCACTCCTGCAAGTCCAGCTGTTGCAAGGCACCACGCAAGGACCAACCCGGCTGTACCGGCAGACGTGCTGCAGCGCCACCCAGGCGCACTTCGCCGCGACCGTCGCGCCAGCGCTGCGGTGCTGCGGCCGCCGCCAGGCTGAGCAGACCGTCCATATCCAGCCAATAGCGACGCTCCGCGCCACTCAAGGTCATGCGCCAGGCCATATCACGGCGCTGTTCGGCCGGTTTGCCGAAAGGCTCCGGCAAGTCGATGTGCAGGCCACGCAAGTCAGACAATACGCGTAGCAAGCTGTCCTCATCGGCCAGCAGCACACGCAGGCGATAGGGCAACTGGCCGCGTAGCGGCGTACTGGCCGGCAGTCCCTGCCATTTCAGCAGGGCTGCCACGGGAGCTCGTCCCTGTACCTCAAGACGCGTCCGCGCACGGCCCTGGCGGCCTTCGGCAAAGGCTTGCAGGTTCAGCACGTGCCCCAGGGTGCGCGCACTCAGACCGGTGCTGCGCATGCCCAACGCCGTGTCATAGTCAAAGCGCCCGGTGATCTCGCTGAACTGCAGGTCGGCCTGGGGCAGATACAACTGTGCCTGCTCGGTCTGCAACTCCACCTGTACGCGCGGCGCCTGGCCCTGCTGCAAAGGCAGGTCCAGATGCAGCAGCCCCTGCACAGGCCCCTCTCCTCGCCAACCGGCAAACACCTCGGCACTGGGCTGCGGGGTTTCCTGCAACAAGCCCAGGGCGTGCTGCAAATCGGCCTGCAACTGGCTGTGAAGCTGCAGGCGGGGCATTTGCCCTGGCTTGGCAGTGGCCACCTCGGCCTGTGCCTGGGCGATCTGAATCGCCCCCACCTGCCCCTGCTGCAGCCCCACCCGCACGCCATTGTCATCAACCAACACCTGGCCGCGCCCTTCGCGCAGTGCTGGCCAGCCGGCCTGGTAGGCCAGTTCGGCCTGCTCGACATCGAAGTACAGGCTGAGGCTGCGCGACTCCGGCGGGGCGCCCTTGTTCAGCGAACCCTGATACTGAAAATACCCCTGCTTGACCCGCCCGCCCTGCAGCGCCTGGCGTAACCAGCCATCCAGTTGGCGACTGAAGCCTGGCGAATGGCTCGGCAGGTACTTGCCGGCAAAGCGCGCATCGCCCTCGCGCAGGCCTACGCGCAGGTCCATGTAATCCTCGGCCTGCTGATCGAAGCGCAAACGAATCATGAAGTCCCCGGCCAGGCGGCCTTCATCGGCCTCCAGCTGCAGGTAGGGGCTGATCAGGCTGAAAGCCTGCTCATCCACTTGCCAGAGCAGGCGTGCGCGGGGCTGGCGATAGTGCCAGGGCTCGGCAAACAGGGTCGGGAAATGCAACATGAAACGCTCACCCGCCAGTTGCAGCTCGCCGCCGGCCAGATCGCCAGCCACATAGCCGATGATATGTTCCGCACCCGGCACCGCTCGCCAGGGAGCAAAGCCGACGTTCTGGAGATTGGCGGCAAAACTCAGTCGATCAAGGCCCTGGCGCTGCGGGTAGAAGTTCAGCTGCAAGGCCTCCAGCCGGCCATGCCCGGCCATGCTCAGCATCACCTCATCGGCCAGCGGCGGCAGACCACCCCAGGCAGATAGCAAGGGCGTCAGCACGGCCAACGGCAACTCGCTGGCGCGCAACTGCCAGACCGGCTCATCGGCATTGCGCGTCTGTATCACCTGCAACTGACGCAGCAACCAGCGTTCGCCACCCTGGCTGAAGCCCAGATCCTGCAACTGCAACCAGTGCCCCTGGCTGCGCTTGCGATAATGCGCCAGCAGGCTCAAATCATCGACTGCCTGGGCCGCCTGCTCACCGCGCGCCAGCTCTAGGGCCGCGCCCTGCAAGCGCAGGCTGGCCGCCTGTAGCGCGCGCGCCTGCCAGTCCAGCCACAGCTCACCGCCGAGCTGCAACTTGCCGAGCTGCCATTGTCCCTGTAGCGCCTCCGGCAGCAGACGCTGTAGCCAGGGCGCCCAGTCGCTTAACGGCAACTGCGCGTAAAGCCGCACGGCACTGTCCCGCCAATTTTCTCCCGCCGCCTGCAGCTGCAACTGCCAGGCCAGCGGCTGACCGTCGGGAAGCACCACCCGGCCATCCAGACGCACCCCGGATGCGCGACTGCGCAGGCTCAGGTTGACATAGCTGAGCGCCAGCGGCTCACCGGCCAGCGGCTGCACCAGCAAGTGACTGTCATACAGGTTCACCTGGCCCAGCTGCCGCAAGCGCTGCAGCATGCCCGGCCAGCTCGGCGCAACGCCCGCCGAGGGCGAGGCCAAGCCCTGCACCTGCCACTGTCCGGTCGCCTGCTCCTGGAGCTGCATGTGCAGACCACTCAGGCTCATGCTCATCAGGCGCAGCTCGCCGGCCAGCAGACTGGCGGGGATATCCGGACGCAGCTCGATGCGCTCCAGCAACAGCCGGTCGTCGCCGTCACCCAGCTGAACCTGATGCGCCGCCAGGGTGGGTGACAGGCCATGCCATTGCCCGTCGAGCCGCTCGATACGTACCGCCATGCCCAGGCTGCGCTGCAGGCTGGCCTGCAGCTGCGGGCGATAGTCATCGAGCAGTGGCAACAACTCGCGGCCCACGCTGACGTACAGCGCAAGCAGCACCAACGCCAGAGCCAGCAGGCCCTGCAAACCGCGTAGCAGCCTCAGCAGCCACTCCCCCAGGCGTTTCATCATCGCGCCCCGCTCAGAGCAGCACCACGTCGTAGTGCTCCTGGGAGTAGGTGCTTTCCACCTGGAACTTGATCGGTCGACCGATGAAGGCCTCCAGGTCGGCAACGTTTCCCGACTCCTCGTCCAGCAGGCGGTCGATCACCGCCTGGTTGGCCAGCACCCGGTAGCCTTCGGCCTGGTAGGCCCGAGCCTCACGGAGAATCTCGCGGAAAATCTCGTAGCAGATGGTTTCCGCCGTCTTCTGCAGGCCGCGCCCCTGGCAGCTCGGGCAGGATTCGCAGAGTACCTGGGTCAGGCTTTCACGGGTGCGCTTGCGGGTCATCTGCACCAGGCCCAGCTCGGTGATGCCGATGATGTTGGTCTTGGCGTGGTCGCGCTCCAGCTGCTTCTCCAGGGTACGCAGGACCTGGCGCTGGTGCTCCTCGTCTTCCATATCGATGAAGTCGATGATGATGATCCCGCCGAGGTTGCGCAGGCGCATCTGCCGGGCGATCGCCGTGGCCGCCTCAAGATTGGTCTTGAAGATGGTTTCCTCAAGGGTGCGGTGCCCGACAAAACCACCGGTATTGACGTCAATGGTGGTCATCGCCTCGGTCGGATCGATGATCAGGTAACCGCCCGACTTGAGCAGCACCTTGCGCTCCAGGGCCTTCTGGATCTCGTCCTCGACACCGTACAGGTCGAAGATCGGCCGTTCCCCTGGGTAATGCTCCAGACGGTCGGCCACCTCGGGCATCAGCTCGTCGACGAACTGGCAGACCTTCTGGAAAGTTTCCCGGGAATCGATGCGAATCTTCTCGATCTTCGCGTTGACCAGATCACGCAGGGTACGCAGGGCCAGCGACAGGTCCTCGTAGATCACCGAAGGCGTCGCGGCGCTCTGCATCTGGCTGCTGATCTGCAGCCACAGACGGCGCAGGTAGCGAATGTCGGCAAGAATATCCTCGCTGCGCGCGCCATCGGCCGCGGTACGCAGGATGAAGCCGCCGGTCTCTTCGATACCCTCGGCAGCGATGCAATCGGCGACCACCTGCTTGAGCCGCTCGCGCTCTGCCTCATCCTCGATCTTCAGCGAGATACCCACATGCGCGGTACGCGGCATATAGACCAGATAGCGCGAAGGAATCGACAGCTGGGTGGTCAGGCGTGCGCCCTTGCTGCCAATCGGGTCCTTGGTCACCTGCACCACCAGGCTCTGCCCCTCATGGACCAGTGCGCTGATCGGCTCCACCGCACTGCCCTCACGGCTGGAGATTTCCGCGGCATGGATAAACGCTGCGCGCTCCAGGCCGATATCCACGAAGGCCGCCTGCATGCCCGGGAGGACCCGCACCACCTTGCCCTTGTAGATATTGCCGACGATGCCGCGCTTCTGCGTGCGCTCGACGTGGACTTCCTGCAGCACACCGTTTTCCACCACCGCCACGCGTGACTCCATGGGGGTGATGTTGATCAGGATTTCTTCACTCATCGCTCGTATCCACCTAGGGAAGGTCTGAAAAAGCCGCCTGTTTTTGACCGACTTCAGCCCTTGCCGATTTTG
>VFQM010001126.1_pt1 | contig 24652 bp, 22 predicted proteins | sample 3512391 | NCBI WGS metagenome assembly VFQM01 (sample SAMN10412369, study PRJNA504923) | tailings metagenome | isolation source: Replicate 1 from Balatoc abandoned mine | place: Philippines | reverse complement strand
CCGAGCTGCGCGCCTGCGGCGTGGACCTCAGCTTCACGCCGGTGCTCGACCTCGACCACGGCCCCTCCGGCGTCATCGGCGACCGCGCCTTCCACCGCGACCCGCGCGTGGTCACCGTGCTGGCGCGCAGCCTGGCGCACGGCCTGCTGCGCGCCGGCATGGCCCATTGCGGCAAGCACTTCCCCGGGCACGGCTTCGTGGCCGCCGACAGCCACACCGCCGTGCCGGTGGACAAGCGCTCGCTGAAGGCCATCCTGGCCGACGACGCCCGGCCCTACGAGTGGCTCTCCACCACCCTGACCAGCGTGATGCCGGCCCACGTGGCCTACCCCAAGGTGGACGCGCGCCCGGCCGGCTTCTCGCCGCGCTGGCTCAAGGAGATCCTGCGCGGCCAGCTCGGCTTCACCGGCGCGGTGTTCAGCGACGACCTCAGCATGGAGGGCGCGCGCCACGTGGCCGGGCGCAGCGAACTGAGCTATGCCGAGGCCGCGGCGCTGGCGCTGGACGCCGGCTGCGACATGGTGCTGCTCTGCAACCAGAGCGTGGACGGTGGCGCGGCGGTGGACGCGCTGCTCGACGGCCTGGCCGCCGAGGCGGCGCGCGGCCACTGGACGCCTGACCCCGACGCCGAGCAGCGCCGCCTGGCGCTGTTGCCGGCCACCCCGCCGCTGCCCTGGGACGCGCTGATGCACGACCCGGTCTACCAGCGCGCCCTCGAGCGCCTGCCCTGATGCCGCGCTGAACGGGCGAGGGGCGCCGCAGCGCCCCTCGATCGGCCCTCTCTGACCGCGCGCCGTCAGGCGGCCGGCGGCTGCTGTGCCTCGAAGGGCAGCCGCATCTGCGACAGGTCCTTCTTCGTCTCCACCAGCACCAGCGGGCCTTCGTCGACGACCACCGGCCGCCGCGGCTCGCGCGGCACGTGGATGGGCCGGGGCTCGGCCGCGATGGCGGCCTGCGCCGCGGCCACCTTCTCCGCGTCGGAACCCACCCACTCCAGGCCGGCAGCGCCCGCCAGGGCCTGCAGTTCGGCCAGCGGCAGCGTGTACGGCTCGGGGCGCGCAGGACGCGCCTCCGGTGCCGCGGGGGCCCGGCGCACATCGGGCGCCGGGGCCGGCGCCGTCTCCGCGGCTGCCGCAGGCAGCGTGGCCGCGGCGGGTGCCACGGCCACGGCCACGGCCGGCTCGGTGTCGGCAAACGGCGGGCCGGCGTGGTCGGCATCGGCCTGCGGCGTCGCGGCCTCGCCCGCGGGCTCGGCCTGCGCCTCGTCGGCCGCACCGGCCTCACGTCCCTCGCGGCGGAAGCGGTCGCGCCCGCGGCCGCGCCGGCGGCCGCCTTCGCGCTCGGCAGGCTCCGCACCCTCGGCCACGGGCTCGGCGCCCAGCGTGTCCACGTCGGCACCCACGGCGTCGGCCACGGCCTCGGCAGGGGCCTCGTCGGCCTCGTCGGTGTCGCCGCGCAGGCCTTCGCCGCCCGCGCCCTCGGCACGCTCGCCGCGGCCACGGCCGCCGCGCCGGCGGCGCCGGCGGCCGCCCTCGCCCGCGGGCGTGGCGCCTTCGGCGCCGGTCTCGACGGCCCCCACGGCCTCGCCCGTGGCCTCAACGCCAGCGCTCAGCGGCAGGGCGGTCTGCAGTTCATCGCTCGCCACCTCGGTGAGCGGCGCGGCCGCCGGCGGCCGCTCGCCGCGACCACGGCGCGGCCCGCGCTCGCCGTTGCGCTCGCCGGTCCTCTCATGGCCACGGTCCCCGCCGCGCTCGGCGCCCCGCTCGGCCGGGCGCTCACCGCCACGTTCACCGCCACGTTCACCACCGCGTTCGCCACGGCCTTCGCGAGCCTCGCCGCGACCTTCACGGCCCTCACGGCCTTCGCGTCCCTCACCCCGGCCGCCGCGGCCGCCGCGGCCACCGCGGCCGCCGTTGCGGCGCTCGTCACCGCGGCCCTCGGGCCGGGCCTCGGCCGGCGCCGGAGCGGGCGTCGGCACCGCCACCGTGGCGGCCGGCGCAGGCGCCGGCTCCGGCGCGCCACCGAAGAGCTTCTTCACCCACCCGAAGAAGCCGCTGCGCGCCTCGGCGGCCGGCGCGGGCACCGGCACGGGCGCGGGCACCGGCGCGGCCACCGGCGCCGCCACGGGGGCGGCCACCGGCACCGGCGCCGGGGCCGGTGCGGGGGGCGCCGGCTGGTCGGGCACGATGCCCTTGATCACCGGCGTCTGCTTGTTCTTGCCCGCGGCGTCGCCGCGGCGCGTGATGCCGACCTCGTCGTCCGGCTCCTCGATCATCGTGTAGCTGGCGCGAAAGCTGTCCAGCCGCGGGTCGTCGTGGCGCAGGCGCTCGAGCTTGTAGTTCGGCGTCTCGAGGTGCTTGTTCGGGATCAGCAGCACGGTCACGCGCTGCTTGAGCTCGATCTTGGTGATCTCGGCGCGCTTCTCGTTGAGCAGGAAGCTCGTCACCTCCACCGGCACCTGCACGTGCACGGCGGCGGTGTTCTCCTTCATCGCCTCCTCCTGCACCATGCGCAGGATCTGCAGCGCGGAGCTCTCGGTGTCGCGGATGTGGCCGGTGCCGTTGCAGCGCGGGCAGGTGATGTGGCTGCCCTCGCTGAGCGCCGGGCGCAGGCGCTGGCGGCTCATCTCGAGCAGGCCGAACTTGGAGATGCTGCTGAACTGCACGCGGGCGCGGTCCTGGCGCAGGGCGTCGCGCAGGCGCTGCTCCACCTCGCGGCGGTTCTTGCTCTCCTCCATGTCGATGAAGTCGACGACGATCAGGCCGCCGAGGTCGCGCAGCCGCATCTGGCGCGCGATCTCGTCGGCAGCCTCGAGGTTGGTGCGGGTGGCGGTCTCCTCGATGTCGCTGCCGCGGGTGGCGCGCGCGGAGTTCACGTCCACCGACACCAGGGCCTCGGTGTGGTCGATCACGATGGCGCCGCCACTGGGCAGGTTCACCGTGCGGCTGAACGCGGTCTCGATCTGGTGCTCGATCTGGAAGCGGCTGAACAGCGGTGCATCGTCGCGGTAGCGCTTCACACGCGAGGCCGTCTCCGGCATCACGTGGTTCATGAACTGCTGCGCCTGATCGAAGATGTCGTCGGTGTCGATCAGGATCTCGCCGATGTCGGCGGTGAAGTAGTCGCGGATCGCGCGGATGACGAGGCTGCTTTCCTGGTAGATCAGGAACGCGCCCTTGCCCGCCTTGGCGGCGCCGTCGATGGCGTCCCAGAGCTTGAGCATGTAGTTGAGGTCCCACTGCAGCTCGGCCGCGCTGCGGCCGATGCCGGCGGTGCGCGCGATCAGGCTCATGCCCTTGGGGTACTCGAGCTGGTCCATCGCCTCCTTGAGTTCCTCGCGATCCTCGCCCTCGATGCGCCGGCTCACGCCGCCGCCGCGCGGGTTGTTGGGCATCAGCACCAGGTAGCGGCCGGCCAGGCTGACGAAGGTGGTCAGCGCCGCGCCCTTGTTGCCGCGCTCCTCCTTCTCCACCTGCACGAGCAGGCTGTCGCCTTCCTTGACGGCGTCCTGGATGCGCGCGTTCTTCGCGTCCACGCCGTCGCGGAAGTAGACCTTGCTGATCTCCTTGAACGGCAGGAAGCCGTGGCGGTCCTCGCCGTAGTCGACGAAGCAGGCCTCCAGGCTGGGCTCCACGCGCGTGATGACGGCCTTGTAGATGTTGCCCTTGCGCTGTTCGCGCCCTTCGAGTTCGGTCTCGAAGTCCAGCAGCTTCTGGCCGTCGACGATCGCCAGGCGCCGCTCTTCCGGCTGCGTGGCGTTGATGAGCATCCTCTTCATCGGGTCTCCTGATCGGCGCGTCTGGCGCGCCCATGCGACTCACCGATGCACGAGAGCTGCAGGCGAAGGCCCTGGCGAAATGCCCTGGACCGCTGCCCTGGCGCGCCGGTGTCGGCGCGGGATCAGGGCTGCGGCGTTGGCGCGTGCGTGCCGGGCCCGTGGCGCACCCGGCCGCCTGCCGCACCGGCGCCGGCGGGCCCGACGGATCGTGTCCGGGGCTGGCCGTGGTGGCGGGCGGAGGAGGGCGGGGTGGGCATCGGGCGTCCGGGCGACGCGGGCCTCAGCGCAGCGCGCCGGCCGGGGCCGGTCGCCGTCTGGGACCCTGGAATTTTCGGTGCTGCCGGTGGGAGCGCTTCTCCGGCCGGCGAGCGGGCTTCTTCTTCAGTTCTCTGCCACCCCGTGCCGCGCGCCGCCGCCTGCGTCTGGCAGGCCGGCTGGCGCCGCGGGCCCGGGGTGTTGCATCTCCGGGGCCGGCCGGCATTCCTGCGAACACCGCCCGGTGCGCCACGCTTGCGCGCCATCGGCTTGGGTGCGCCCGGGTAAACTCCGGAAAATCAAGCACTTACCGCACGAACGTGGAGCCGCGGATTATAGGGGCCAAATCCATCGCGGCGACAGTGCGCGCGGCCGGAAAACCGGCGGTGCGCGAGGTCACGGTCGACGAGGCGGGCGACGGGCAACGGCTGGACAACTTCCTGCTGCGCCTGCTCAAGGGCGTGCCCAAGACGCACGTGTACCGCCTGATCCGCTCCGGCGAGGTGCGCGTGAACAAGGGCCGCGCCCAGGCCGACACCCGGCTGGCGGCCGGCGACGTGCTGCGCGTGCCGCCGGTGCGCGTGGCCGCCGAGCCCGCGGGCGGCGCCGCCGCCGTGCCGGCGCGCGAGTTCCCGGTGCTCTACGAGGACGAGCACCTGCTGGCGGTGGACAAGCCCGCCGGCGTGGCGGTGCACGGCGGCAGCGGGGTGAGCTTCGGCGTCATCGAGCAGCTGCGCCGGGCGCGTCCAGAGGCCCGCTTCCTGGAGCTGGTGCACCGGCTGGACAAGGAGACCTCCGGCATCCTGCTGCTGGCCAAGAAGCGCAGCGCGCTGACCCGGCTGCAGGACCAGTTCCGCGAGCGCGAGACGCACAAGGTCTACGCGGCGCTGGTCTTCGGCGCCTGGCCGAAGGCGCTCAAGGTCATCGACCTGCCGCTGCTGAAGACGCTGGACGTCGCCGGCGAGCGCCACGTGAGGGTGGCGGCGCACGAGCAGGCGCGGCGCTCGATCTCGCTGGTGCGGGTGCTGCGCGCCGGGGCCGGCCTGAGCCTGCTGGACGTGACCATCAAGACCGGCCGCACGCACCAGATCCGCGTGCACCTGGCGCACCACGGCCACCCCATCGTCGGCGACCCGAAGTACGGCGACTTCGCGCGCAACAAGGCGCTGGCGCGCGAGCGCGGTTTCTCCCGCATGGCGCTGCACGCACGCCACCTGGCCTTCGACCACCCGGCCCACCCCGACGGAAGCCATCGCGTCACGCTGGACAGCCCGCTGCCGGCAGAATGGCAGGCCTTGCTGGAGCCCGCTTGAACACCGCCGTGCCGCGCCGTTTCGACCTCATCGTCTTCGACTGGGACGGCACGCTGTTCGACAGCACCGCGCTCATCGTCCAGTGCATCCAGGGCGCCTGCCGCGACCTCGGCCTGCCGGTGCCCGACGACCGGCGTGCGGCCTACGTGATCGGCCTGGGCCTGCACGACGCGCTGCAGCACGTGGTGCCCGGGCTGCCGGCCGAGCGCTACCCCGACCTGGGCCGTCGCTACCGCCACCACTACTTCGCGCGCCAGCATGAGCTGGTGCTGTTCCCGGGCACGCTGGGCATGCTCCAGGCGCTGAAGGCGCGCAACCACTGGCTGGCGGTGGCCACCGGCAAGAGCCGCGCCGGCCTGGACGAGGCGCTGGCGCACAGCAGCCTGCACGGCATGTTCGACGCCACGCGCACCGCCGACGAGACCGCCAGCAAGCCGCACCCGCTGATGCTGCAGCAGCTGATGCGCGAGTTCGGCGCCGAGCCGGAGCGCACGCTGATGATCGGCGACACCACGCACGACCTGCAGCTGGCGGCCAACGCCGGCACCGCCAGCCTGGGCGTGAGCTATGGCGCGCACGAGCCCGAGGCCTTCCATGCGCTGGGCCCGCTGGCGGTGCTGCACTCCACCGCCGAACTCCAGGACTGGCTGCTGGCCCATGCATGACATGCTGGCGCTCTGCGCGTCCGAGGCGCTGGCCGAGCGCGGCAAGGCCGTGGTCTGGGACGTGATGCAGTGGGGTCGCCCGGTGCGCGCCTTCGCGCTGCGCATCGACGGCCAGGTGGTGGCCTACCTGAACCGCTGCGTGCACGTGCCCACCGAGATGGACTGGCAGGACGGCGAGTTCCTCGACGGCGACCGCCGCTGGATCGTCTGCTCGCTGCACGGCGCCCACTACGATCCCGCCAACGGCCGCTGCATCGGCGGTCCCTGCGGCCGCGGCCGGCTCACGCCGCTGGCCTGCCGCGAGCAGGACGGCCAGGTGTGGTGGCAGCCCACCGACGACATCCGCCCCGTCGTGTTCGACGAGGCCCCTCCCGGAGACCCGAATGGACAGCCCTGACCCCTCCGACGCCCGCGGCAGCGCCGCCGAATCGGCGCTCGAGCGCGCGGTGCGCGAGCTCATCGCCGAGCGGCGCAGCGAGCGCAACTGGCGCATCTTCTTCCGCCTGGCCTGGCTGGCGCTGGTGATCATCGTGGTCTGGGTGCTGATGCAGCGCGCCGGCCCCGTCACGGCCCCGAGCGTGCCGCACACGGCGCTGGTGGAGGTGCGCGGCGAGATCGCGCCCGACACCGAGGCCAGCGCCGAGCGACTGGTGTCGGCGCTGACCGAGGCCTTCGAGGACCCGGGCGCGCAGGCCGTGGTGCTGCGCATCAACTCGCCCGGCGGCAGCCCGGTGCAGGCCGGCATCGTCAACGACGAGATCCGGCGCCTGAAGGCCCAGCATGGCAAGAAGGTGTATGCCGTGATCGAGGAGACGGCGGCCAGCGGCGCCTACTACATCGCGGTGGCGGCCGACGAGATCTACGCCGACAAGGCCAGCCTCGTGGGCAGCATCGGCGTGCTGATGGACGGCTTCGGCTTCGTCGGCGCGATGGAGAAGCTCGGCATCGAGCGCCGCCTGCTCACCGCCGGCGACAACAAGGGCATGCTCGACCCCTTCTCGCCGGAGAACCCGGTGCAGACGGCCTATGCCAAGGCCATGCTCGACCAGATCCACCAGCAGTTCATCGACGTGGTCAAGCAGGGCCGCGGCGAGCGCCTGAAGGAAACGCCGCAGACCTTCAGCGGCCTGTTCTGGAACGGCGAGGACGCGGTGCGCCTGGGGCTGGTGGACAAGCTGGGCAACCTCGACTTCGTCGCGCGCGAGGTGGTGGGGGCGGCCGACATCGTCGACTACACCACGCACGACAACCTGGCCGAACGCTTCGCCAAGCGCTTCGGGGCGGCCATCGGCGAGGGTGCGGTGCGCGCGATGCGCAGCCTGGCGCCGATCCGCTGATGCGCGACGAGCCCATCGCGCTGGCCGACCGCCTGAAGGTCCTGCCGCAGTACCTGCTGCCGCAGCAGGGCCTCACGGCGCTGATGGGCCGCCTGGCCGACGCCCAGGCCGGCGGCACCACCACGGCGCTGATCCGTCGCTTCATCGAGCGCTACGGCGTGGACATGGCCGAGGCGGCCGAGCCCGACCCGGCCGCCTACCCCAGCTTCAACGCCTTCTTCACGCGCGCGCTCAAGCCGGGCCTGCGCCCGCTGGCGCGCGCCGACTGGGTCTGCCCGGTGGACGGCGCGATCAGCCAGTTCGGCCACGTCGACGACGGCCAGCTCCTGCAGGCCAAGGGGCACCACTACAGCACCACCGCGCTGCTGGGCGGCGACGCGGCGCTGGCCGCGCACTTCCAGCACGCACACTTCGCGACGATCTACCTCAGCCCGCGCGACTACCACCGCATCCACATGCCGGCCGACGGCGAGCTGCGCCGCATGATCCACGTGCCCGGCGCGCTGTTCTCGGTCAACCCCACCACGGCCCGCGGCGTGCCCGGGCTGTTCGCGCGCAACGAGCGCGTGGTCTGCGTGTTCGACTCCGCGCGCGGCCCCTGGGTGCTGGTGCTGGTGGGGGCCACCATCGTCGGCAGCATGGCCACGGTGTGGCACGGCGTGGTCAACCCGCCACGGCCGGGCACGGTGCGCCAGTGGGCCTACGAGCCCGGGCAGCACCTGCTGCGCCAGGGGCAGGAGATGGGCCGCTTCCTGCTCGGCTCCACCGTGGTGCTGCTGCTGCCCGGCCCGCTGGGCTTCGACCCCGGCTGGCGCCCCGGCGGCCCGGTGCGCATGGGGCAGGCCATGGCCTTCGCCGCGTGAGCGGGCCCGGCCCGGGCACCGACGCCGCCGCCGCGGCGCGCCACCGGCGCGCGCTGTGGCTGCTGTGGGTGGTGCCGGCGCTGTGGTCGTCCAACTACGTCATCGCGCGCCTGGCCGATGGCGTGATCGCGCCGCACGCGCTGGCCTTCGGCCGCTGGGCGCTGGCCCTGGCCATCATGCTGCCCTTCGTCTGGCGCGAGCTGTTCACCCGCGGCCTGCCCTGGCACCGCGAGTGGAAGCAGATGCTGGTGCTGGGCGCCACCGGCATGTGGATCTGCGGCGCCTGGGTCTACCTGGGCGGGCAGGGCACCTCGGCGGCCAACATCGCGCTCATCTACGCCGCCACGCCGGTGGCCATCGCGGTGGTGAGCGCGAAGCTGCTGCACGAGCGCATGAGCCGGGCGCAGGGCGTGGCGGTGGCCTTCGCGCTGGCCGGCGTGCTGTTCATCGTCTTCCGCGGCGACCCGGCCGCGCTGCGCGCGCTGCAGCTCAACCCCGGCGACGGCTGGATCGTGGCCGCCGCGGTGTCGTGGGTGGCCTACTCGGTGCTGCTGCGCCGCTGGCCCAGCGTGCTCAGCCCGGCGGCGCGGCTGGCGGTGATCGCCGCGGCCGGGCTGCTGGTGCTGGCCCCGTTCACGCTGGCCGAACTGCTGTGGACGGCCGTGCCGCCGCCCAGCTGGCGCGCCGCCGGCCTGGTGGCCCTGGCCGCGCTGCTGCCGGGCGTGCTGAGCTACACGGCGTACTCGGTCATGCAGCGCGAGCTGGGCGCGGCGAAGAGTGCGCTGCTGCTCTACCTGGCGCCAGTGTACGGCGGCCTGGCCGGCTGGCTGGTGCTGGGCGAACGCCCCGGCTGGCACCACGCCGTGGGGGCGGCGCTGATCCTGCCCAGCATCTGGCTGGCCACGCGGCGGGCCTGATCAGGGCCGCCGCTGCACAGGGCTGGCGGACCTGATCAGGGCCGCCGCCGCACCGGGCTGGCGGACCTGACCCGGACCGCCGCCGGCCAGCCGCTCGCGGAAGCGCTGCTCCGACACGTCGGGGCGGGCAAAGTCCCACAGCGCGCGCAGGTCCAGCGGCGCGGCGGCGGCCGGGGCTGCCGCAGCCGCCGACAGGGCCAGGGCGGCCGCGAGTGCCGAGGCGCCGGTCTGGCCCATCGTCACACCCATCCGAAGAAGTGGCGCACGGCGTGCGCCGTGACGTTGACCGGCTGGCTGGGCGCCAGCGGAAAGGCCATCACCCGCGGGCCCCGCAGGCCGGCGGCGTTCTGGCCCAGCACCGCCACCGCGCGGCGGCGCCAGCCCAGGGCATCGAAGGCGTCGAGGTAGGTGGCGGCGTCGGGCCAGCGCTCGGGGTCGTGCGGATGGGCCTCGGGCCACAGGCCGCAGAGCACCGCCTGCGCGCGCTGGCGCTGCGCGTCGGCCGCCAGCTCGGCGGCACTGCAGCGGGTCTCCTGCAGCGCGCCCACGCGCACGTACAGGCGGATGGGTGCGCGCCCGTCCACGGGCTGGATGTCGCGCAGGCTGCGGTTGAAGCAGCCGGTGAGGCTGCGCATCACCGAGGACTTGCGCGTGTTCGGGTTGCCGACGATCAGGTACAGGTCCATGCGCCGGCAGCATACAGAGCCCCGGCGAGGCCGACTACTTGCACTTCTGGCGCAGCGCGTCCCAGGCGATCAGCGGGATCGACAGCAGGCTGCCGCCCGGGTTCGGGCCCAGGCAGTCGGGCTTGGCCGACTGCTGCACGGCGTCGGCCAGCTGCTCGCCGGCGGAGGCATCGCGTTCCGCCGGCAGGCCGGCCTCGGCGGCCAGGCGCCGCGTCTCGGCGATGCTGTCGCGCGCGGCGCGGCGGAGCACCTCGTCGCCCAGGCGCAGCGGCGGCGGGCGGCTGGCCGCAGGGGCCGGGGGCGCAGCCACCGACGGCGCGGCCAGCGTGATCGGTTGCGGATCGGCCTGGCGCTGCGGCGGCAGGTCCGGCGTCGGGAGCGCGGGTGCGCGCGGCCGCGGCAGCCGGGCCAGGGCGTCCGGGCGCGGCAGGGCCTGCGGCACCTGCACCGGTGGAGCCGGGGTCGCCGGCAGCGGCAGCAGGCGCAGCCAGGTGGGCGCCGGCGCCTGCGGCACCGCGGCCGGGTGCCGCGCTGGGGGTGCCCACAGGGCGCACAGCGCCAGCAGCGTCACCAGCCCTGCACCGGCGGCCGCGGCCCCGCGCTGCCGCTGCGGCCGCCACACCATCGCGCCCGGCACCGTGCTGGCGTTGGTGGCGGCGGCGGGGATGGCAGGGCGCGGCGCATGCATCGCCGCGCATGCTGCCTTGCGCCTGTTGCCGGATTGCAAAGCGGCGCGGACGCGGTCGCTAAGATGCCCGGCTTCGCCGAGCGCCCGCCCGCCCATGACCGACGCCACCGCCGACATCACCCACCACCGCCAGGGCCGCGCCGGCTTCATCGTGCTGAACCGTCCGCAGGCGCTGAATGCGCTCACCCTGCCGATGATCCGCGGCCTGCGCGCGGCCCTGGAGGCCCACGTGGCCGACCCGGCGGTGCAGGTCATCGTGGTGCATGCCACCTCGCCGCGCGCCTTCTGTGCCGGCGGCGACATGCGGCGCATCCGCGAACTCAGCCTGCAGGGCCGCATCGGGGAGGCGATGACCTTCTTCCGCGAGGAGTACGCGCTGAACCTGGCGATTGCCACCTGCCCCAAGCCCTACGTGGCCTGGATGGACGGCATCGTGATGGGGGGTGGCCTGGGCCTGTCGGTGCATGGCCGCCACCGGCTGGTCACCGAGCGCAGCGTGCTGGCGATGCCGGAAACCGCCATCGGCTTCTTCCCCGACGTGGGCGGCAGCTTCTTCCTGCCGCGTCTGCCCATGAACGCCGGCCGCTGGGTGGGGCTCACCGGCACGCGCCTGAACGGCGACGAGGCCGCCGTGCTGGGCCTGGCCACGCAGCGGCTGGACAGCGCCGACCAGGCGCCGCTGTTCGCGGCGCTGGCCGGCGACGATGCGCCGGTGCCGGCGGTGATCGACCGCTTCGCCCGGCCGGTGGACGACGCCGACATCCGTGCCCGCTTCGGGCGCCGCGGTCAGTGGTTCGAAGGCGCGGACATCGCCGCCATCGACACCCGGCTCGCCGCGGCGGCCGGCACCGACCCCGATGCCGCCGCGCTGCTGGCCACGCTGCGCAGCATGTCGCCCCATGCCATGCGCACCAGCCTGGCCCTGCTGGACCGTGGCCGCGGCCACACGCTGCCCCAGGCGCTGGACGACGAACTGGTGCTCACCGAGGCGGTGATCCAGCACCCGGACTTCATCGAGGGCGTGCGCGCGGTGCTCGTGGACAAGGACCGGCAGCCGCGCTGGCAGCCGGCCTGACGACGCGTCAGCGCCGTGCCGGCCTGTCGCGCCGGCGCCAGTACTGGAAGGGCTCCTCGTGCACCTCGAGGTCCAGCTCCGCCAGCCGCGCCTGCAGGCGTTCCTGCACGTCGGCCACGGCCTGGTTGTAGATCAGCGGGCCGATCTCCTCCACCATGAAGGCCAGCAGGCCGGCCGCGGTGACGTTGCCGACCGGCTCGTCCAGGTGCTCGCGGCACCAGCGTTCGAGGGAGGCCACGGCCTGCGGGCGCAGGTCGCGGGGCAGTTCCAGGGCCATGGCCGTCTCCCGCGTCAGGCCGCCTGCAGCAGCCCGCGCGTCTCGATGAAGCGCACCACGGCGTCCAGGCCCTCGCGCGTCTTCAGGTTGGTCATCACGAAGGGGCGGCGTGTGGCGTCGGGCCGCATGCGCTTCGTGTCGGCTTCCATCACCGCGAGGTCGGCGCCCACGTGCGGCGCGAGGTCGGTCTTGTTGATCACGAAGAGGTCGCTCTTGGTGATGCCGGGACCGCCCTTGCGCGGGATCTTTTCGCCGCCGGCCACGTCGATGACGTAGATGGTCAGGTCGCTGAGCTCCGGGCTGAAGGTGGCCGCGAGGTTGTCGCCGCCGCTCTCGATGAAGACGATGTCGGCGTCGGGGAACTTCTCGAGCATGCGGTCCACCGCCTCGAGGTTGATGGAGGCGTCCTCGCGGATGGCGGTGTGCGGGCAGCCGCCGGTCTCCACGCCGACGATGCGCGCCGGGTCCAGCGCGCCGGCCACCGTGAGCAGGCGCTGGTCTTCCTTGGTGTAGATGTCGTTGGTGACGACCACCAGGTCCCAGCGCTCGCGCATGGTCTTGCACAGCATCTCGAGCAGGGTGGTCTTGCCGGAACCGACGGGGCCGCCGACGCCCACGCGCAGCGGCGGGAGCTTCTTGGTGCGGCCGGGAATGGCGTGCAGGGTGTTCATGCGCGCATGATGCCGCAGCCGGCCCGCGCTGCGGCCCGGCCGAGACCCGCGCGACGGCTTCAGGACCGGAACAGCCGCGAGTACTGCGCCTCGTGCTGCGCCGACAACACCGCCAGCATGGGCGTGAAGGCCTGGCGGGTGGCGTCGTCGCGGGCCAGCGCGTCGTCCACCGCGCCAGGGATGGCCGCGGCCAGCGCGCCCAGCAGGCGCTGGCCGGCACCCTGGCCCAGCGGCACCGCCTTCACCGCCGCCTGCACCATGTTCTCGGCCCAGCCGAAGGCCATGGCCAGCAGCGTGCCGCGGGCGTCGGCGCCGGTGCGCCAGCCCGCCAGCGCGAAGGCCAGCGGCCAGCTCGGCGCCGGGGCCAGCGCGCGCAGGGTCTCGACGCGCGCGTCGGTGCCGCCCGCGGCCGGGTCGGACGTGTCCGCGGCCACGCGCTGGCGCAGCCACTCGGCCAGCGAGCGGCCGGCCTGTTCGGTCTGCAGCCGGAACTCCGCGCTCTCGCGCGTGCACAGCACCCAGGTGTTCAGCGCCGCCAGCCGGGCCGTGTCGTGCACCGCCCAGGCGGCATGCGCCTGCGCGGCCACGGCCAGGTCGCTGCGCGCCTGGGCCAGCGCCAGCTGGTCGAGCAGCCAGGCGCGTGCGCCGGCCTCGTCGTGCACGCGGGCGGCGTCGATGGCGCTCTCCAGCCCCTCGGAGTAGCTGAAGGCCCCCACCGGTAACGCCGGCGAGGCCAGCCACATCAGCTGCAGCAGTGTGTGGTCAGTGGTCGTGCCCATGGCCGTGACCGTGCGCGTGGTCGTGCCCATGCGCGTGCCGATGCGCGTGGTCGGCGCCGTGACCGTGGTCGTGGCCATGCCCATGGTCGTGCGTGCAGCCGGGCCCGTGCACGTGGGCCGGTGCGTGGTCGTGCCCGGTGGCGTGACCGTGACCCGGGCCGTGCGCGTGCGCCGCAGCGCCTTCGGCATAGGCGCCGGACTCCGGCTCGAAGGCGGCATGTGCCTCCTCCACGATCAGGTGCATGCCGCGCAGCATGTCGGCCAGCACGGGGTCGGGCTCGAGCTTGAGGTGGTCGCGCTGCAGCTCCAGGCCCACGTGGCGGTTGCCCAGGTGGTAGGCGGCGCGCAGGAGGTCGAAGGGGCTGCCGTGCGCCGGGCAGTGGCGCACCACCAGCACCGGCTGCGGCACGGCCACCACGCGCACCAGCGAGCCGTCCTCGGCCACCAGGGCGTCGCCGCCGCGCAGCACCTGGCCGCGGGGCAGGAAGATGCCCAGGCGCCGGCCCAGGCTGTCGGTGGCCTCGATGCGGCTGCGCGCGCGAGCGTCCCAGTCCAGCTCGACGGTGGCGGCCCGTTTCAGCAGCACGCTGGCCAGGCCGCGTCCGCCGGGAATGCGCTTGTTGAGGGTCAGCATGCGCGCACTGTAAGCGCTGCGCCGCCCGCCGTCAGAAGGCGATGACCTCGAGCTTCAGTCCGCGCGCGCTGGCCTCCAGCCGCAGGCGCTCGGCCTCCTCGGCCTGCGGGTGCGGCCACCACACCACGCGCCAGCGCTTGCCGGCGGGCATCACGTCCAGCTGCGTGGGCAGCGGCGTGGCCACCTGGGCCTTCAGGCCGTGCAGCAGCACCTGCTGGGCCTGGGCGTCGTCGCGCGTGCGCAGGGGCGGCGTGGCCAGCGCGTAGACCGGGCCCTTCAGCAGCGCCTCGCCCGGGGCCGACGCCGCCGGCGGCGGGCGCAGCGCCTGCGCCTGCAGCCGCGCCTGGCGGCGCTCGTCCTCGGTGAGCGTGGGGCGGATGCGCACCAGCGGCCCGGCAGCCGCGGCGTCCTGCAGCATCGGCGGCACGTCCACCGGCCGGAAGTCGGCCACGGGGGCGGCGGCCGCCAGGGCGGTGTCCGGCGCGGCCGTGTCCCCGGGCGCGGGCCGGCTGGCCGCGGCCTCGGCGGTCTGCGGGTCCGCGGCGGCGGGGTCGGAGGCAGCGTGTTCGGGGGCGGCGGCGGCCTGCGCCGCGGTGGCCCCGGCAGCGTCGGCCGACGCGGCGGACGATGCCGGCGCGGCCACGGCCGGCGCGGCATCGGCCACGTCGACCGGGGGGTGGCGCGGGCTGCCCAGGCCGACCACCAGCGCGGCCACGGCGGCGCTGGCGGCCGCGGCCCCGCTGCCCACGCCGCCGGCCACGCGCGGCAGGCTGTAGAGGCGGCGGCCGAACACCGCGGCCTGCGCCAGCGGCAGCACCGGCGCCACGAGCACGCGGCTGCGGCGGCCGTCGGCCTCGATCACGGCGGTGAGCAGGTGGCGCGCGGTACGGCCTTCCTGGCCCTGGGCATCGGCGGCGCGCGCGCGCGCGAGGTCGGCGTCCACATGGCGCCAGGGCCAGCGGGCGGCGGCGTCCAGCGGGTAGGCGCCATGGGCCACCACGAAGCGGTCCAGCGCCGCGGCATCGGCGCCGTACATCCACTGGGTGTCGAAGATGGGCGTCAGCGGCGTCGTGGCGCCCGCTGCGCCCCCGGTGGCGCCATCGGGGGCCGGCTCGCGCAGCGCCAGCGGCAGGCTGACCGCACCGATGCCGGTCACCTGTGCCGGCGCGATGCGGCGGGCCAGCGGGTGCCGGTTGTGCCAGGCGACCACGCGAGCGGCAAGGTCGGCCGGCCGGAGCGTGTCCATGGCCTCATTCTGGGCAGCCGCGCGCCGGGCGCATCGGCGGATCTGCACGGCTTCCCGCCCTCAGTTCTCCCTCCGGCGGGCGGGTCCCCAGGCTGCAGGGTGGGTGGACGGCGCTGGGGGGCCCGGGGGAGGGATGTGCCGCCGCGCCGCGGCCGCGACAGTGCAGGCACCGCGGCAGCCCGCCGCGGGCCTCGACGGAGAACCCGATGAAACACACGCTTCTGTCCGCCGCGCTGGCGGCCCTGCTGGCCCAGGCGGCCGGCACCGCCGCCGCGCACGACGGCATCCAGACCTTCACCAGCGGCGCGCCGTTCTACAAGCGCGTGGTCACGCAGACCAACGTGCTGCTCGGCGCCCACGAGGCCTTCGAGCCGCTGCCCGGCGCCACCACCACCGTGTTCGTGCCGCCAAGGACGGTGGCGCTGCTGAGCGTCGGCTTCTCGGCCGAGACGCGCTGCACCGGCAGCGACGTGGTGCAGAACTGGTGCGAGATGTCCATCACCGTGGGCGGCACCGAGGCCAGCCCGATGGCCAGCACCTACGGCGGCGACACCTTCGCCGTCGATGCCACCGACACCGGCAACGCCACCGACGGCAACTGGCGCGCCCATGCCTTCTCGCGCCACGCCTGCGTGCGCAACGACGGCGACACCCCGCTGGCGGTGCCGGTGGCGTTGCACTGGAAGGTCACCAACTTCGGCGGCAACCCGGCGCTGTTCTGGGTGGACGACTCGGCGCTGGTGATCGAGATGGCGCGCGGCTGCAGCGTCGCCAGCACTGCGTCGGCCACCGCGTCGCCCACCACCACCACGCCGGGGGCACGCATCGTGCCGTCGGCACAGCAGCACTGAACGGGAGGCTGCCATGACACCTTCGTTGCGCCCACTGGCCCTGGCGGCCTGCCTGCTGGCCGCCACGGCCGCGGCCCAGGCCGCCAGCCCCACGCTGTACGGCCACCGCGACACCTTCCTGGCCGCCACCACCGGCCACCAGCTGCAGGACTTCGAGGCCTACGCCGAGGGCAGCCCGCTGCTCGGCGTCGAGGTGCTGCCCGGTGTCACGCTGAGCACCAACCTCGAGCGGCTGGAGGTCTTCGGCGGCAGCGGCGACCAGGAGGCCTTCGCGATGTCGCGCCAGGGCGCCGAGGCCTGGTACGAGATCCATCTCGCGGGCGGCATTCATGCCTTCGGCTTCGACATCGAGGCTTTCGACCCCGCCACCCCGGGGCCGGGCTTCCTGAGCTTCATATTCGCCGATGGCGACTCCACGTGGACCGACATCCCCATCGTGCCGGTCAATCCCACCGAGCAGGACCCGCTGTTCTTCGGCATCGTCAGCGACGTGGCCGTGGTGGGCATCCGCTGGGTCGAGGGGCCGGAGCTCGACGGCTTCAGCTGCTGCGAGGAGACCGCGCTGGACAACCTGGTCGTCGCCGCGCCGGTGCCCGAACCGGGCACGCTGGCGATGTTCCTGGGCGGCGCCGGCGTGCTGGCCGCGTGGCGGCGGCGCCGGGCTGCTGCCGCCGTGCCGGTGCGCGTCAGTCCCGCTTCTTGAACAGCTCGCCCAGGGCGTTGATCGCGTTGCCCAGCTGCTGCAGGTCGGCGGCCGCGCCGGCGGCGCTGCCGCCGCGCAGCTCGCCGAAGCCCAGCGCGTACTCGCGCACCAGCTGCAGCTGGTTGGACGGCAGCAGCGTGTACTGCTCCACCGCCAGCGAGGGGGCGAACACGCTGCCCGGCGGTACCCGGCCGACGTAGCGTCGGAAGACGAAGGCGGCGGTGCGCGACTCCCCCGGGCGCAGCGTGAACTGGGCGCTGGCGCGCTCGCGGGTGGACACCGGCATGCCCTGCACCGACTCGCGGTAGCGGGAATCGACGGTGTAGCGCTCGCCACGCTCGTCGAGCATGACGCCGGTGTCCTGCTTGTAGTTCAGGATCATCGGCGTGTCCCCCAGGTTCTGGAAGGCGATGCGCAGCGTCACCTCCTGGTTGTTGCCGCGCGGCGCCGCCGGGGACAGACCCACCACGCGCGCCATCATCGGGCCGCTGACCGTGCAGTGGGCCGCGCCGGCGCAGGCGTCGCCAGCGGGCACGGCGGGCGCGGCGGGCGCGGGCGGCGCGGCACTGTCGGCGGCCGGCGCCATGGACACGGCCGGTGCGCGCGCGCCATCACCGTGGCGCAGCGACTGCCAGCTCAGCGCATGCTCCCGCCCCAGCCGGTACTGCTGGCCGGGCAGGGGGTCGATCTCGCGCACGCTCAGCGCCAGGTCGAAGGCGGTGCCGACGACGACGTTGCGGTCGACGAAGAAGTTGAGCTCCATGCGCGCATCGCCGCTCTCGCCGGGGGCGAGCGTGAACTTGGGGTCGAAGCGCTGGCGCTCGATGCGGCCGATGCCGGTGAGCTTGCGGCTGTTCTGCAGCGTGTAGGCGTGGCCGCGGTCGTCGTGGGCGGTGGCCGTGCGGTCCACGTAGCCCAGCACCAGCGGCTCGGCGCTGCGGTTGGTGAAGCGGATGGCCAGCTGCACGGGCCGGTTGCCCACGGTGTTGGGGCTGACGCGGAACTCGGTGATGGTGGCGGTGAAGCGCGGCACTTCGCGGCACAGCGGCTCGCCGGGGCACATGCCCTGGGCGGCGGCGGGTGCGGTCGCCAGGTGGGCTGCGGCCAGCAGCAGCGCCGCGGCGGCCAGCCAGCGGGCCGGCGAGTGTGTGCCTGGTGCGGGGTGCGGTGAGCTCATGGCGTTCCTCCGTGGGTGGTCAGGGCAGCGGGTGCGGCCGTCACAGCCGTGGCGTGGCGCCGGCGGCGCGCTGCAGCTCGCCGGCCTGACGGGCGGCCTCCAGGCGGTCGATCTCGGCTTGCATGGCATCGCCGATCTGCAGCAGCCGGGCCTGGTGGGCCATGCCCACGTAGAGCGACTGCACCAGCTGCGGGTTGTCGCGCGCCGGCACCACGTCGGCGCTGATCGACAGGCCGCAGTCCTCGCGCCAGTGCTGGCTGCCGGGCCGGGCACGGATGCCGGCGCAGGCCTCGAAGCGCGGGTCGCCGGCCGCCAGCGGTGTGCCGTCCACCGCATTGCGCCAGGCCAGCGTGCCGTGCGGGTCGTCGCGCAGCGCGCCTTCGCGGCCGTACTTGTCGCGCAGCGCCTGCAGCACGGCCTCGCGCGCCGGCATCTCGCCCGCCTTCCAGTGCTGCTGGCGCCAGATGCCGGCCACGGCCTGGCGGCCGTCCAGCCCGGGCGCCGCCACCGAGACCAGCTCGTCCACGTGGTGCCAGACGCGCCGGCCGGGGCCGCACTTCATCGCGTCGCCGAGCTTCCTGAACTCGCACGGCGAGGTCTCGCCGCGCTGGATGGCAAAGGCCTGGTTGCCCAGCGTGACGCTGCCGGTGCGCAGCTGCTGGAACCAGCGCGGCTGCAGGCTGAGCACGCCGTCGGGAAGGGCGCAGCGAGCCAGGTTCAGCGCCTCGTCCAGCGGCATGCCCAGCCGCAGGCCCACGATGTCCGGGCCGGTGCCGCCCGGGCGGGTGACCGGCGGGCATCGCGGCGGGGGCAGCGCGTCCTCCGGTCCGGCGGGGGAGGCCTTGGCTGTCTTCACGGCCTGCACACTGGCGGGCGTGCCGGGGGCCACGGCTGGGCCTGGCGATGGCGCGTCGCCACAGGCCGCGACCAGGCAGGCGGCACCGAGCACGGCGGTCAGGCGGGATGGGGCGGTCCGTGCGCCGCGAGGGGCCGACCCATGCGGCCCGGTGCGGGCGACTGCCGGGTGCTCGGGGCCCGGGCAGCGGACGGCGGGTCCGACCTGAGCGGACGGGGCGGTGTGGGGCGGGTGCGGCAGCGGCATGGCATGCAGCTTCCGGCAGTCGGGCCGTGGCGGCCATCACGCCGCATCACGAATCGCTAACGGCTGCGACCGGGCGTTGCAAGTCATTGATCGGCAAGGCTATTCTTGGGAGCAGCCACTGCCGGCCCGTGCCCTCGCCCGGGGGCGCGGCCACCGTGGGCTGGACCGACCTGGGCACGGCCCTGCGCCCCACGCCCGCAAGGACGCACGCATTGCCCGACGCTCCCGCCACCGAACCACCGCTGTACCGATACCGCTTCGGCGCTGCCGAGTTCGACGAGGCGCGCTTCGAGCTCAGCGTGGACGACCAGCCGGTGGAGCTGGAGCACAAGCCGCTGCAGGTGCTGGCCGAGCTGCTGCGCCACGTGGGCGAGGTGGTCACGCGCGAGGAACTGCTGGACAGCGTCTGGGCCGGCCGGCCGACGGTGGACAACGTGCTGCCCAATGCCGTGGCCAAGCTGCGCAAGGCGCTGGGGCCGGCCCTGGCCGGGCGCATCGTCACCTTGCCCCGGCTGGGTTACCGGTTCAACGGCCCGGTGGAGCGCGGCGCCAGCGGCCGGCGCCTGGCCAGCCGGCTGCAGCTGGGCGCCGGTCAGCCGGTGCCGCACCGGCCCGACTGGCTGCTCGAGCGCCAGCTCAACCCCTCGCGGGCCAGCGAGGTCTGGCTGGCCCGCCATGCGCGCACGCGCGAGCCGCGGGTGTTCAAGTTCGCCGGCGACGGCGAGCGCCTGGCCCTGCTCAAGCGCGAGGCCACGCTGCACCGCGTGCTGCTGCAGAGCCTGGGCGAGCGCGAGGACATCGCCCGCATCGTCGACTGGAACTTCGAGACCCCGCCGTTCTTCCTGGAGTGCGAGTACGGCGGCGACAGCCTGCCGGCCTGGGCCGAGGCCGGCCACCTGGCGGCGCAGGACCGCGGTGCCCGGCTGGCGCTGTTCCTGGGCGTGGCGCAGGCGGTGGCCGCGGCGCACGGCGTGGGCGTGCTGCACAAGGACGTGAAGCCGGCCAACGTGCTGGTGGCCCCGCGTGCCGAGGGCGGCTGGCGCGTGCGCCTCACCGACTTCGGCAGTGCCCGCCTGCTGCAGCCCGAGCGCCTGGCTGAACTGGGCATCACGCGCCTGGGCCTGACGCTGACGCAGGCGCTGGATGCCGACAGCAGCGGCACGCCGCTGTACCTGGCGCCGGAGCTGATCGCGGGCCAGCCGCCCTCGGTGCGCAGCGAGGTCTATGCGCTCGGCCTGCTGCTCTATCAGCTGCTGGCGGGCGATCTGCGGCGCCCGCTCGCGCCGGGCTGGGACGCGGCGGTGGACGACCCGCTGCTGGCGGCCACCATCGCCGCGGCCACCGACGTCGACCCGGCGCGCCGCCTGCCCACCGTGAGCGCGCTGATCGAGCAGATCGCCACGCTGGACGCGCGCCGCGACGCGGCAGCGCAGGAGCGCCGGCGCGAGGCGCGGCTGCAGGCGGCCGAGGCCGCGCTGGCGCGCAGCCGCGCGCGCCGGCCCTGGGTGGCCGCAGCCACCGCGGCCCTGGGTCTGGGGCTGGCCACCACGCTCTGGCAGTACCGGTCCGCCGTGGCCGCGCGCGAGGAGGCCGTGGCGCAGGCGTCGCTGGCCCAGGAGATGAACCGTTTCCTCAACCAGGACCTGCTGGGTGGCGGCCGCAGCCGCACCGCCAGCATCGCCTACGACCGCAACCCCAGCCTGCGCGAACTGCTGGACGCTGCGCGCGGGCGGCTGGAAGGCCGCTTTGCCGATGCACCGCTGACCGAAGCCGGCATCCGCACCACGCTGGGCCGTGCCTACCGCACGCTGGGCGATCACGCGGTGGCCGAGGCGCAGCTGCGACGTGCCGCCGAGATCCACCGCGAACGCCTGCCGCCGGCCGACACGCAGCGGCTGCTGGGTGAGTACGACCTGGTGACCGTGCTGGTGAGGCTGTCGAAGTTCGACGAGGCGCGCGTGCTGCTGGACGCCGCCGACGCGCTGGCCGGTCCGCGCCGCGACGCGGTGGGCGAGCTCGGCCTGCGCGCCAAGCTCGCCCGCGGCAGCTATCACTTCCAGCGGCTCGAGGTGCAGGCCGCGCTGGACGCCTACCTGGCGGCCGAGGCCATGCAGCGCGTGGTGCAGCCCGACGACGTGCCGCTGGCGGCGCACATCCGGCTGACCGTCGGCGACGCCGCGCTGCGCCTGGGCAACCCGGCCCGCGCCGAGGCCATCGCGCGCGAGGTGCTGGCCGGCGACCCCTACACCGAGGGCAACGTCGGCCTGTCGACGCTGGCCACGGCACGCCGGCTGCTGGGCAACGCGCTGCGCAACCAGGGCCGGCCGGCCGAAGGCATCCCTCACCTGGAGCGCGCGGTGGCCGAGCAGGAGCGCGCACGCGGCCCGGACGACCAGTCCACGATCGCGGCGATGTCCTCGCTCGGCTACCTGTACAGCCTGGTGGGCGACGTGGATCGCCGGGCGCGCATCCAGCGCGAGGTCTACGCGCGCTGCGTGCGGCGCTGGGGAGAGGCAAACCAGTACACGCTGGTGGAGCGCCTGAACCTCGGTGACGCCGAGCACGAGGTGGGCCGGCTGCAGGTGGCCGAGCGTCACCTGAGCGCGGCGGTGGACGGCCTGATCCGCACCTCCGGCGAGGGCTCCAGCCTGGTGGATGCGGCGCGCTACTCGCACGCCGAGGTGCTGCTGTCGATGGGTCAGCCCGCGCAGGCGCTCGCGGTGGCCGAGCGCATCGAGACCACGCGCCTGGCCGGCGCATCGGCCGATGCCCGCGGCGCCGGCAAGCTGGCCTCGCTGCGCGGCCGGGCGCTGATGGGCATGGGCCGCGACGGCGAGGGGCGGGCGGCGCTGACGCGAGCGGTGGAACTGCTGCGCGCCGAGGGCCACGGCGAGGAAGACCTCGCCCCGCTGCAGGCGCTGCTGAGGCCGGCCGCAGCCCGCTGATGCGTGCCGCGGCCGCGGTTCAGGGCAGCGTGCTGCCGTCGGCGGCGATCACGGTCTGGTGCGAGACCTCGCTGCGTGCCGGGCGGCCGATGCTGCCCCGGGCCAGCACCCAGTCGGCAAAGGTCTGCGTGTAGAGCAGGTAGGTGTTGACGATGCGGCCGCTGGCCGACACCGTGCCCAGCGTGGTGTAGCCGTCCCGGCCCTCGGCGATGAAGTCGTTGGTCGCCACCACGTAGGTGGCGGCCGGGTCGATGGCGCGCCAGGCGCCGCTGCTGCGGTCCTTGACCTGCACGCTGGTGAAGCGCTGTCCGCGGGCCTGGCTCATGTCCAGGTTCCAGCGCAGGCCCGCTGCGTAGGGGTGCGAGCCGCTGCTCTGGCCGGCGTCGAGGTGGTTGGCCACCGCATCCTCCAGCGCCGCCACGACCTCCGCCCCCGTCATCTCCAGCTCGACGATCACGTTGGTGAAGGGCAGCAGCGTGAAGGCGGTGTTCATCGTCAGCGTGCCCGCCGGGATGGGGATGCGCACGCCGCCGGCGTTCTGCAGTGCCAGGTCGGCGCGGCGGCTGCCGGCCAGGAAGGCCTCGGCCACGGCCTGGGCGGCGTCGCTGCCGCGTGCCAGCGTGTTGGCCGCCTCGCAGCCGGCGGTGCCGGCGCTGCGGTTGGTGCTTTCGCCGGGCACGCGCACCAGGCACAGCGCCTCGGTGGCGGTGCCGATGGGCCGGGCCTTCTCGACGTCCACCTGGCCGGTGTAGCTGGCCAGCAGCGCCGCGGCGCCGGGCTCGGGCGCGGTGACCTTCAGCGCCGGGTCGGCGGCCAGGCGGGTCTTCAGCGCCTCGCGGGCCGGGGCATCCAGCGCCACCCAGGCGCCGCCGCCGTCCTGGCGCGCGAAGTCGTCGCCGATCACCAGCGAGGCCTGGCCCGAGCAGCCGGCCACCGCGCCGCTGGCGTCGAAGCGCAGGTTCATCAGGCCCACGGCCTTGGCGTACTCCCAGGCCTGGCCGATGCACACCGGCTTGCCGTCCTTGTTGCTGACCACCGTCGGGTAGGCGCCGGAACTGCTCAGGCCGTAGGCGGTGAAGTCGCCGAGCAGGCTGTGCGAGTCGCCGCCGATGATGGCGTCCACGTCGGTCAGCGCCGCGGCCATGGCGCGGTCGTTGGCGTAGCCCTGGTGCGTCACCAGCACGAAGTGGCGCAGGCCCTGCGCCTTGAGCTGGTCGATCACCGCCTGCGCGGTGGCCACCTCGTCGGCGAACACCGTGGTCGGCAGCGGCCGCGAGGAGTTGGCGGTCTTGCCGGCGATGTCGATGCCGATCAGCGCCACCTTCACGCCGTTGAACTCGCGGATCACGTAGGGCTGGATGTAGTCGTTGGCACCCAGCGGCGCCAGCGGCGTGCCCAGGGCCGGCTGCACGTTGGCGCCCAGGATCGGGGTCTGGCAGGCCGGCGTCCACAGCGCGTCGAGGAAGCGCGCGGTGCCGGCGTCGCCGTCGTCGAACTCGTGGTTGCCCAGCGCGAAGGCGTCGAAGCAGATGGTGTTCATCAGCCGCGCGTCGGCCTCGCCCTTGAAGAAGGTGTAGTACAGCGTGCCGGTGATGGCGTCGCCGGCGTGCACCTTCAGCAGGTTGGGCGTGCCCGCCTCCAGGGCCTGGAACACCGTGGTCAGGCGGGCAAAGCCGCCGAGCGTGACACGGGTGGCGGTGCCGTCCAGCGTGAGCGTGGTGCCGGGAAAGCCTTCGAGCTGCGAGTGGTGGTCGTTGACGTGCGCGATGTTGATCTCGATCGGCGCGAAGCTCGGTGCCGCCGGTGCGGCGGGCGCGGAGGGGCCGTCGCTGTCGCCGCCGCAGGCGGCAAGGGCGGCCAGGGCCAGGGCGGAGAGCAGGGCGGCGAGCGGTCGGCGGATCGGCGGCATGGGTGGGACGGTGGTTGGAACGACCGCCGATCCTCGGCGCCGCCGGTGACCGCGCCATGACAGGCCGGCCGCGGGCCGGCCCGCCCCCGGGAAGCCCGGGGCCCCGCCGGGCGAGGCCCGGCCCCGGGGTGGTCAGAACAGGAAGTAGCGCTGCGCCATCGGCAGTTCGGTCGCCGGCTCGCAGGTCAGCAGCTGGCCGTCGGCGTGCACGGCGTAGGTCTGCGGGTCGATCTGCATGCGCGGCATCCAGGCGTTGTGCACCATGTCGGTCTTCTTCACGGTGCGGCAGCCGCGCACCGCGGCCAGCGGCTTGCGCAGGCCCAGGCGCTCGCCGATGCCGGCCTGCAGCGCCGCCTGGCTGACGAAGGTGAGCGAGGTGGCGGCCAGCGCGCCGCCATGGGCGCCGAACATCGGCCGGTAGTGCATGGGCTGCGGCGTGGGGATGCTGGCGTTGGGGTCGCCCATCAGCGCCGCGGCGATGAAGCCGCCCTTGAGCACCAGGCTGGGCTTGACGCCGAAGAAGGCCGGGCGCCAGAGCACGAGGTCGGCCCACTTGCCGGGCTCGATGCTGCCCAGCTCGTGCGCCATGCCGTGCGCCAGCGCCGGGTTGATGGTGTACTTGGCGATGTAGCGCTTGACGCGGAAGTTGTCGTGGCGCTCGCCGTCGGGCGCCAGCGGGCCGCGCTGGGCCTTCATCTTGTGCGCCGTCTGCCAGGTGCGGATCACGACCTCGCCCACCCGGCCCATGGCCTGGCTGTCGCTGCTCATGATGCTGATGGCG
>VFQM010001125.1_pt1 | contig 24664 bp, 25 predicted proteins | sample 3512391 | NCBI WGS metagenome assembly VFQM01 (sample SAMN10412369, study PRJNA504923) | tailings metagenome | isolation source: Replicate 1 from Balatoc abandoned mine | place: Philippines | reverse complement strand
AGTTCCCGGGAAGGCGGCGCATCAAATCCTGCAAGCCCGGATACCGGCCTGGAACCGTCTTCACGACGGCCATTCAACCCGCCAGCGGGGATCCTGGCGCAGATAACAGGAATCACGCCATCATGCCGTTTCGTACCACCGCGCTTGCCGCGGCCCTTGCCGTTGCCTTGCCCATTCATGCCGAAGACGTGCCCGTCTTTTTCGGTGAGACCATCGTTGTGACACCGACCCGCTTTCACGATTCCGCGAGCGACCGCGCGGCCAACGTGACCGTCATTACCCGTGCGGAGCTCGATCGAAATCCGTCGCTGACACTGCCGGAAATCCTGCAGGACTACGCCGGCATTGGCATGCGCGACCTGTTTGGCAACAATGCGGCCAACACCACCGTGGACATGCGCGGGTTCGGCGCTGCGGCGGATCAGAACACGCTGGTGCTGGTGGATGGCGTCAGGCAGAACGACATAGACATGTCCGGCGTGGTCTGGACCGCCATCCCGCCGTCGGCCATCGAGCGCATCGAGGTTGTGCGCGGGGGAAGCAGTGTGCTGTATGGATCGGGCGCCGTCGGTGGCGTGATCAATATCATTACCCGCTCGCCCATAGGCAGGCCAGCCGAAGCCGGTTTTGGCATTCGTGCTGGCAGCTATGCGATGCGCGACCTCCAGGTTTTTGGCAGCCTGACCGGCGAAGCGGCGGGCCTGCGGCTTGCCGCAAACCATTACGAATCGGATGGCTACCGCGACAACAATCGCAATGAACAGGACAGCCTCCATGGCGATGCGCGCTGGAAGCTGAGCGACGGCACGCTGATCCTCAAGTTTGGCGCAGACACGCAGAACACCCGCCTGCCAGGGCAGCGCTTTGTGCAGCCCAGCATCGGCCTGAACGAGCTGGCCGACCCGCAAGGCACGTCGACGCCCAATGACTGGGCGAAGCGCAAAGGCTGGCAACTCTCCCTGACGGGCGATTTCAAGCTGGGCAGCCATGATGCGGTGGTCGATCTCGCCTATCGCCATAAGGCGCAGGACGCCTATTACGATTACGGCTTCGGCTATGCCTCCAATCCCGAGAGCACGCTTGGCATGCTGACCTTGTCGCCGCGCATCAAGTTCAATTTCGGCCAGCCAGCGGCGCAGCATGCCTTGACGGTCGGCGTGGATCTGGCGCACTGGGACTACGATCTGACGGCTGCCGAGGTGTCTCCGACGGGCGTATCGACCAACCGCGTCAACGCCAGGCAGCGCAACGCCGCGCTGTACGTGAAGGAGGACTTGCGGCTCGGGCCTGCGCTCAATCTGCTGGGCGGGGCGAGGATCGAGCAATTCTCGGTACAGGGCGATGACCGCTACAGCAGCACGGACCCGTTCGGTTTCGGCTCAGCCGCACCCGCAGGCAGCCAGAACGAGCGCGAATACGCCTGGGAGCTGGGCCTGCGCTATCGCCTGGACGCGGGACAGTCGGTGTTTGCCAAGGCAGGCAGGAGTTTCCGCTTTGCCACGGTGGACGAGGTGTACGAATACGCGCCCAGTTACGCGCACGAGTTCCAGTTTCTCAAGCCGCAAACCTCGCACGACCTGCAACTGGGCTGGGAAGCCGGCACGGCCAGACAGGGCGCGCGCGCGGCGCTCTACTACATGCGCGTTCGGGACGAAATCCATCTCGACCCCTACAACGCCGGCGTCGGCAACACCAATCTTCCGCCCTTGCGGCGCTATGGCCTGGAGCTGGAAGGACGCAAGCTCTGGGGGCCGCTGCATCTTTCCGCCGCCTACACACTGGCTTATGCGAAATTCACCGGCGGTTTTTTTGATGACCTGAGCGGCACGGGCACGCTGGTCAATCTGGACGGAAACAATGTACCGCTGGTGCCGCGCCACAAGATTTCCATCAATGCCGCCTGGCAAGTCTCGCCATCCGTGCGGCTGCTGACTTCCGCCAACTACATCAGCGACCAGTACATGGACAACGACGAGCCCAACACGCTGGGCCAGAAAATCCCAGCCTATACGATCGTGGATGCGCGCCTGGAGTACAAGCGCGGCGACTGGACTCTGGCGGCGGCGGTGAACAACCTGTTTGACGAAACGTATTACACCTACGCTGTGCGCAGTCAATTCACCTCCGACCGCTACGCCGCCTATCCGCTGCCGGGGCGAAATTTCTTATTGGAGCTGGCCTACACGCCGAAATAGGGCTCAGTCTTTCCAGCGCAGCGTCAAGGTCAGGTCGGGCAAGAGCTCGACCCGGCTGCCGAAGCGCCTGCATTCGTCATCCAGCTTGTTCGCCAGCCATGCGGCCTCTTCCTGCGAGGAGGCATTCAGGCGCAGGCGCCGCCGCGTCACCGCCCGCATGGCGAGCTTCAGCAAGCGGCCTGCGCGGTCGAGCGTGGCGAAATACATCAGGCCAAGTTCGCCACGGTAGAGGTCGTAGCCGGCAATGCCTTCATAGTCGTTGATGAGGTCGCCGCAGCCATGCAGGATGAGCCTGCCGCGATAGACCTCGATGGGACGCGGATGGTGGCTGGAGTGCCCGTGCACCAGGTCGATGCCCGCCTCGTCGATGAGGGCGTGGGCGAACCTGCGCTGAGGATGGGAAATGTCGTAGCCCCAGTTGCTGCCCCAGTGCAGCGATGCCACGGCAACATCGCCAGGGTGCTTGGATGCGCGCACGGATTCGGCGATTTTTTTCACGCTTGCAGCCGACAAGTCGTCCAGGAAGTTGATGCCGGCGCTGTGGCTGCCGGCGGCCCAGGCTTCGGGCACGCCGCTGCTGCCCATGCCCCAGGCGAACACCCACACGCGCCGGCTGTTTCGTTCCAGCCGGGCCGGGCGGCTTGCCGATACAGCGTCCGTGCCTGCGCCGGCGATGGGCATGCCGGCCTTGCCAAGGGATTCCAGGGTGTCGGCAAAGCCCTCATAACCCCAGTCCAGCACGTGGTTGTTGGCGAGCACGCAACAATCCAGCCTGGCCGCAGTCAGGCAAGGCAGGTTGTCCGGATGCATGCGGTACTGGATGCCCTTGCCCGGCCAGGGTTCGCCGCGCGCGGTGACGGCGGTTTCCAGGTTGACGATACGAAAGTCGGGCGCCTGGCGCTCGAGTTCAGCCAGCGCATCGCCCCACGGGTAGGCATAGTCCAGCGGCAGTTGCAGCGGGCCGAAGCGTTGTTCGGAGAGGGCGACATAGTCGCGCGCCGACTTCAGGTAGCCTTCGTTTATGCGCGGGTCGGCCGGATGCGGCAGGATCTGGTCGATGCCGCGCCCGCTCATGACGTCGCCGCCAAGAAACAGCGTTTGAGTTTTTGCGCGGCTGTCGTCAGTCATGGTCCTCGCCTGCGCCGCTGCGGGCGGCAGCCACGCCGCCATGCCGGCTGTCAGAAATTTGCGTCGGTTCATCGCCTGTCCCTGCCTTTTATCAACATAGACGAATGACAGCCGGGGTCTGCTCGGGCAGGGCTGCGCTACAATTCGGCATACGCTTTCGGAGACCGACATGACTCTGTCCACCCCCCGCCGTCTGTTTTTGCTGCTTGTGCTGGCGCTCGCCATCGGCGCCACACGCGTGAGCCACTTTGGCACCAGCGAACTGCTGCCCGATGCCAGCCTTGCCGTGTTCCTGCTCGGCGGCATGCTGCTCGGCGGCTGGCAGTGCTTCGCGCTGCTGTTTGCTGTGGCCTTCGGCGCCGACGTGCTGTCCGCGCGCACCGCCGAAGAGGCCGGCTGGTGCCTGACCCCGGCCTACTGGGGACTGCTGCCGACCTATGCCGTGCTGTGGCTGGCCGGCCGCAAGCTGGGCAAGTGCGATGGTCCCGCCTTCGTGCGCGATGCCGGCACCAGCGTTGCTGCGATCGCGCTCGCCTTCGTCATTTCCAATGCAACCTGGTTCGCCTTCTCCAATACCCTGGGCGGCATGGGCGTGGCCGAGTTTGCGCTGACGGTGGCGAAGTACTTCCCGCCTTATCTGGGCAGCGCCATGCTTTACCTGGCGCCGCTGTGGCTGGGCTGGAAGCTCGCCCGCGCGGTTGCGGAAAACAAAGCGGCTCGCAGCTGAGCCAGCAGTCCTACATCGGGCGCTTCGCGCCCTCCCCCACCGGGCCGCTGCATTTCGGCTCGCTCATCGCCGCGCTCGGCAGCTATCTCGATGCATGCTCACACGGCGGCCAGTGGCTGCTGCGCATGGAGGACGTCGACGAGCCGCGCTGCAGCCAGGCGCATGCCGACGAGATCCTGCGTGTGCTCGAGGCCTATGGCTTCGAGTGGGGCGGCGAAGTCATCTACCAGAGCCGGCGCAAGGCGCTGTACCAGGCCGCACTCGAACGCCTGGCCGATGCCGGCCTCGCTTACCCCTGCGCCTGCTCGCGCCGGGAGATCGCCGACTCCTCGATCGCCGGCATCGAGGGCCCGGTCTATCCGGGCACCTGCCGCGGAGGCCTCGCCGGCCGCGCGCCGCGTGCCTGGCGGGTGAGGGTCGACAGCCGGCCGGTCTGCTTCGAAGACCGCCTGCAGGGCGAACATTGCCAGAACCTGGAAGCCGACATCGGCGACTTCGTCATCCGTCGCGCCGACGGCCTCTTCGCCTACCAGCTCGCCGTGGTGGCGGACGATCACGAGCAGGGCATCACCCATGTCGTGCGCGGCGCCGACCTGCTGGCCTCGACGCCGCGCCAGATCCACCTGCAAAGGCTGCTGGGCTATGCCGTGCCCGCCTATTTGCACCTGCCGGTGGCGGTGAACGCGGCCGGCCAGAAGCTCAGTAAGCAGACCCTGGCCGCGCCGCTGGAAGCGGGCATGGCAGGGACGGCGCTGGTGGCGGCCCTGCGCTTTCTGGGACCGCCGCCGCCAGCCGGCCTTGAGGAAGCGGACGTTACCGATATCTGGCAGTGGGCCGTCGAGAACTGGACCTTGCCTGCCGAAAAAATTATGTTTTCCGCCGCACCCGCCGGGTGAGCACTGGATTTCCTGAAGGAACGAACATGGCCCAACTTCCCGATGCCGTCGAACAGGTCCTGCGCCTGCATGCGGCTTTCATCCACGGCGTAGTCAACGCGCTGCGCGACCGCAGCCAGCTGCCGCTACTGCATGAGCACCTCAAGGCCGCCGAGGAGGCGGGCTGGGGCAAACTGGTCGCGGCCATCCGCCAAATCGTCGACGGAAAGCGCGGCGAGGACCTCAAGCTGGGGCTGGATGAGGAAGACCGCATCCTGGTCGACGCCATCCTGCGCGGCATCGACAATCCCGCCACCCTGCCGCCGCTGCAGCAACCGGACGGCGCCGCTGCCGCGCCGGGGCTGGCGGCCATGATTCATGCTGCAGGCAGCGGCGATGCCAAGGCCTTTGCCGCCCTGGCCAACATGGCCGAGCAGATGATGAAGGCGGGTGGCGACATGGCGCGCCTGGGCGGGGTCATGCGGCGGCTGGTGGACGGCGAGCGCGACTCGAACAAGCTCAGCAAGGGCATGGGCCCGCTGGGCAAGGAGCTCGTGATCAACCTGCTGGACGAACTGGCGAAGCTGCGCGCCCACTAGGCGGCTTTGCACGCGCCGCGCACAGCCGGCCTCAGGTGCAGACCGGATTGTTTGCGCTTTCCAGGCTTTCGCGCGGCAGGCTGGTGGTGAAAGGCGGCACCGCCAGCACGGCGCTGACCACCGGTATGTGCGTCGTCACCTGGAAGTTGACGATGGAGACCGAGACCTGCTGACAGTTCGATTGGTTGCAGCCGCTGGGCAGGTAGCTCACGCTGACATTCGCCGCCTCCAGGTTGGGCATGATGTCCTGCATCCTGGAGAGGATGGCGGAATCGTTGATGTCGCACACCGCGGCCACCCGTGCGCCGTAGCGCGTGGCCTCGGCCGCCGCGTTCCAGGTGAAGAGGACGCGCCCCATTTCCAGCACGCCGATCAGCAGAATGAAGAACACCATCGCGATGAGCGCAAACTCCACCGCGGCCGCGCCCTTCTGGCGGCGAACGAGACTTTGCCGATGCTTCATGATGCCTGCCTCATGGTGTTGCGGATGGGGTCGTAGATGATGTTGGGCGCGCCGAAATTGAATCCGAAAAGGGAGAAATCGAACAGCGAGTCGAACCGGAATTTCTGGTTGTCCGGCAGGCCGGGGTCGTTGATGGTCACGGTGACGAGATTGATGGTCCCGTGTCCGGTCTGCTGGCTCAGATGGGTGGCCTGGCAACTCGGAATGCTGGCGTCGCAGATCGTCACCATGCCGGTGGTCAGGCCCGGCGCCAGCGGGCTGCCGCTGCAGTTGGTGGTGCCGTACACCGCCAGGCAGCGTGCCACAGAATGGCCGCTGCCGGGCGCCACGGCGGAAAGGTAGCGCGTGGCGTCGCGCACGGATTTGGTCAGCGTGTTGTACTGGTAGATGGCCCGCCCGTACTCGGTGACGCCGAACAGCAGCAGCAGCAACGGCACGATCAGGATGCTGAACTCGACGGTGGCCACGCCGCGCCGGAAACGGGGCCTGCGAAGCGTGCGGAAGCTGGGACGGCGGTTCATGGCGATACCTTATTGCACCAGCACCGGCACCAAGGGCCCGCTGCCGCCGGCCAGGCCGTACGAGGCGCAGGGCGTGCCGGGCGTGTTGGGTTCGCCCAGATATTCGAGCACGACGTCATTGGGCCCCTTGATCGGATTGAGCATCAGCACGCAGGCATATCCCAGGATGGGCACCAACTGCGAGCCGCAGGCAGTTGCGCCGGAGAACTGGGTGCAGTCGACAACCGGGGCGAGCGCGACCCTGCGCTGCTGCCCCCTGTCCCGGTGCTCGGCCGGCGTGAGGATGTCATAGGCATTGATGCCAGTGATGCCGACCGGATTTGACGGGCTGTGATTGCTGTAGGAATAGGGTGGCGGCGCGGTGTTGGCGCTCACGTCTGCGGCGTTCTGATAATTCGGGATCGGGTTGCTGCCGAGGCCGGAATCATAAGTGCCCGCATAGGCATTCTGCGGTTCGGCATTCGGCCAGGTTGTCCTGGTTGCTCCGCCCAATCCCGCAACGGTGTAGGCCATGCCGGTCTTGTCGGGAGGGTTGTCGGCGGAGTCGAAGCCGGCCTTGTAAAGGCCGAAGCGCGTATTCCAGGCATCGGATGCGGCAGAGACCTGGCCCTGCTGGCCGACGCAGGCGCCTACCGGCGGCAGCTCGCATTGGCCGACGCCCGCCAGCAGGTCCTTCAATTCATTCGCGCCGCCCCCGGGCGGGGTGAAATCGATCCAGTTGTAGCTGCCGGTCAGCGAGGCGCCGCCGCCCGAGCCGAATTTCCCTGCGTACCATTTACCGACCTGCAGACCGAACGGGGGAACCAGGGAACCTGCCGGCGGTTTGCAGACGCCGATGGGAATGGCGCAAGTGGTCTGGCTGGGCGCCAGCGTGGCCACCGCATAGGCATTCACCGTCTGGTCGCCGAAGCCGAGCACGCCCATGAACAGCATGCCGATGTCGGGCCGGGATGCCGTGCACATGGCGAATTTCGCATCGGCGTCGCTGATGCTGCGGTTGTAGGCGGAATTCGGGCTCAGGCTGTCGCTGTAGCTCAGGCTGGCCTCGGTGATCGGCGCGTTCTCGCCCTGGAAATTGATTTCGTTGCGTGTGCCGACCAGGGCGCCGGCGGCATCGGCACGCTGCTTGGCGCCGCTGATGCCGTCGAGTTCGCGGGCTGCGGCGAGCGCGCAGGCATCGGCCGCGTTCTGCAACTCGGTCTTGATGACGAACATGCGGCCGAGATCGACCGCCAGGCCGATCATGCCGATCAGCACGGCGATGGACAGGGCGACGATGATGGCCACCGCGCCCCGCTGGTGTCTGGCAAAACCGACTGTGCTGCTCAACATGGCTGTATCGCTCCGGATTTCAGGATTGAATGTGCTTCAGCTCAGGGTTGCAGCGCAGCCAGCTGGATTTTTTCCCGTGCGGTATCGAGCGCGGCCTGGTGCTGCACCATGTCCTTGCCCAGCACCACGCGAACATGGGTGCCGCGGCGCAGGTTGCGGGTTTCGGTGAGCACGGTGTCCCTGGGCAGGTGCGCCAGCAACTGCGTGGCCTGCTCCATGTAGCCGGGCAGATAGAAGATCCGCGTGACCTTGACGTTGAAGCCGCGCTGGTTGCTCAGGTGCCGGGTGGTGTAGCCATGATCGGCGAGGTATCTGGAGGTGCGCAGGGCCAGATGGCGCACGCCGTTGCCGTTGCGGATTTCCAGCATGAAATCGCCGGGATTGATCGAGGCCATCTGGATGGCGGCATCGCGCAGGGGAATGCTGAGGCGCGCCGTGCCGGCCACGGCTGCCGGTGTCGCGATGGGGGCGTGCGCGTTCGTGTCGCGCAGCTTCATCTCGTAGACGCGAGGCGCGACTTCGACGACCTTGACGGAGGGGGCAGCGGGTGCGGCCGTCGTGGCGGCTGGGGCTGGCGAGTCTGCCTGTGCCTCGGCGGGCACGGCTGCGACGGCAGCCGGTGTCGCGACCGGCTCGTCCTGCCGCGGGCTGGCGATGGCTGGCGCAGTTTCGGGCTGGGCGGGCACGGACTCTGCCGCCGCTACAGGGACGCTGACGGCCGGGCTCGGATAAACCACGGCGACCCGGGTTTGTGCGACTGCGACCGGCTGCACCGGGGCGGCAGCCGCGGCAACCGCCGGCTGGGCCGCCTGCCTGACCGCGGCCAGGTTGGTGGCGGTTCTGGCGTCGGCCGGATCAAGGTTGAGGGATTGCTTGTAGGCCATTTCCGCCAGGCCGTGTTCGCCGCCCAGCGCGTAGGCATAGCCGAGGTTGTTCCACAGCGGCGCGGAAGCGGGCTGGTGCCGGAGCCCGGTCTTGAACTGTTCGATCGCCTCGGCATTGCGTCCGGCGAGCAGCAGGCTGGCGCCGAGTCCGTTGTGCGCGCCGGCGTGGGCGGGGTTCGCCTCCAGCGCGCGGCGATAGGCGTCGATGGCGAGTTCGTAGCGCTGCTGGCCCTGGTAGTAGCGGCCGAGGGCGTACTGGGCATCGGCGCTGGTGGCGGCCGGGCGTGCCTGGCTCATGCTGTTCTGCGTGCTGCAGCCGGCGCTCATGCCGAGCGCGGCAACCAGGGAGAGGGAGAGTGCGGTGAGTTTCATCATGTCCTCCTAGGGGGTCTATCCAGCCGGGCCTTACTGGCCGCCCATGGCCGGCAACAACGTACGGTAGATGCTGATGAAGGCAGGCCCCAGCAGCACCAGAAGCATGGACGGAAAGATCGTGAAAATGAGCGGGAACAGCAGTTTCACCGCCAGCTTCGCGGCCTTCTCCTCGGCGATCAGGCGGCGCTTGGTGCGCAGCCCTTCCGAATGGACGCGCAGCGAATCGGCAACGCTGGTGCCGAAGCGGTCGGCCTGTACCAGCATGGCGACGAGCGAGTCGATGTCCTCGAGGCCGGTGCGCAGCGCCAGGTTGCGCAGGGCCTGTTCGCGCGAGGCGCCCGCGCGCAGTTCCAGCCCGACCAGGCGAAATTCCTCCGAGGTGATGGGACTGGTGATGGCCATTTCCTCGCCCACGCGGGCGATCGCGGCGTCCATGCCGAGGCCGGCCTCCACGCAGACCGTCATCAAGTCGAGCGCGTCGGGGAAGTTTTCGAACAGCTCGCGCTGGCGCACGTAGACCAGGCGACTGAGGATCAGGTTGGGCAGGTAATAGCCCGCCGCCGCCAGCACCAGCACCGTCAGCAGGGTGTGGACGAAATCGGCCTCGAAGCCGCCGAGGCCCTTGCCCAGCAGGTAAAGCGTCGGCAAGGACAGCGCCAGCAGGGTCTTGGCCGCGAAGTAGACGATGGGGGCATTACGGTTGCGATAACCGGCGTTGATGAAACGCAGGCGGATGGGCGAGTCCTGCCAGTCTTCTTCGGGCAGGGACAGCTTGGCCAGCGGGCCGGCGAGCTTGACCACCTTCTGCACCCAGGGCGGCGCTTCTTCATCGACGTTGCGGATGATCTTCTCGCCGCCCATCACTTTCTGCAGGCGGCGCTGGGCGGCGCCGGGCACCAGCGCGTTCATGACGATGTAGGCCGTCGCCAGCACGGCGAAGAAGATGATCAGCAGGATGACGAGTTGCATGCTGGACATATCGTTTCCTTAGACTCTTATCTTGATCATGCGCCACATCCAGAAAACACCGATGATCATCAGGGTGAGCGCACCCGCGATCATTTTCCGGCCGGTCTCGTCGGTCCACAGCATGGACATCAGTTTGGGGTTGATGATGCTGATGAGGATGGCGAGGACGAAGGGCAGGATGCTCAGGATCCACGCCGACAGGCGGCCTTCGGCGGACAGCACCTTGATGGTGGCCATCAGCTTGAGGCGCTCGCGGATCAGTTTGCTGATCTTGCCGAGGATTTCCGAAAGGTTGCCGCCGGTTTCGCGCTGCACCAGCACGGCGATGACGAAGTAGCGCAGGTCCGTGCTCGGCACGCGGGTCGCCAGGTTGAGCAGCGCCTCGTGCAGGGGAATGCCGTAGTTGATCTCGTCGAACGTCAGCTTGAATTCGCCGGCGGTGGGTTCAGGCGATTCGTTGCCCACCATCTGCAGCGCGCCGGGGAAGGCGTGGCCAGCCTGCATCGCGCGCGACATCATGTCCAGGGCGTCGGGCAGCTGCTGCTCGAATTTTTCCAGGCGCTTCTGCTTGCTGTTGTAGACGTACAGGAGGGGCACCGCGGCAAAGGCCAGCGTCAGGATGAGCACTGCCTGCCAGGGGAAACCCATGATCAGGCCGAACAGCAGGCCGGTCACCGCGGCGGCCAGGGTCAGCCCCTGGAAGCGCGCCATGTTCCACGGCAGGCCCGATTGCTGCAGCAGGCGGTCCATCTGGTGCACGCGCGGCAGGCTCAGCAGCAGTTGCGCCAGCCAGGGTTCGTCGCTCAGCAGCCGCTGCTTGACCAGGCTGGCTTCCTTGGAGCCATGGGCGCCGGCCGACATCGCCTGCAGGCGCCGTTCGATGCGCCGGGCTTCCGGCCCGCGGTAGCTGTTCCACGACAGGTACAGGCCCTCGAAGAACAGCACCAGGGCGATGAACCCCAGCACGATCAGCACGATGTAAATAATGTCCATGGACTAGTCCGTCATTCGTAGGTGCGGGTGGGATCGAAATACTCGTCCTTGATCGTGATGCCGAACGTGGCGAGGCGCTGCATGAACTTGGGCCGGATGCCGCTGGCCTTGAAGTGGCCGAGCACGTTGCCTTCCTTGTCGATGCCGGTCTGCGCGTAGGAAAAGATTTCCTGCATGGTGATGACGTCGCCTTCCATGCCGGTGATTTCCTGCAGGCTGGCGACGCGGCGCTTGCCGTCCGAATAGCGCACCAGCTGCAGCACCACGGAAATGGCCGAGCTGATCTGCTGGCGCATGGCCTTGGGCGGCAGGTTCATGCCGGCCATGCCGACCATGTTCTCGAGGCGGGTGAGCGCGTCGCGTGACGAGTTGGCGTGGATCGTGGTGAGCGAGCCTTCGTGGCCGGTGTTCATGGCCTGCAGCATGTCCAGCGCCTCGGCGCCGCGCACCTCGCCGATGATGATGCGGTCGGGCCGCATGCGCAGGCTGTTGCGCACCAGTGCGCGCTGGGTCACTTCGCCCTTGCCCTCGATGTTGGGCGGGCGGGTTTCCATGCGCACCACGTGCGGCTGCTGCAACTGCAGTTCGGCGGAATCCTCGATGGTGAGGATGCGCTCGTTGGCCGGGATGAAGCCGGACATGACGTTGAGCATGGTGGTCTTGCCGGTGCCGGTACCGCCGGAGATGATCATGTTGACCTTGGCCTTGACCAGGCCGGCGATGATCTCGGCCATTTCCGGGGTGAGCGCCTTCAGCTTGATCAGGTCGTCCATGCGCAGCGGATCGGCCGGGAAACGGCGGATGGAGAGGATGGGGCCGTCCAGCGCCAGCGGCGGGATGATGGCGTTGACCCGCGAGCCGTCGGGCAGGCGCGCGTCCACCATGGGGCTCGATTCGTCCACCCGGCGGCCGATGCGCGACACGATCTTGTCGATGATCTTCATCAGGTGCGCGTTGTTGGTGAAGCGCACATCGGTCGGCTCGATCTTGCCGCGTCGCTCGACATAGATGGTGTTGCAGGTGTTGACCAGGATGTCGGAAATGGTCGGGTCCGCCAGCAGCGGCTCCAGCGGGCCGAGGCCGAGCACCTCGTTCTGGATGTCGCGCACCAGGCGGGCGCGCTCGTCGAGGTTGAGGACGGTGCCCTGTTCCGCCAGCAGTTGCTCGACCAGCATCTTCAATTCGACGCGCAGGCGGTCTTCCGGCATTTTTTCCATGGCTGCCAGGTCGATGCGCTCGAGCAGCTGGCTGTGGACCGCAGACTTCAGTTCCTGATAGGCGTGGTCCTCCTCGGCGCGGAGTTCGCGCGGGTTCAGCGACTTGGTCGGTTGCTGCTGGATGTCGTTCAGGCGATCGCGTAGTGACATGACTGTACTCCCTGTAAATTCATTATCGACTCTTGAGCGCGGATAGCCAGCCCTTCGGTTCGGCGGCGGCCTTGCCCGATGACTGCTTCAATTCACCGGCCATTTCCATCAGGGTCTTCGTCACCGGATCGCGCGGCGCCAGCTTGGCGATGGGGATGCCCTGGTTTACCGAAGTGGCGACGGTGCGGTAGCTGTTCGGCACGGTACGGTAGATCGGCATGCCCAGGGTCTGCTGGATGTCCTTGAGGGTGATTTCCGGCTCCTTTTCGAAGCGGTTGATGATCAGGCGCACCTTGGAGGGGCCGTAGCCGAGCGCGCGAAAATCGCCCAGCAGCTTCTTGGCGTCGCGGATGAAGGGAAGCGTCATCTGCAGCACGACGTAGATTTCGTTCGCGCGATCCAGTGCCTTGACCGATACAGGGCCCACCGAGCGCGGCACGTCGAGGATGACGAGATCGTGGCTCTTCACGGCGACATCGATCAGCTGGCTGATGTGCTCGGGCTTGACGGCGAAGGCTTCGTGCGTGTCCTGCGCGGCGGCCAGCACGCCATAGTTGGGCAGCACGCGCACCAGGCTGGACTCCAGCAGGGTGCTGTCGAGGCGATTGATTTCGGTGGCGATGCTGGCGACGCTGCTGGCGGCGCGGCCGTCGGACACGAACAGTTCCGCGTCGCCGCCCTGCAGGTTGAGGTCGATGAGGATGACGCGCTGGTTCGGGTTTGCGCTGGCGACGGCATAGCCGAGGTTGGCGGCGAGAAAGGTCACCCCGCTGCCGCCCTTGCAGCCGACCATGGCCAGGATCTTGCCCTGGCGGCGTGAGGGCTTCTTGACGGCCACGCGCTGGCGTGCGCGCTCGATGGATTCCTTGAGCACATGGCCGGTCACCGGCTGTGGCAGCACTTCGGTCACGCCCATGCGCATCATCTGCAGCAGGAATTCCGGCGTCAGCGTTTTCGCCAGCAGCACCACGGCGATGCCCGGATTGGCGACGATGGTCTTTTCCAGCTGGTCGAACGCCGAGTTTTCCTGATAGACGCCGTCCACCACCAGGACATCGGGCTGGTGGCGCTCGACCAGGCCGCCCACTTCCAGGTCGGTGCCCTGGAGCGGCAGCAGGTCGAAATTGCCGACGGCGGCGAGTTGTGCATTCAACTGGCCGAGTTCGGTTTGGTCGGGAGAAATGAGAACGACTTTCATGGGCTGTATGGGGTTTCTTAAGTACTTGTTCTGGGAAGTGTTGTCGCGGTATTCGTCTGCATGGCCGGCGGTCTCAAAGCAGACCCATCGCTTCGGCGGGCATGGTGACGGTGGACACCGGCAAGGCAAAAGCGTCCCGGGGCATGTAGGGCGCGATCACGCTGAAATCCAGGGGCTCGGTGCCGCCGGCATCCTTGCTCAGCGCCGCCTGCACGAATTTGATGCATTTCGCGTAATCGTCCTCGTCCGCCGGCAGGAAACAGTTGTTGAAGTTCTCCGTCGGGCTGGCGGGCAGGCTGTTTGCCGGAATGACGGTCATGTTCGGGTTGAGGAAGCTCAGGCGGACATGCACGTTGCGGATGTCCGGCGAGCCGGGGAAATTGACTTCCCCGGAGGAGCCTGCGCGCAACACGGCGAGCCGCTGGACCTGGTCGGCGGCGCTGACCCAGCGCACCACCTGCTCGCGCGCGGCGCGACGCGTGATTTCCTGGACACTGTTGAGCGTGAAGAACAGCCGTCCGAATTCGATGATGCCGAACAGCAGCGTCAGCAGGATCACCGCGACCAGGGCGAACTCGATGGCGCTGGCGCCGGACTGTCTGTGCTGTTGTTGAGGGCGGGCGATCATGGCGGGACTCAGCGCATGTAGGGCATGGTGGTGTGCGGCGACAATTCGGTCTCCAGGACCGAAGTGCCCAGCGGGCCGATCACCGGTACCCAGCCGCCGATGGTGAAGCCGTAGCTGATGCCGACGGTGACACTCTCCGGGGCCTGGCAGCCTGGTGCGCAGGTGATGCTGACGTCGCCGCCATCGAGGCCGCCGACTCCGGCCGCCGCTGCGGCGCTGTCGACCATGTTCCGCGCGCTCGCCATGGCGGCGGCGACGTCCTGTTCGCTGCTGAGGTAACGTGCGGCATCGCGCGTCGCCTTGGCCAGCACGTCGTAGTGCCACATCAGCCGCCCGTACTCGATCATGCCGGTGAAGATCAGCACCAGCAAGGGCAGCAGGATGGCGAGTTCGATCGCGGCCACCCCGCGCTGCCCCGTACTCCCCGGGATTCCTGCCTGCAGTTTTTTGTCGAGGTTGCGCATGGCCCGGTTCCTAGCGATACAGCTGGATGACGGCCGAGTGGACACCGCTGTCGATGCCGGCGAATTCGGCATCGACTCGCTGCGGCAGCTGGGCTTCACGCGTCATGAAGAACTTCCCCACGGCCAGCGTCGGCAGCGCGCGGCAGACCCCGCCCGGTCCGCTGGCGGCATCGCAATCGATGATCACGACATTCAGCACGCGGCGGTTCGGCGTGGCCGAGGCGGCGCCCTGGGCAGGGGTGGGCGCCTTGAAAAAGCGTCCGCTGGTTTGTGCGTAGGGGGTGTCCGGGTAGGCCACGTTCTGGCCGGTCACGCCGCCGTCATTGAGCAGGTCGGCGGGCGCTGCCGTCGAGCCGCTCGGGGCTGTTTCGGCGGGCGTGATATAGCTTCCCACTGCGCCGTAAGTGGCGAGCGTGGGCGGCGGCACCGGTTTGCCCGCGCTGTTCAGGGTGAGGGTCTGCTGGGACGGGTAGGGGTCGACCATCCACCAGCCAGGGTTGACCGCGTCGGCGTTTTCCGGGGCGTTCAGGGGTGCGCTGACGTCGTACTGCTTGATGTTGGTGTCGGGCGTGCAATAGGCGCGGTCGTATTTCCACGGCGCGTGGTTGCTGTAGCCGAAGCGCGAATTGAGCGCGGCATTGCCTTTGCCCGCCGTCGCTCCGGTATTGGTGACCACGATTCCCGGGATGGAGCGGAAGGCCATGCGGCCCTGGCAGATGAAGGGCAGCGGAAAGTCGGCGTTCGACTGCTGCGGCAGGCATCCGGCCGTCGAGGTGGCGCTGGGGTGCAGCCACAAGAGGTCGCCCGGATTGATCGGGTTGAGCTCCCGCAGGTTGTAGCCGACGCCGCGCAGGAAGCCATACTCCTGGTTGGGGTCGGTGTTGATCGCGCAGACGCCGATGGGGGCGACGTCGATGCTGTAGGGGCCGGCGACGGCCATGCCGTAGGTGGTGGTTTCCTCGAATGCGCTGCCGGCCACGCGCATGAACCAGGTTTGCACCGTGCTCAGCCCGATGCCGCTGGTGTCCACCTTGACGAAACCGAGTCCGGCCGGCGCGGCCCGTGCCTGGTCAGGGGTGAGCCAGGGCGCATCCGCGCTGCCGTCGCTGTTGGTGTCGAGACCGTCGGGCGTGTTGCCGAACCAGATGTTCGCTTCCGAGATGGTGACCGGATTGCCGCCGAAATCGACGCTGTTCGCCGCGGCCAGGGCGACAGCCTGGTTCACTGCGTTGTTGATGCCGGCGGTGCTGCCATCGAGCGCCTTCGCCCCGGCCAGCGCGGAGGCGTCGGCGGCGTTCTGCAATTCGGTCTTGCGGGTGTAGAGATAGCCCAGATCGATGACCAGGCCGACCATCACGATCAGCAAGGCGATGACGATGGCCACCATGATGGCCACCTGCCCTCGCTCGTCCTTGCTTCTCAGTGGTTTGATCGGCCCGTACATGGTGGTCTCAGTGCATCAATCGTCGAGCACGTCCGAACTCAGGGTCGTCTTTTCGGGCGTCTTGAAGGACTTCTCGTAGTTGTCCATGGTGTGGCCGGCAGCCTTGCCGTCCAGGCCGGTGACCGGATCGGTGTTCCTGGAGGCATCGGGATTGATGGTCTGCTGGGCCACGGCCGCACGCACGGCCTCGCCGAAGTGTTGGTCGTAATGCGGTGTCGGCGTGTGGTTGCAGCCGACCAGGGCGACCGGCACCAGCGCGAGCAGGATACGGATGTCAGGTTTGGTCATGGTGGTCTCCAATCAATTCATGCGCAGGTTGTCGGGGTTTGCCTTGGCCGGGGCGGTAGCCGGGGCGGGTGCGGCCGGCGGGGTGGCGCTTTCCATGCGGCCTTCGAGGAAGAACTCGGCGCGGCTGGGCGCCTTGAAGCTGTCCGTCGGCAGGCGGTAGTTGGGCGGCAGCGGCTTGACCAGGCGCGGGGTGACCACGAACATCAGCTCGGTCTGGTCGTCCTTGAATTCCTTGCTGCTGAACAGCGCGCCCAGGATGGGGATTTCACCCAGCAGGGGAATGCGGCGGATGGTTTCCTCGACATTGCTCTTGATCAGGCCGGCGATCGCGAAGCTCTGGCCGTCGTTGAGCTGCACGGTGGTGGAGGCCTTGCGCACGGTGAGGGAAGGCAGGACCGAGGTCACGTCGTCGACCGTGGAGAAGGGGTTGCCGGTCTCCTTGACTTCGGAAACTTCCGGCTCGACCTTCAGGTTGACGCGGCCGTTGGCCAGCACGGTGGGCAGGAACTTGAGGCGCACGCCGAATTCCTTCTCCTCGAAGGAAACCGTGGTGCCGCCCACGTCGTTGACCCGGCTCACCGGCAGGAAGATGCGGCCGCCGGCGAGGAAATTGCCTTCCTGCCCGCTGACCGCCATGATGTTGGGCTCGGCCAGCACGCGGAAGATGGTGTCCTTGTCCTCGGCGTCGATGGTGAGCTTGGTGTTGTTCGGTCCGGTGATGGTAAGGGTGTTGCCGACGCCGGCGGTGAGCGCGGTCAGCAGGCCGGCCGACCATTCGCCGCCGGTGAGGTTGGCGCCGGTGAGGCCGGTGCCGAGCTTGTTCAGCAGGCCCTTGGAGACCTCGGCCACCTTCACTTCCAGCAGCACCTGCATGGGTTCGCTGATTCTCAGCATGTTGATCACGGAAACGCCGGCGACCTGGCGCGCCTGGCGCAGGTTGGTGCTGCCGATGCTGACCTTGGTGCCGGGGCCGACCTCGCCGCCGCCTGCCACGATGGGCAGCACGATGTCGCGGTTGATGTAGCGCACGTAGGCTTCGGCGATTTCGGCCGCCTGCGAGGCTGCCATCGGGCTGGACACGCTGCCGGTCAGCACGATGGACTTGGCGGCGGTGGTGACCTTGATGTCTTTCTCGTCGGGCAGCAGCTCCTCGAGCTTGCCCTGCAGTTCGTCGGTGTCGACCTCGACGTTGAGATCGATGACCGCGGTCTTGCCGTCGCGCGTCCACAGCGTGATGTTGGTGCTGCCGTAGCGCTTGGGCAGCATGTACAGCTCAGTGGGCGAGAGCAGCGTGTAGTCGACCACGGTGGGGTCGCTGACGGAAATGCGCTTCAGCGAAACGTTGCCGGTGCGCATGATGAACGACTTGCCGGCCGTGGCCTTGATCGGCGCCAGCCCGTCGCGGCCGATGCTGATTTCCATCGATCCCTGTTCGGGTGTGACGAATTCCGCGCCGGCAGCCAGCACCGAGGGCGCGGCGGCGAGGGCCGATGCGGAAAACAGGCCGCAACTGCCGACCAGTGCCAAGGCTGCGAACAGGGCGGTCAGCCCCTTGTGGTGTGTGCCCATTTTCATCTCCCTTTTGGTCGTGAGCATTCAGAACTCCAGTGTGGATTTGTTGAGCCCCTTGATTACCTCGACCGATTCCCTTTCGATGGGAGCGGCAGGCTTGGGGGGCGGCGGGGGTTCGGGGGTGACGATGAGGTCGCGCATGGTCGCCACGCCGGACTTGTCCCAGACGATCAGATTGGTCGTGCCGACCGACTTGCCGAGCAGAATGATTTCGCGGCTGTTGATCGGCGTGATGTCGGCCACGGCCGGATTGCCGACGGAAATCCGTACGGCCGGCGCTTCCAGGCGCAGGATGGCGGATTTGTTGACCACCAGACTCACCGCCGCCGCCGTTTCGGTGCGCGGCTGAGCCGGCGGCCCGGCCAGAACCGGGCCGGACGCGGCCGCCAGGGCCAGCAGCGAAGCGGCCATGAGCATGTTCGGGTTGCGGGCGGCGGGCAGCATCGGTGTTTGCCTTATTCCTTGAATTCCACTTCGGTCCGGGTCAGGCCCTTGATCACCTCGATCTTCTCGGTCTGGGGCTTGGGCGCCGAAGCTTTCGGGCGGACATAGACGCGCTTCACCTGGGGCTGGGCCGCGGGCTGTGCCGCGATGCTGGAGCCGGAGAGCAGATCCTGCTTGCGGGCGCCGGCGGCGGTGAGGTCCTCGCTGTCCAACTGGTTGCGCAACACCAGGCTCAGGCTACCGATGCTGCGGGCGAGGTCGAGTTTTTCCGCTTCCTCGGGGGTGAGCTCCATGGTCACGGCGTTGACCACCTTGGGCTTGGTCGGGTCGCGATCGGCTTCCTGGGCGACGGCCAGCACCAGGATCTTTTCCAGCACGATCTTGGAAATCGGATTGCCGCGCTCATCCTGGGTGTTGACCATGATGTCCACGTAGTTGCCGGGCAGGGCAAAGCCGGCCACGCCCACGATCTCGTTAACCTTGACAGTGAGTGCCCGCTTACCGGGGGTGATCACGGCCGAGAGGCCACCCTTGCTGCCTACTGGCGCAAGCTTGCTTTCCAGCACGGGCTCGCCCACGGAAAGGCCGCTGCTGCTGACGCGGTCCTTGAGCATGCCGACGTCGCCGAAGGCGCCCTTCGGTACGCTGGTCCTGGGCCAGTCGGCCAGGCCGACCACTTCCGGCGTGATCGGCGTGCCCGGGGTGATTTCGGCCTTGGCGACCACGACCTTGGCGGTGGCGATGTCGCCCTGCTTGGCCAGCCAGGTCGAGGCAAAATACACGGCGATGGCGGCAATCACGATCGATATGCCCAGCATGATGAGTGCCCGTGTGTTTCTCATTGTGTTTCTCCCGTTGTCATGACTGTTGCGACTCGACCAGGCTTTCGGTCGTGTAGTAGTTGTTCCAGGCCCAGTCCAGCATCTCGCGGCTCAGTTCCGGGCGCTTGCCCTGGTATTTGGCGACGTCGAGCACCTGGCGCAGGATGTCGCGCGGCACGCAGGCGAGCAGCGGCCGGCCTTCGCGGTAGTGGTGCTGGTGCAGCAGGTAATGCAGGCTCTCTTCGCTGTAGGGAATCTGGTATTCCTCGCAGACCTGCCGGAAGATTGCCCGGTAGTCGTTTTCGTCCAGCGCGGTGAGGTGGATCTTGTAGCCGAGGCGACGCAGGAAGGCCTCGTCCGCCAGTTCGGACGGCTTGAGGTTGGTGCTGAAGACGACGATGACGTCGAACGGCACCATGAATTTCTTGCCGTTGTGCAGGGTCAGGTAGTCCAGGTGCCGGTCCAGCGGCACGATCCAGCGGTTCATCAGGTCGCGCGCCTTGACCAGTTGGCGGCCGAGGTCGTCGATGATGAGCAGGCCGTTGTTGGCCTTCATCTGCGGCGGCAGGGTGTAGAAGCGCGAGCCTTCGTCGAAGTCCAGGTCCAGCATGGACAGGGTGAGCTCGCCGCCGGTCAGCACGATGGGGCGCTTGCACAGCACCCAGCGCTCGTCGCGGCGCGCGCGTTCGAGCTTGAACTCGACCACGGTTTCCGGGGCGACCGCCTTGTGCATCAGCGGGTCGTAGGCCTGGATGATTTCGTTGTCCACCTGGATGGCGTGGGGGATGAAGACGTCGCCGGACAGGGCCTTGGCCATGTGCTCGGCGACGAAGGTCTTGCCCGAACCGGCCGGGCCGTACATGAAGATGGCGCGGCCCGAGTTCATCGCGGCGCCGAAAATGTCCAGCACCGGCTGCTTGATGATGATGCCCTCGAAGGCCTTGCTTACCGCGTTGTTGGTGATCGGCAGGCCGGCCATGGACTGCGCGCGGATTTGCGCGATATAGGCGTCGAGCGGCACGGGCGCCGGGCCCGCGTACTGGCAGCGTGCCAGGTAGTCATTGGCGCGCAGGCGGCCGAGGTCGGTCAGGTTGTAGATGATGCTGGCCTCGGCGTCGCTGCGGTGCGAGATTTCGCACAAGCGCTCGTTGCGCATGAAGGCCAGCACAGGCTCCAGCACGGAAATCGGCAGATGGATGCGGCTGGCAAGCTCGGAAAGCTTGAGCTGGCCGCCGCGGTAGAGAATCTTGGCGATGAGTTCGAGGATGAAGAAGAAACTCAGCCCGGTTTCTTCCAGCGTGCGGGGGGCCGGCATGAAGGTCGGCGTTGCCTCGGCCGCGGCACGGCTTGTTTCGCTCACGATTTTCTCCCTTGTCTAATTGTGTCCAACCTTGGGAGCACAGTGCGATCGGTTGTTCCGCTCTCCGCAACCAGACGCACGCTCTTCATTTTCAACATGGTTTACAGCATCGCGAAAAGCAAGTAGCCCAAGCTGCCGCAGGCGATGGCCACGGCATAGGGCAGGCGTGCCGCGGGCTGCAGCCGGACCGGGTCGCCCGAGCCGCTCGCGTCCAGTTCCCCGGGCCCCAGCTTGAGCATGACGAACAGGTTGCCGGCCAGTCTTTGCCTGACCTGGCTTTTGGCAGCGTAGGCCAGGACCAGCAGTCCGCCGGCGAGCAGAGTGTACAGCACCATCCACAAGGCCGCCGGCACGCTGGCGCCGAAAGCGCCGGCCATGGCCATCAGCTTCACATCGCCGGCGCCCATCAGGCGCAGCAGGTTGACCGGCAGCAGGACCAGCAGGCCGGTCAGCGCCCCGGCCAGGGCCATGCCCAGGCCGGGCAGTCCCGATGCCGCGGCATGGAAGACCAGCGCGGCGAGCAGTCCGGACAGAACGACTTTATTGGGGATGCGCCGCTCGCGGACATCCCAGTAGACCGCCGCTGCAAGGTGAGCTGCCAGCAGCAGCAGCAAAATCACGGGTGTCAAAGCAGCGGTCATCGATATTCATGGGCACTGAAGGTTTGCTACGCAAGTGGCGACATATGAAAACGTGTTTTCAAGCTCGGCGCCGACCGTTGTGACGGCGCCGACAATCACGACGGCTACGAGGACCCCGATCAGTGCGTATTCGATGGAGGTGATCCCTGCATCGGCATGGCACCATGTCTTGAATGAGCGAATCCATTGCCGTGTCAGCGTAAGTAGCATTTTCTCGCAGTGACTTTGTGTACGTTATACACCCACGCCCGCACCGTACCCGGGCGAGCGTGGGTCGCTCAAAGAGCTGCTACGGCTGATTATCAAGTGCCGCCGCCGCCAGCACCGCTGTTTGCGTCTTGCAGGGTGTTGCCGATGGTGGTGAAGGTCTGGCTGACTTCTTCACCGACCAGCGTCACGGCCGCAATGATGACCACGGCGATGAGGGCAGCGATCAGCGCGTATTCGATGGCGGTCACGCCTTCTTCGTCACGCAGGAACTGCTGCATTTTGTTCCACAGTGTTTTCATGATGTCTTCTCCTGACTCGATAGCAGTTGCAAATTACACGCCCTTGTTGACGCATAAGAGAGAGGTCTCCCTGAACCAAACATAGCAAAGGGAGCAAAAAATAACCATGCCCGCAACGCAAAATTGTACTAAGGTCGTAGTCTTTCGTTGGTTGGCACGGTTTTGGCGCGTGGCGCATGCCTTTGCCAGCGGCCGACCAGCCACCAGATCAGCCAGGCGCCAAGCGCGCCGGCATAGCCGTCGAGGGCATAGTGCCAGGCGAGGTGGATGGAACCGATGAAGACGACGAGCGCATAGCCCGTCAGCATTATGCCTGCCGTCCGCGAGTGGCCCCAGCCAAACAAGGCCATCAGGACGGCGATGGCCACGTGCATGCTGGGCATGGCGGAAATGCCGCTGCCGACTGCGGCGCCTTTGTTCTGGTAGTTTTCCCACAGTATTTGCTGCAGTTCCAGGGTCGGGACAGGCACCGATTCGCTGGCTGACCGCAGATAGTCCATCAGGGCAGCAAATGGCCCCGTGCCGTTGACGGTCGCCGGGTCGAAGCAGGGGCCCATCGACGAGAAAGCCATGGCGCCGAACGTGCCCAGCACGATCCAGGTCAGCAGGAAGCTCAGCAGGAACCGCATGCGCAGGACGGCGTTGCCGGTGTCGAAGATCTGCAGCATCAGCAGCACGTACATGATGAGATACCACAGGTTGTAAAGAAAATTGATGCCTGCGGTGACCATCGGATAGCCCAGCACGGGCTGCAGCAGGGTCCAGGGATGATGTCCGCCGTGCAGCAGGTAGTCCCAGCGGATGAAAAAGGCGTCCCAGGTGTAAGGGCTGATCACGGGAATGGTGGCCTTCACAAACGAAAAGGCGACGGCGAACACCGGGATCAGCAACAGCACGGGTGCAATGGGCAGCAAACGCTGCGGGGCCAGGAAGGCTTTCAGGCTGGACAGCAAATGCTGGGTGAGGCGCCGTGGGCGGACAAAAATCATCACCCGGATGGCATGCCAGCAAAAAGCCAGCACCAGCGGGATTGCCAGGGTCACGAAATAGGCCGCCAGCAGGTTGGGCCAAAGCTTGTAAGGCAGGTCGTACAGGCCGGATACGGCGACGGCGGCCGCACCGTAGCAGAGTATCAGGCCGATCAGGATGGCGTGGTCGCGGACGCCGGCTGAAAACGCGGTGAGGGCAGACTGCCCGGGGCCAGGGTAAGACATGTGGATCGGTGGTTCGGGTGCTTGTTGGCTAGCGTAACCAGCCGATAATACCGTTTATGACCGCCGACAGACCTTCATAAACAGGAATGGCCCACCAGCCGGCGATATCAATGCCGAAGCCCAAGCCCAGAATGATACTTAATGCCGCATACAGCAGCACCAGTTTGAAGACCAGTGAAGATTGATTGTCTTTCATGGCTTATCTTTAGCACATAAAATCCGCGGCCTACCGTGATTTCATCCACCAACAGTCCGTCCCCGGACATGCTTTCCCCCCGCAGCCGCGAATCGGCACAGACGCTCGCCCTGTTGCCGGCTTTGCTCATCGCGGCCGCGATGTGGCTGCTGACCCGGCCTTATCACGGCATCTGGCATGACGGTCGGTTCTACGCCGTGCAGGCCCTGCACAGGCTTTATCCCGAGCGCTATGCGCAGGACGTGTTCTTTCTTTACGGGTCGCAGGACGATTTCACGCTGTTCGGCGCCATCCAGGCCTGGCTGAGCGCTTTCCTGGGCGTGGATGCCGCCGTGCTGCTGCTCGTCGTTACCGGCGCGGCGCTGTGGCTGTATGCCCTGCTGCAACTGCTGCGGCGCTGGCTATCGGCATTGCCGCTGGCCGCCAGCGCGGTGCTGGTGCTGGCGCTGGATTCGCGTTACGCGGGGTTTGATCTCCTTTCCTATGGGGAGGGTTTCGCTACGCCGCGCGTCCATGCCGAAGCCCTCGTGCTGCTGGCCCTGTCGTGGTGGTTCGATGGCCGCAGACGCATGGCCTGGTGCGCGGTGGCGCTGGCCGGCCTGCTGCATCCGCTGATCGCCCTGGCCGGGGTGGGGGTCTTTGCCTGGGCGCTGCTGCGGGGCCGCATCGGGCGCCCTGCGCTGCTGTGGCTGGCGCTCCTGTCGGCGGGCTTGCTGGGCCTGCAGTTCCTGCGGTGGAGCGGTCTCAGCCCTTGGCTCGACCCGGCCTGGAAGGCGCTGGTCGAACTGCGCAGCCCCTTCGTGTTTCCGCAGTTGTGGCCCTGGAGCGACTGGCTGCGGCTGCTGCTGGATGTCTCGCTGCTGTGGCTGGCGTCGCGGCATCTGGCCGGCGAGCCGGGCAGGCTGGCGGCCTGGGTGCTGCCGGTGCTGGCGCTGGCCATATTGTGGTCGCTGGCCGCGGGCGCGCTGGGCGTGCAACTGGCCGTCGCCGCGCAACTGCAGCGGGTGCAGTGGCTGGCGCATCTGCTGGCGCTGGCGCTGGCCCTTCCGCTTTGTCTGGAATTGTGGCGCGCGCAGGGCTGGGAGCGCTATCTTGCCGTTGCGGCGGCAGCCAGCCTGGTGTTTCCGCTCAACCTGGGCGGCCTGGCGCTGCCTGTCCTGTACGGGCTGTATCGCTGGGCGTGCTTCCGCTTTCCCGGCAGGGCTCCCGCTGGCGGCCTGCCGCTGGTCCTGTCCATGAGCATTCCGCTGACGGGGCTGGCCTTGTGGCTGTTTTATTTTGCCGCCGGCCTGTCTTTGCTCAGTACCGTAGCGGGGCGTCCGCCCTGGCTGATCGTCCTGGGCGAAATGCCGGTGGCGGCCGGCCTGCTGTTTCTCGGGCATGCGGCTTTGCGGCGGGTCCGGGCGGACAAGGCCTGGCCGTGGCTGTACGGGGCGGGCCTGCTGGCGGTCGGCGCG
>VFQM010001122.1_pt1 | contig 24754 bp, 21 predicted proteins | sample 3512391 | NCBI WGS metagenome assembly VFQM01 (sample SAMN10412369, study PRJNA504923) | tailings metagenome | isolation source: Replicate 1 from Balatoc abandoned mine | place: Philippines | reverse complement strand
GCCAGGCACCAGGCCAGCGGCTGGTAGTAGCAGGCCTCGAAGTGCAGGCAGGGCAGGGGCTCGACGCAGCCCCAGTAGCGTCCCCAGGCCGCGCCGCGGGAGCGGTCGATCGCCACCAGCGACGCGGCAATCGGCGCGCCGTCGCGGTGGGCGACGAACAGCACCCAGTGCGGCGCCATCGTCTGCTGCATGCGCGCGAAGAACTCGCGCGTGAGGTAGGGCGTGGAGTGGTGCGCAGCGTAGGTCAGTGTGTAGCAGCGGTAGAAGAAGTCCCACAGCGGCGTCGTGATGGCGTCGCCTTCGTGCACGCTGAACGTGACGCCCTGCTCGGCCACACGGCGCCGTTCCTGCTGGATCTTCTTGCGCTTGTCGCGCTGCAGCCGCGCCAGCAGATCGGTGAAGTCGACCACCGGTTGCTGCGGGTCTTGCGTCCAGTGGAACTGCACGCCTTCTCGCAGCAGCCAGCCGGCGCGTTCGAACGCGGCGCGGTCGGCGTCGTCGCCGAACAGCACGTGGGCCGACGAGAGCCTGCCGTCTTCTGCGTGCTGCCGGATGGCCTGCACCAGCAGGTCGCGCAGCGTGTCGTCGGGGGCCAGCAGCCGCGTGCCCGGCACCGGCGTGAACGGCACCGCACCCAGCAGCTTGGGGTAGTAGCGCAGGCCGTGGCGGCGGTAGGCGTCGGCCCAGGCCCAGTCGAAGACGTACTCGCCGTACGAGTGGCTCTTCAGGTACAGCGCCGTGGCCGCCACGAGACGGCCGTCTTGCTGCACGGTGATGAACTGCGGCGCCCAGCCGGTGTCGGGCACGGCGCTGCCCGAGGCGTGCAGCGCCAGCAGGTACGCGTGGCGCAGGAACGGGGTCGGCGCAGCCTGCGCATCGAGCAGCCGGTCCCACTCGACAGCGTCGACGGCGGCCGGGTCGGCGTGGACCCGGATGACATAATCTTTCGCAGTGAATTCAGTCGGCATGCGTGGGGGACACATCGTGAAAGTGGCGCTGGCACAGATCAACGCCACCGTGGGCGACCTCAGCGGCAATGCAGCGCGCATTGCCACCGCGGCTCGGCTTGCACACGCGCAGGGCGCCACCCTGGTGATCGCACCCGAACTGGCGCTGACCGGCTACCCACCCGAAGACCTGCTGCTGCGACCGGCCTTCATGCAGGCTTGCGCCGAGACGTTGGTGGCGCTGGCGCGCGACTTGGCGGACTGCGAAGGCTTGCATCTGCTGGTGGGGCACCCGCACCAGTTCGGCGAGTCGGGGGATGTTAGGTCGAAGTCGCTGGCTGTGCAGCAGCGCTTCAATGCCGCCTCGGTGCTGGCGGGCGGCCAGGTGCGCGGGCCGTACTGCAAGCGCGAACTGCCGAACTACCAGGTTTTCGACGAGCGTCGCTACTTTGTCTCGGGCCGTGATGCCGGCCTGCCGCCGCTGGTGTTCGAGGCCGGCGGCCTGCGCTTCGGCGTGCTGATCTGTGAAGACGCCTGGTTCGACGAGCCGGCGCGCGCCGCGCGCGACGCTGGTGCACAGGTGTTGTGTGTGCTGAACGCATCGCCGTTCCACCTCGACAAGGCCGGTGAGCGCGAGCAGCGCATGGCCGAGCGGGCGCGCGACGTCGGCCTGCCGCTGCTGTACGCCCACCTGGTCGGCGGTCAGGACGAGGTGGTGTTCGACGGCGCCTCGTTCGCCGTCGACGCGCAGGGCAGGGTGGCCGCGCGCGCTGCCACTTTCGCCGAGGACCTGCTGGCCGTCGAGTTCGACGCAGGCGTGCCGCGGGGATCGCTGTCGCCTGTGCCGTCGCTCGAGGCACAGGCCTGGCAGGCGCTGGTCACGGGCGTGCGCGACTACCTGGGCAAGAACGGCTTCCCGGGCGCCATCATCGGCTTGTCGGGCGGCGTCGACTCGGCACTGGTGCTGGCGCTGGCGGTGGACGCGCTGGGCGCCGACAAGGTGCGCGCCGTGATGATGCCGTCGCCCTACACCGCCGACATCTCGTGGATCGACGCGCGCGACATGGCAGCGCGCCTGGGCGTGCGCTACGACGAGATCCCGATCGGGCCGATGTTCGACGCCTTCCGCACCAGCCTGGCGCCGCAGTTCGCCGGTCTGGCCGAGGACACGACGGAAGAGAACCTGCAGGCACGCATCCGCGGCACGCTGCTGATGGCCTTGTCGAACAAGACCGGCGCCATCGTGCTGACCACCGGCAACAAGAGCGAGATGGCCACAGGCTACTGCACGCTGTACGGCGACATGGCCGGCGGCTTCGCGGTCATCAAGGACGTGGCGAAGACGCTGGTGTACCGCCTGTGCGTGTGGAAGAACGCGCAGGGTGCGGAGATCATCCCCACGCGCATCATCACGCGGCCGCCCTCGGCCGAACTGCGGCCCGACCAGACCGACCAGGACAGCCTGCCGCCCTACGAGGTGCTGGACGCCATCCTGGGCCTGTACATGGAAGAGGACCGCAGCATCGAGCAGATCGTGGCGGCCGGCTACGCCCGCGCCGACGTGGAGCGCGTGACGCGGCTCATCAAGATCAACGAGTACAAGCGGCGTCAGGCACCGGTGGGCATCCGCATCACCCACAGGGCGTTCGGGCGTGATTGGCGCTACCCCATCACCTCGAAGTTCCGTGCTTAAATCAACCTCAATCGTCACTGCCTCGGAGCGCGCGCCATGAAACAGATCACCGCCATCATCAAGCCCTTCAAGCTCGAAGAGGTGCGCGAGGCGCTGGGCGACGTGGGTGTCTCCGGCCTCACCGTCACCGAGGTCAAGGGCTTCGGCCGCCAGAAGGGCCACACCGAGCTCTACCGCGGCGCCGAGTACGTGGTCGATTTCCTGCCGAAGGTGAAGATCGAGGTCGTCGTGAAGAACGAAGACGTCGAACGCTGCATCGAGGCCATCGTGAAGGCCGCCAAGACCGGCAAGATCGGCGACGGCAAGATCTTCGTCACGCCGGTGGAGCAGGTGGTGCGCATCCGCACCGGCGAGACCGACGAGTCGGCGGTCTGACGCGCAGCCGTCAGATGCGGCGGTAGTCGTCGGGCGCGGTGGCCGCGCCGGCGACTTCGGCCAGTTCGAGCAGCAGCGCCTGCGGGTCGCTGCCCACGCGCAGAGCCGCGTGCTGCTCCGCGGACAGAAAGCCCTGGTCCACCGTGTGCTGCATGAACTGCAGCAGGCCGTCGTAGAAGCCGCCGGTGTTGAGCAGTCCGATGGGGCTGTCGTGGTAGCCCAGCTGGCGCCAGGTCCAGACTTCGTACAGCTCTTCCAGCGTGCCGATGCCGCCGGGCAGCGCAACGAAAGCATGCGCGCGCTCGGCCATCATCTGCTTGCGCAGGTGCATCGTGGGCACCACGTGCAGCTCGCTCAGGCCCTTGTGGCCCACCTCGCGCTGCATCAGCGTTTCGGGGATCACGCCGACCACGCGGCCGCCGGCGGCCAGCACGGCGTCGGCCACCTCTCCCATCAGCCCGACCTTGCCGCCGCCATACACGAGCTGCCAGCCGCGTGCGCCGATGGCGGTGCCGAGCGCACGCGCAGCCTCGGCGTAGGCCGGCAATGCGCCGTGGCGCGAGCCGCAGTAGACGCAGATGCTGAAGGGCGTGGGAGTGCTCATGCGAGGAACCTTGTCCAGAGTGCGGCGGCCCAGATGCCGCCGGCCAGCAGCAGCGACAGCATCACGGCCGCGCTGCCGAAATCCTTCGCGCGCTTGGACAACTCGTGCAGGTCCAGCGACACGCGGTCGACCGTGGCCTCGATGGCGGAATTCAGCAGCTCGACGATCAGCACCAGCAGCACGCTGCCGGCGAGCAGTGCCACCTCGACCCAGCCGCGCCCCAGCCACAGGGCCAGCGGCAGCAGCAGCGCCGCCAGCCACAGCTCTTGCCGGAACGCGCTCTCGTGGCGGTAGGCGCTGCGCAGGCCCTGCAGCGAGTAGCTTGCGGCATGAACGACGCGGTCGATGCCGGTGCGGCCCTTGTGCGGGTTGGAGCTGGAGGCCATGTCGGCCCGGATTCTAGGAGGCGCGCTGGTTGGTCCAGTCCACCAGCCGCGTGCCGCAGACGGCGTCGTGCAGGAACTGGCGCTGCGGATGCAGGCGCGACAGCAGCGCGTAGGTCAGCACGCCCACTGCCAGCGCGGTGAAGACCGCGGCGCTGCTCTTCAGGCCCGAGGCCCACACCGTCACCAGCGCGGGCATGAACCACAGCCAGCTCAGCACGTAGCGGCACAGGGCGCGCAGCTTGCGCACGCGTTGGCCGTCGTGGGTGACGAGGCGGATGCGCCAGGTCTGCATGGCCAGCGTCTGGCCGCTGCGTGTCCAGCACCACACGAAGTAAGCACCGAGCACGATGAACAGCACGGCCTGCATGCCGTGCACGCCCACCAGGGCATGGCGCTGCTGCGTCACGACCGAGTAGACGAAGCCGGCCGCCATCACGACGCCGAACAACAGCACGCCTTCGTAGAGGAAACACGCCATCCTGCGCAGCAGGGCGGGCGCCCGCAGGTCGCCCGTGGCCACCGGAGGCGCCGTCACGGGCGATCGTCCGGTGCCGACGCCGCACTGACCGCAGCACCCTGCGGGCCGCGCTGTGGCAGCAGCGTGTCGGGGTGCACGAAGCCTTCCGTGGCGGCGATCTTGGGCAGGCCGGGCTGCTGGTGCGCCGGAGCCGGGGTGCGCGTGGACATCACCGAGGTGGTGGCGCCGGGACGGGCCTGCACGACGGTCGGTGTCACAGGTTTTGCGGCGGTCTGGCGTGCCGGGGAGACGATGTTGCGCTTGGGTGCGGGGTCGCCGGTGCTGTTGCCAGTGGCGGCGGACGCCTTGACCGCCGGCTTGGCGCGTTGCTGCGCGAGCTTGCGCCGTTCGTCGTCAGGCAGGGCCTGGTATGCCTCCCAGCGTGCCTGGCGGTCTTCCGGGCTGAACTGCCGCGACTCCTTGAACTGCATGCGCGCGCGCGTGCGCTCGGCAGGCGTCATGCGGGCCCAGGCCGCCATGCGCTCCTGCAGGCGCTGGCGGTCTGCCGGGCTCATCTTCGGGTAGCGGCCTGCGACTTCCAGCCACTTGGCCTTCTGCTGGCTGTCGATCCCGGCCCAGTCGCGCTGCAAGGGTGCCAGCGCCGATTGCTGCGACTTCGTCAGCTGCGACCAGCCCGGCGGCGCGCCTTCGGCGGCCAGGACCGCCCCCGCGCAGAGGGCGGCCGCAAGCAAGGCAGCAGCAAGACGCAGCGTCATGGGTTCGGCGAGCGCAGGTACTCGGCGAAGCCGGGGTCGCTGTACGCGGCGGGCGGCAGGTCGTCAGCCAGCAGCACGGCGTCGATGTCGGCCGCAGCCAGCACCTGTTCGCGCACGTTCCACTGGTCGATGAACACCAGGCCGACCAGCAGCACCAGCAAGGGCAGCAGCGCTGCCATGCGTTGCCACCACGGGGGCGGACCACCTAGGCGCAGGGTGCTGCCGTCCGCGCCCAGCACGGACGCCGCAGGTGCAGGCGCCAGACGACGCACTTCGCGAGCCCGCGCCAGAGCCTGCTCGCGGGCCGCGCGCAGCCGTTCGTTGATGTCGTGCGGCAGTGCGCCGGCTTGCTCGCTGAGCCCGGCGACCAGCCGCGCCGCGACGCGCGCCTGCAGGGCTTCGGCGTCGATGTACGGTGTGTGGCTTGTCATAGCACGATTCCCTTGGATCGAAGGGCCTTCGCCAGCGCGTGAACGGCCCTGGAACAGTGCGTCTTGACACTGCCTTCCGAGCAACCCATCACGGCCGCGGTTTCGGCCACATCGAATTCCTCCCAGTAACGCAGCAGGAAGGCTTCGCGTTGACGATCGGGCAGGGCCCCGACCTCAACCTCGATCCTCTGCAGGATCTGCCCGCGCGAAACGGCATCGGCCGCGCTTTCGGCGCCCATCGCGCCGTCCATCGACTGCAGAGTTTCCAGCAGATCGAAGTCGCCGTCATCGTCGTTTCCCTCGAAGTCCGAGAGATTGCTCACGACGGCGTTGCGCACCTTCTGGCGCCGGAACCAGTCCATCGTCGCGTTCGACAGGATGCGCTGGAAGAGCAGCGGCAATTCGGCCGGCGGGCGGTCGGCGTACTTCTCGGCCAGTCGGATCATCGTGTCCTGCACGATGTCCAGCGCGGCCTCGTCGTCGCGCACGGCAAAGGCCGTGCGCTTGAATGCGCGTTTCTCGACGCTCTTGAGGAAATCGGTGAGTTCTTTGTCGGTGGCCAACGCAGGCTCGGCGGCGGCGGCATGCCCGGCTCGGGCGCGGCGGATTATGGCATCGGGCTTGGCTGCGCCGTGCCTGCGTCGCAGGTGGTGACATAATGCTGCCCCGCACAACGCTCTTTATGGGTCTCATGCCGGCCGTCCGACCTGGACGGCGGTGTTTTGGCCGCGCGCAGCACCGAAGCCGTCTCACGAGGACGCGACCAAGGTGCACCGATGGTTTTTCGTCAGAGAAATTCACAAAGGTTCGAAATGGACATGTCTGCCGCGGAAGTCAAGCGTGCCGCAACGGCGCAGCCTTCTTCTCCCCCTGGTTCTCCCGCTCCTGAGCCCAACGGCTCGGAAATCCTGGTTCGCTGCCTGCAGGCCGAAGGGGTCAAGTACCTCTGGGGCTACCCGGGCGGGGCCGTTCTCTACATCTACGACGCGCTCTACAAGCAAGAGAGCATCGAACACGTGCTCGTGCGCCACGAGCAGGCCGCCGTGCATGCCGCCGACGGCTACGCACGCGCCACCGGCGAGGTCGGCGTGGCCCTGGTCACCAGCGGCCCGGGCGTCACGAATGCCATCACCGGCATCGCCACCGCCTACATGGACTCGATCCCGATGGTGATCATTACCGGGCAGGTGCCGACGCCGGCCATCGGTCTCGACGCCTTCCAGGAATGCGACACCGTGGGCATCACGCGGCCCATCGTCAAGCACAACTTCCTGGTGAAGGACGTGCGCGACCTGGCGCAGACCATGAAAAAGGCCTTCCACATCGCACGCACCGGCCGCCCCGGCCCGGTGGTGGTGGACGTGCCCAAGGACGTGTCGCTGAAGACCTGCGCCTTCCACTACCCCGAGTCGGTGGAGATGCGCTCGTACAACCCGGTGAAGAAGGGCCACGGCGGGCAGATCCGCAAGGCCGTGCAGCTGCTGCTGGCGGCCAAGCGGCCCTACATCTACACCGGTGGCGGCGTCATCCTGGGCAATGCCTCGGCCGAACTGCGCCAGCTCTGCGACCTGCTGGGCTACCCGGTCACCAACACGCTGATGGGCCTGGGCGCCACGCCGTCCAGCGACCCGAAGTTCCTGGGCATGCTGGGCATGCACGGCACCTACGAAGCCAACATGACGATGCAGAACTGCGACGTCCTGCTGGCCGTCGGCGCGCGCTTCGACGACCGCGTGATCGGCAACCCGAAGCACTTCGCGTCGGTGGAGCGCAAGATCATCCACGTCGACATCGACCCGTCGAGCATCAGCAAGCGCGTGAAGGTCGACATCCCCATCGTCGGCGACGTGAAGGATGTGCTGGTCGAACTGATCGCGCAGATCAAGGAAGCGCAGAGCCGCCCCGACGCCGCTGCGCTGAATGCGTGGTGGAGCCAGATCAACGAATGGCGCAAGCGCGAGTGCCTGGCCTACAAGGGCAGCAGCGAGGTCATCAAGCCGCAGATGGTGGTCGACAAGCTGTGGCAGCTGACGAAGGATAGCGACACCTACATCACGTCTGACGTCGGCCAGCACCAGATGTGGGCGGCGCAGTACTACCGCTTCGAGGAGCCGCGGCGCTGGATCAATTCCGGCGGCCTGGGCACCATGGGCGTGGGCCTGCCGTACGCGATGGGCATCAAGCTGGCGAAGCCGGACTCCGATGTGTTCTGCATCACCGGCGAAGGCAGCATCCAGATGTGCATCCAGGAGCTGTCCACCTGCAGCCAGTACAAGACGCCGGTCAAGATCATCAGCCTCAACAACCGCTACCTCGGCATGGTGCGGCAGTGGCAGCAGCTCGACTACGGCGGCCGCTACTCGCACAGCTACATGGACGCGCTGCCCGACTTCGTGAAGTTGGCCGAGGCCTACGGCCATGTCGGCCTGCTGGTGGAGAAGCCGGGCGACGTCGAGGGCGCGCTGCGCGAGGCGATCCGGCTGAAGGACCGCACCGTCTTCCTCGACATCCGCACCGACCCGACCGAGAACGTCTGGCCCATGGTGCAGGCGGGCAAGGGCATCAGCGAGATGCTGCTGGGCTCCGAGGATCTGTGACGCCGTGAACCCGGTGCCGGCCTGCAGCGTCACCGCGCTGCAGGCAGGGCCCCGGGGACAGCGGCAGCACAACCCGGAGCATTCGATTTCCACATCGCACAGCGGGGCCAAGGCCCGGCGGTTACCGCCGCCGGTGCCGAAGAACCCCGCAGGACGAAGGACCCCATGAAACACATCATTGCCGTGCTGCTCGAGAACGAGCCCGGCGCCCTGTCGCGCGTGGTCGCGCTGTTTTCCGCCCGCGGCTACAACATCGAGAGCCTCACCGTCGCGCCGACCGAGGACCCGAGCCTGTCGCGGATGACCATCGTCACCACCGGCAGCGACGAGGTTATCGAGCAGATCACGAAGCACCTGAACCGGCTCATCGAGGTGGTGAAGGTGGTCGACCTGACCGAAGGCGCGTTCACGGAGCGCGAGCTGATGCTCATCAAGGTGCGCGCCGTGGGCAAGGAGCGCGAGGAGATGAAGCGCATGGCCGACATCTTCCGCGGCCGCATCATTGACGTCACCGAGAAGAGCTACACGATCGAGCTCACCGGCGACTCCAGCAAGCTCGACGCCTTCCTGCTCGCGATCGACCGGGCTGCGATCCTGGAGACCGTGCGCACCGGCGCCAGCGGCATCGGCCGCGGCGAGCGCATTCTTCGCGTCTAGCCCTACCCACCCCCGCCACGCATCCCACCAGTTTCAACGGAGAAGACCATGAAGGTTTATTACGACAAGGACGCCGACCTGTCCCTCATCAAGGGCAAGAACGTCACCATCATCGGCTACGGCTCGCAGGGCCACGCCCACGCGCAGAACCTCAACGACAGCGGCTGCAAGGTCACCGTCGGCCTGCGCAAGGGTGGCGCCAGCTGGAACAAGGTCGAGAAGGCCGGCCTGAAGGTGGCTGAGGTCGCCGATGCGGTGAAGGACGCCGACGTCGTGATGATCCTGCTGCCCGACGAGCAGATCGCCGCCGTCTACAAGAACGACGTCGAGCCGCACATCCGCAAGGGTGCCTCGCTGGCCTTCGCGCACGGCTTCAACGTGCACTACGGCCAGGTCGTGCCGCGCGACGACCTCGACGTGTGGATGGTCGCACCCAAGGCCCCCGGCCACACCGTGCGCAACACCTACACCCAGGGCGGCGGCGTGCCGCACCTGATCGCCGTGCACGCCGACAAGAGCGGCAAGGCGCGGGACCTGGCGCTGAGCTACGCGGCGGCCAACGGCGGGGGCAAGGCCGGCATCATCGAGACCAACTTCCGCGAAGAGACCGAGACCGACCTCTTCGGCGAACAGGCCGTGCTGTGCGGTGGCACGGTGGAGCTGATCAAGGCCGGCTACGAGACGCTGGTGGAAGCCGGCTACGCGCCCGAGATGGCGTATTTCGAGTGCCTGCACGAGCTGAAGCTGATCGTCGATCTGATCTACGAAGGCGGCATCGCGAACATGAACTATTCGATCTCGAACAACGCCGAATACGGCGAGTACGTGACGGGCCCGCGCATCGTCACCGACGAGACCAAGAAGGTCATGAAGCAGGTGCTGAAGGACATCCAGACCGGCGAATACGCCAAGAGCTTCATCCTGGAAAACCGCGCCGGCGCGCCGACGCTGACCAGCCGCCGCCGCATCACCAGCGAGCACTCGATCGAGGTCGTGGGCGAGAAGCTGCGCGCGATGATGCCCTGGATCAAGGCCAACAAGCTGGTCGACAAGAGCCGCAACTGATGAGGGCTGCGGCCCGGGCCAGAACCCGGGCCGCTGTATCCTTCGCCGGATGAACGACGACAACAAGTTCGCCGACGACGAACCGGGCCAGCCTGCAACCGAACTGCGGCCGCGGCGCAAGGGCATCTACGTGCTGCCCAACGCCATCACACTGGCGGCGCTGTTCAGTGGCTTCTACGGCATCGTGATGGCGATGAATGGCCGCTTCGAGCTGTCCTGCATCGCGATCTTCGTCGCGGCCGTGCTCGACAGCCTCGATGGCCGCGTCGCACGCATGACGAATGCGCAGAGCGCCTTCGGCGAGCAGATGGACAGCCTCTCGGACATGGTGAGCTTTGGCGCAGCGCCGGCGCTCATCGTCTACATCTGGGCGCTGAAGGACCTGGGCAAGCCGGGCTGGATTCCGGCCTTCGTCTACATCGCCGGCGCCGCGCTGCGGCTGGCGCGCTTCAACGTCAACATCGGTGTCGTCGACAAGCGCTTCTTCCAGGGGCTGCCGAGCCCCGCGGCGGCGGCCATCGTGATCGGGCTGGTGTGGGTGATGGACGACGCGGGCTTCAGGAATGTGTCGCAGATCGACTGGCTGGCCTGGACGGCCGCCGGCGTCACGCTGTACGCGGGCCTGTCGATGGTGACCAACGCGCCGTTCTACAGCTTCAAGGTGGTGGGTGGCCGCAAGACCGTGCCCTTCATCGTGCTGGTGGCGGTGGCGCTGGGCATCGCGCTGATCAGCCTCGATCCGCCGCGGGTGCTGTTCGCGATCTTCTGCGCCTACGGGATCTCGGGGTACATCGTGTATGCGGTGCGCAAGGCCAAGGGCAAGCAGGTGAGCATGATCGCCACTTCGACCGACGAGCCCGATGAACAGGGCCTGCACCGCTGATGCCTGCACCCCGTGCTAGCATCCAACTCGTGATGACGATCCGCCCCCCGATCTCGCTGCTACTGCTAGGAGTGCTTCAGGCGCGCTGATCGTCCACGACCTCCTCTGCCCATCACGGATCGACGGCCCGCCCAGCGCAACGCAGCGGGCCGTTTGCATTTCTGATTCCCCACCGGCTGCGTGCACCCCCCAGACCCCCGGAGACCACCATGCCGATGCTTCACGACCCCGCCACCAAGTACCGCGCCTTCGCCCCGGTGCGCCTGGCCGACCGCCGCTGGCCCGACGCGCAGCTGCAGCGCGCGCCGCTGTGGTGCAGCGTGGACCTGCGGGACGGCAACCAGGCGCTGATCGAGCCGATGGACCCGGCGCGCAAGCTGCGCTTGTTCGAGACGCTGGTGCGCATCGGCTTCAAGGAGATCGAGGTCGGCTTCCCGGCGGCGTCGCAGGCCGACTTCGACTTCGTGCGCCTGCTGATCGAGCAGCGGCTGATCCCTGATGACGTGACGATCCAGGTGCTGACACAGGCCCGCGACCACCTGATCGCCCGCACCTTCGAAGCCCTGGAGGGCGCGCCGCGTGCCATCGTGCACCTGTACAACGCCACCGCGCCGGTGATGCGGCGCGTGGTGCTGGGGCTGGACGAGGACGGCATCGTCGAGCTGGCCACCACCCATGCCCGTGTGCTGCAGCAGCACGCCGCGCAGCAGCCAGGCACGCAATGGACCTTCCAGTACTCACCCGAGATGTTCTCGGGCACCGAGCTCGCGTTCAGCAAGCGCGTGGTCGATGCCGTGACCGCCGTGTGGCAGCCGACGCCGGCGCGCAAGTGCATCGTGAACCTGCCGTCGACGGTGGAGCACAGCACGCCGAACATCTTCGCCGACATGATCGAGTGGATGCACCGGCACCTCGAGCGCCGCGACAGCATCGTGCTGTCGGTGCACCCGCACAACGACCGCGGTACCGGCACGGCGGCGGGTGAGTTCGCGCTGATGGCTGGTGCCGACCGCATCGAAGGCTGCCTGTTCGGCAACGGCGAACGCACCGGCAACGTCGACCTCGTGAACGTCGCGCTGAACCTGTACACGCAGGGCGTGGCGCCGGGGCTCGACTTCTCGGACATCGACGACATCCGCCGCACTGTCGAGCACTGCAACCAGTTGCCGGTGCATCCGCGCCACCCCTACGTGGGCGACCTGGTCTACACCTCGTTCTCGGGCTCGCACCAGGACGCGATCAAGAAGGCCTTCGCTGCGCGGCGCGAGTTCGACGTCTGGGACATGCCCTATCTGCCCATCGACCCGAAGGATCTCGGGCGCAGCTACGACGCCGTGATCCGCGTCAACAGCCAGTCGGGCAAGGGCGGCATCACGTACCTGCTGGAGAACGACTACGGGCTCGAATTGCCGCGGCGCCTGCAGATCGAGTTCAGCCAGGTCGTGCAGGCGGTGATGGACACGCAGGGGCGCGAGCTGCAGGCGGCCGACCTGTGGGCGATCTTCGAGGCCGAGTACCGGCTGGGCGCTGCGGCGCCCGCCATCGAGCACCCGCAGACGCGCGAGCTGGCCGACGGCCGCCTGCACCTGCAGGCCGGGCTGCGCCACGGCGGCAAGGCCCTGGCGCTGCAAGGCGAGGGCAACGGCCCCGTCGACGCCTTCGTCGCGGCACTGGCCGCGGCACTGGGCGTGTCCGTGCGCGTGCTCGACTACCACGAGCACGCCATCGGCTCCGGCGCGCAGGCGCGCGCGGCCGCCTACCTGGAGCTGCGCATCGGCGAAGACCGCAGCTTGTTCGGTGTCGGCATCGATGCCAACATCGTCACCGCCTCGATGAAGGCCGTGCTCTCGGGCCTGCTGCGTGCCGGCATCGCACTCGAACAACGCACCCCGGCCGCCGCCTGAGACGGCGCCAGATCTCCCACAGGACCCCTGCCATGACCGACAAGCTCATCATCTTCGACACCACGCTGCGCGACGGCGAACAGTCCCCCGGCGCTTCGATGACGCGCGACGAGAAGCTGCGCATCGCGCGCCAGCTCGAGCGCCTGCGCGTGGACGTCATCGAGGCCGGCTTCGCGGCGTCGAGCAATGGCGACTTCGAGGCCGTGAAGGCGATCGCGGCCGCGGTGCGCGAGTCCACCGTGTGCTCGCTGGCACGCGCCAACGACCGCGACATCGCGCGCGCCGCCGAGGCGCTGCAACCGGCGGCGCGGGCGCGCATCCACACTTTCATCGCCACGTCGCCGCTGCACATGGAAAAGAAGCTGCGCATGACACCCGACCAGGTGCACGAGCAGGCCATCCAGGCGGTGCGCTTCGCGCGCAACCTGTGCGCCGACATCGAGTTCTCGCCCGAGGACGGCTACCGCAGCGAGCCCGACTTCCTGTGCCGCGTGCTCGAAGCCGTGATCCGCGAAGGCGCGACGACGATCAACATCCCCGACACCGTGGGCTATGCCGTGCCCGAGCTGTACGGCGCCTTCATCCGCTCGTTGCGCGAGCGCATCCCGAACAGCGACAAGGCCGTGTGGTCGGTGCATTGCCACAACGACCTGGGCATGGCGGTGGCCAACTCGCTGGCCGGCGTGAAGATCGGCGGCGCGCGCCAGGTCGAGTGCACGATCAACGGCCTGGGCGAACGTGCCGGCAACTGCAGCCTGGAAGAGGTGGTGATGGCCGTGCGCACGCGCCGCGACTACTTCGGGCTCGACCTCGGCATCGACACGACGCAGATCGTGCCGGCCTCGCGCATGGTGAGCCAGACCACCGGCTTCGTCGTGCAGCCGAACAAGGCGGTGGTGGGTGCCAACGCGTTCGCGCATGCCAGCGGCATCCACCAGGACGGTGTGCTGAAGGCGCGCGACACCTACGAGATCATGCGGGCCGAAGACGTGGGCTGGGCGGCCAACAAGATCGTGCTGGGCAAGCTCTCGGGCCGCAACGCGTTCAAGCAGCGGCTGCAGGAACTTGGCGTGGTGCTGGAGTCCGAGGCCGAGATCAACGCCGCCTTCACCCGCTTCAAGGACCTGGCCGACCGCAAGAGCGAGATCTTCGACGAGGACATCATCGCGCTGGTCGGCGACGAGAGTGTCACCGCAGCGCAAGAGCACTACCGGCTGCTGTCGCTGGCGCAGCGCTCGGAGATGGGCGAACGGCCGCACGCCGCCGTTTCCTTTGCCGCTGGTGAGACGGAGTTTCGAGCCGAAAGTGACGGTAACGGGCCGGTGGACGCCAGTCTGAAGGCGATCGAGTCGAAGGTGAAAAGTGGCGCGGAAATGCTGCTGTACTCGGTGAATGCCATCACCTCGGGCAGCACAGAATCCCAGGGCGAGGTCACCGTGCGACTGCAACACGGTGGCCGGGTCGTCAATGGTGTCGGATCGGATCCCGACATCGTCGTCGCTTCGGCCAAGGCTTACCTGTCGGCGCTGAACAAGCTGCACAGCACGGCAGAACGAGTGGCGGCACAAGGCTGACCACGGAGACCTCGCAGGCAACGCGACAGGCACTTTAGGAATACCACGCAAGTTTTTGATCTTGCGTGCTTTTTTCCAGTGACCTACACTTTGACGCATTCTCTGCCGAGGTCTTCGTGGGCTCTTCCGACTACTCTCTGTTCCGACGTGCCGGCCAGGCCCTGCTGGCGCTGGCCTGCGCGGCACTGATGCTGCCGGGCCAGGCTGCCGCTGCAAGCGCGGCGCCCTCGAAGTCCAAGGCAGCTGCAGCGCAGTCGTCGAAGGCCAAGCCGGTGCGCAAGGCACGTCCGGCCAAGGCCAGCGTGCAGCGCAAGCGCGTCGTGCGCGCCGAGCCGCCGCGGCCGTCGTTCGGCCAGATCTACGGCCTGCACGCCACCGACGACCCGCTGGACCTGAAGTCCAGCGTGGCGCTCGTCATCGACCAGGACACCGACCAGGTCCTGCTCAGCAAGAACCCGCAAGCGGTGCTGCCGATCGCCTCGATCACCAAGCTGATGACGGCGCTGGTCGTCACAGAAGCGCAACTGCCTCTGGACGAAGTGCTGACGGTCTCGCAAGACGACGTCGACACCGAGAAGGGCAGCGGCTCGCGCCTGCGCGTGGGCACGCAGCTCAGCCGTGGCGACATGCTGCACCTGGCGCTGATGGCCTCGGAAAACCGCGCGGCCCATGCGCTCGGCCGTCACTATCCCGGCGGGCTGGAAGCCTTCGTCGAGGCCATGAACCGCAAGGCGGTGGAGCTGGGCATGGGTGACACGCGTTACGTCGAGCCCACCGGCCTGAGCAGCCGCAACCAGTCCAGCGCGACCGACCTGACCTTGCTGGTCAAGGCGGCCTACGCGCACCCGATCATCCGCGAGCTGTCCACGTCGCCGGCGGCGCAGGTGGCCGTCGGCAAGCGACAACTGCAGTTCCACAGCACCAATGGCCTGGTGCGCAGCAGCACTTGGGACATCGGCCTGCAGAAGACAGGCTACATCTCGGAAGCGGGCCGTTGTCTGGTGATGCAGGCGCAGCTGGCGGGCCGCCGGCTGATCATGGTGCTGCTGGACTCGGCCGGCAAGTATTCGCGCATCGGCGACGCAGAGCGTATCCGCAAATGGCTGGCCGCGCAGGCGGAAGCCGTCACCGACGACGCGCCCAAGGCCACGCTGCAGTAGCCAGCGCAGGGCGGCGCCCCGACGCGTCGATTCAGCCGCGGTAACCGAGCGCGGCCGAGATCTGGGCTGCGGTGCCCTTGACCTTCTCCAGCCAGCTTTCTTCCAGCCGGTCGGCCGGTGCCGACACCGACAGCCCCGCCAGCAGCTTGCCTTGGTCGTCGAAGACGCCCGCGGCCATGCAGCGCACGCCCAGCTCCAACTCCTCGTCGTCGCGGGCACAACCTAACGCGCGCACGGAGGCGAGTTCGCGTTCCAGCCGCGCCAGGTCGGTGATGCTGTTGCGGGTGTGGCCGGTGAGGCCGGTGCGCGTGGCGTAGGCACGCACGCGCGCAGGGTCTTCGTGGGCCAGGAACAGCTTGCCCACCGAGGTCAGGTGCAGCGGCGCGCGGCCGCCGATGGCGCGCACCACCTGCATGCCCGAGCGCTCGCTGTAAGTGCGCTCGATGTAGACGATTTCGTCGCCCTGGCGCATCGACAGGTTCACGGGCTGGTGCGTCAGCTTGTGCAGTTCGCGCATCGGCCCGAGGGCCGCGTCGCGCACGTCGAGCCGGGCCTTCACCAGGTTGCCCAGTTCCAGCAGCCGCATGCCCAGCCGGTAGCTGCCGGCCTGCGGGCGGTCGACGAAGCGGCCGATGGCCAGGTCGTTGAGGATGCGGTGCGCCGTGGACGGGTGCAGGCCCGTGCGCTCGCTGATCTCCTTCAGCGACACCGGGTCCTGTTGCGAGGCCAGCATGTCGAGCAGGGCGAAGGTGCGTTCCAGCACCTGGATCGTGGGTGTCGTCTGGTCCTTGCTGCTCATGGAGGCGGTCGCTGCGGAGTGAGGCCCATTTTGCATTGCGGAAGGATGGTCAGCATAGCGGCATTTCGGCCGCGGCTCACGGCAGCAGTGCGGCGGCTGCCGCCTCCCCGCTGCGCACCGCGCCTTCCAGCGTGGCGGGGTAGGGGCCGGCGGTGTAGTCGCCGGCGGCCCACAGGCCGGGCGCGATGCGGCCAGGCGGGCGGTCCAGGCCAGGGGTGCAGCGGAAGGTGGCGCGCTTCTCGGCCAGCACGCGCAGCACGCGCGCGCCAGGCAGCAGCGTTGCCGTCTGGCGCAGCACGGCGGCGCCGGTGGCGTCCAGTCCGCGGTCGATCCACGGACGGGCACCGCTGACGACGCACGCGAACACGCCTGGCGTGCCGCCGAGCGCCGCGTGGTCGAACGCAAACTGGGCAGGGGCGTCGGCTTCCTCCAGCAGGGCCAGCATCGGCGCCGGCCAGCGAACGCCGTCGCATTGCAGATAGACGGTGACGATGGGTTCGTAGCGCAGCGCGGCAGCGCGCGCCGACCAGGCCGGGGCGACGGCGCCAGTCAGCCGCGCCGCCTCGGCCGCGCTGCAGGCCAGCACCACGGCGTCGAAGTGATCGCCATCCACCCGCCAGCCGGCGCCGTCGGCTTCCAACTGCTGCACGCGCCTGCCGGCGTGCACGGCGGCGCCGGCGGCTTGCAACCACGCGCGGGCCGGGGCCGGCAGCAGCGCGCCGAGTGGCTGGCGCGGCAGCAGCAGGTCGGCAGCCCCCGGGCCGCTGAACAGCGCGTCGCGCAGCACGCGCAGCAGCACGCTGGCGCTGGCTTCGGTGGCCGGCGTGTTCAGGGCGGCGACGCACAGCGGGTCGATCAGCAGCGCGCGCACGCGGGGCGGCAGACGGCGGCACAGCACGTCGACGGTCAGCGCGGGGTCGCACCGGAAGCCGCGCAGCAGCCAGCCCGTGGCTGCTGCGAGCAGTGCCGCGCGGTCGGCCCAGGTCCAGCCGCGGCAGGCCAGCACGCCGCGCACGAAACCCGGCAGCGCCGGGCCGGGTGGCAGGCGCAGTCCGCGGCCGTCGGGGTACAGCAGCGTCAGCGGCAGGCGGGTCAGCAGCGCCTGCGGGTCGGCGCCGACGGTGCGCATCAGCGCCAGCGTGCGCTGGTAGGCGCCGATCAGGATGTGCTGACCGTTGTCGAGCGCGTGGCCTTCGATATCCACGCTGCGCGCCCGCCCGCCCAACTGCGCCGCCATCTCGAACAGCGCCACGTCGTGCCCGGCTTCGCGCGCGCGCACCGCGGCCGCCAACCCGGCCCAGCCGGCACCCACGACGGCCACGCGGGACATCAGCGGCCGCGCACGTGGGTGCGCGCGGCGATCCAGAGCTTGCGCAGCGGCGTCAGCGACGTGCGCTGGTGCAGCACCTGGAAGCCCTGCGCCTCGATCTCGCGCAGCAGCGTGCGGTAGATGTTGGCCATCATCAGCCCCGGCTTCTGCGGCTGGCGGTCGGCGGCGGGCAGCAGGGACAGGGCTTCGTCGTAGGTGGCGTGGGCGCGTTCGGCCTGGAACTTCATCAGGGCCGTGAAGCGCTCGCTGTAGCCCCAGGGTTTGGTGCGCTGCAGGATCTCGCTGGCCTTGACGTCGAACCGCTGCAGTTCCGATACCGGCAGGTAGATGCGACCGCGGCGCGCGTCGTCGCCGACGTCGCGGATGATGTTGGTCAGCTGCATGGCGCGGCCCAGCGTGTGGGCGTAGCGCACGGTGTCGGCCTCGCTGCGGCCGAAGATGTTGGCCGCGACCTCGCCCACGACGCCCGCGACCAGATGGCAGTAGCGCGACAGGCCGGCAAAGTCGAGGAAGCGCGTCTGCTCCAGGTCCATCTGGCAGCCGTCGATGACGGCGTTCAGGTGGCCGGCCTCGATGCCGAAGTCGGGCGCCAGCGGCAGCAGCGCCTGCATCACCGGGTGGCTGGGCTGTCCGGCGTAGGCGGCGGCGACTTCCTTGCGCCACCAGGACAGCTTGGTGGCCGCGACCGAGGGGTCGGTGACCTCGTCGACGACGTCGTCGACCTCACGGCAGAAGGCGTAGAAGGCGGTGATCGCGGCGCGCCGCGGCGGCGGCAGGAACAGGAAGGCGTAGTAGAACGACGAGCCACTCTTGGAGGCGCGGTCCTGCACGTACTGCTGCGGTGTCATGCGTGGCGTCATGCGCGGCCGGCCGCCGTGGGCCGCATGCGCAGCGCGCGCCACAGCAGGCGGGGTGCGTCCAGCGCGGTGAGCTTCGGTCGGGCGTGCAGCGTGGCGTGGTCCATGGCCGCGATTCTCTCCAGAATCCGCAGTCCGCCCTGCACCACCAGCCGCAACTCCCAGCCGGCGCGGCCTGGCAGGCGCAGTGCCAGCGGCGCGCCGTCCAGCATCAGGGCCCGTGCCCAGTCGCACAGCGCGCGCACCAGCGCCCGCGTTGCCACGGTGTCGGGGCCGTGCAGGTCGGGCAACTGCAGTCCGTGCGCCGCCAGCGCGTCGTGCGGCACGTAGACCCGGCCGCGCGGGTGGTCCACGCTCAGGTCCTGCCAGAAGTTGATGAGTTGCAGCGCGGTGCAGATGGCGTCGGACTGGCGCAGCGACAGCGCATCGGCCGTGCCGTACAGGTGCAGCAGCAGCCGGCCGATGGGGTTGGCCGAGCGCCGGCAGTAGTCGAGCAGGGCGGCGCGGTCCTGGTAGCTCGGGTTGCCGACGTCCTGCATGAAGGCGTCGAGCAAATCGTGCAGCGGCTGCGCGGGCAGAGCGTAGCGCTCGATCGCGCTGCGTAGCCGCAGGAACACCGGCGCCCAGCGCGGCTGCGGCGGGCGGCCGCCGAGGCAGGCCTGCAGGTCGGCGCGGTAGGCCTGCAGGTCAGCCAGGCGCTGCGCCGGCGGGGCGTTGCCTTCGTCGGCGATGTCGTCCGCCGTGCGTGCGAAGTGGTAGATGGCCACCACGGCCGGCCGCAACGCAGGCGGGCACAGCACGGAGGCCACGGGGAAGTTCTCGTAGTGGTCGACGCTCACGGCCGCGATTCTCGCCGCGCCTGTGCCGTGGCCGGTGTCACGTCACTTGCGTTGACACAGCACAAACCCTTGCCTATATTACTGACCGGTCAGTCATTAACTCGGTCACCGGCGCCCATGAACCCCCCGACTCCGTCCTTGTTGCGCCAGCGTCTGGCGCCCGTGTTGCTGCCGGTGGTGGTGGCGCTGACTGCTGTGCTGGCCGGCTGTTCGCGCCAGGCGCCGGCCCCCGAACCCGTGCGCGCCGTACGCACGATGACCGTCAGTGCCGACAGCGCCGGCGGCAGCCACGACTACGCCGCCGAGGTGCGCGCCCGCACCGAGTCGCGGCTGGGGTTCCGTGTCGGCGGCAAGATGGCCGCGCGGCAGGCCGAGGTCGGCCAGCGCGTGCGGGCCGGGCAGGTGCTGGCGCAGCTCGACCCGCAGGACCTGCGCCTGGCGCAGACCGCGGCAGGGGCGGCGCTGCAGGCCGCGCAGGTCAACCTGGACCTCGCCGAAGCGGACTTCCAGCGCTACCAGGGCTTGCGCGCGCAGGGCTTCATCAGTGCCGCCGAGCTCGACCGCCGCGCCAGCACGCTGAAGGCCGCCAAGGCCCAGCTTGTGCAGGCGCAGGCGCAGGCTGGCGTGCAGGGCAACCAGGCGGCGTACAGCGCGCTCACCGCCACTGCGGCCGGCGTCATCACCGCGGTCGAGGCCGAGCCCGGCGCCGTGCTGGCCGCTGGCACGCCGGTGGTGCGGCTGGCCCACGACGGCCCGCGCGATGTGGTCTTCGCGGTGCCCGAAGACGTGGTGGCGCGCATGCGCCCGCTGCTGGGCCAGCAGGGAGCCTTGAAAGTGCGCCTGTGGGGCACGCAGGCGACGCTGCCCGCAACGCTGCGTGAAGTGGCCGCTGCGGCCGACCCCGCCACGCGCACGTTCCAGGTCAAGGCCGACCTTGGCAGGGCCGAGGTGCAACTGGGCCAGACGGCCAACGTCGTGATCGACCTGCCGCGGCAGGAAGGCGTGACGCGGCTGCCTCTGACCGCGGTGATGCAGCAGCAAGGCCAGACTGCCGTGTGGCTGCTGGACCGCGCCAGCATGACCGTGCGCGTGCAGCCCGTGCAGGTGGCCGGGGCCGACGGCAACACCGTCATCGTCGCCAGCGGCCTGCAGCCGGGCCAGGTGGTGGTGACCGCCGGCGTGCACGTGCTGACACCGGGCCAGAAGGTCAAGCTGTACCAGGCCGGAACGCCGCCGGCGGCAGCCGCCTCCACCGCGGCCGCGTCCGCGGTCGCGCGCTGAAGGGGCCGCGATGCAGAACGACGACGCCATCGGCGAGGCGCAGCGCCTGCCCGTGAACCCGGGCGACGCCGGCAATTCGCGCTTCAACATCTCGCGCTGGGCGCTGATGCATCCGGCGCTGACGCGCTACTTGATGATCGTGCTGATGGTGCTGGGCGTTGCCGCCTACTTCCAGCTCGGTCAGGACGAAGACCCGCCGTTCACCTTTCGTGCGATGGTCGTGCAGGCCTTCTGGCCCGGCGCCAGCGCGCAGCAGATGGCCGAGCAGGTCACCGACAAGATCGAGAAGACGCTGCAGGAGGTGCCGTATGCCGACAAGATCCGCAGCTACACCAAGCCGGGGGAGTCGCTGACCATCCTGCAGCTGAAGGACTCGTCGCCCGCCAAGGACGTGCAGCAGAGCTGGTACCAGGCGCGCAAGCGCGTGGGCGACATGCGCGGCACGCTGCCCTCGGGCGTGATCGGCCCGGTCTTCAACGATGACTTCGGCGACGTCTACGGCTCCATCTACGCGTTGCAGGCCGACGGCTTCTCGCCCGAGGAACTGCGCGTGCAGGCCGAGCGCGTGCGCCAGCAGCTGCTGCGCGTGCCCGACGTGGCCAAGGTCGAGATCTTCGGCGCGCAGGCCGAGAAGCTGTTCATCGAGATCTCGCAGAAGCGCCTGGCCACGCTGGGGCTGGACTTCAGCCAGGTGCTGGCGCAGATCGGCTCCCAGAACGCAGTGGAAGGCGCGGGCGTGCTGAACGCCGGCACCGAGAACCTGCAGATGCGCGTGGCCGGCCAGTTCAACTCGGTCGATGAACTGCGGCGCTTCCCGATCCGCGCCGTCAACGCCAGTACCGGCGTGGCGAGCACGATCCGGCTCGGCGACATCGCCACCATCCAGCGCGCCTACGTCGACCCGCCGCAGGTGATGGTGCGCCACCAGGGCCAGCAGGTGGTGGCGCTGGGCATCTCGATGGCCAAGGGCGGCGACATCATCGCGCTCGGCAAGGCGCTTCAGGCGGCCAGCCGGTCGATCCAGGACGATCTGCCCGTGGGCCTGACCCTGGCGCAGATGCAGGACCAGCCGGCGGCGGTGTCGCGCTCGGTGGGCGAGTTCGTGAAGGTGCTGGTCGAGGCCATCGTCATCGTGCTGGCCGTCAGCTTCATCAGCCTGGGCCTGCACCTGCGGCCGCTGCGCGTGGACATCTGGCCGGGTCTGGTGGTGGGCATCACGATCCCGCTGGTGCTGGCCATCACCTTCGTGACGATGTTCTACTGGGGCGTGGGCCTGCACAAGATCTCGCTGGGCTCGCTGATCATCGCGCTCGGCCTGCTGGTCGACGACGCGATCATCGCGGTGGAGATGATGGTGCGCAAGCTCGAAGAGGGCTACGACAAGATGCGCGCCGCCACGCACGCCTACGACGTCACCGCGATGCCGATGCTGACCGGCACGCTGATCACCGCCGCGGGCTTCCTGCCCATCGGAATGGCCAAGTCGGTCACCGGCGAATACACCTTCGCCATCTTCGCCGTCACCGCGGCGGCGCTGGTGATCTCGTGGTTCGTCTCGGTGTACTTCGTGCCGTACCTGGGCGCACGGCTGCTGCACAACCATGCGCGGCTGACCGGCGCCGGCGAACAGCCGCACGAGCTGTTCGACACGCCGTTCTACACGCGCTTCCGGCGTGCGGTGCACTGGTGCGTGCAGCACCGCTGGATCACCATCGGCCTGACGGTGCTGACCTTCGCTTTGGGCATCGTCGGCATGGGCCGCGTGCAGCAGCAGTTCTTCCCCGATTCGAGCCGGCCCGAGATCCTGGTCGACCTGTGGCTGCCCGAGGGCTCGACCATCCAGCAGAGCAACGAGGTCGCGCAGCGCTTCGAGCGCCGCATGCTGCAGGAGGCCGGTGTCTCCACGGTCAGTACCTGGGTCGGCTCGGGCGTGCCGCGCTTCTACCTGCCGCTGGACCAGATCTTCCCGCAGAGCAACGTCAGCCAGAGCATCGTGCTGCCCAAGGGCCTGCCCGAGCGCGAAGAGCTGCGTGTGCGGTTGCCGCAATTGCTGGCCGAGGAATTCCCCGAGGTGCGCGGTCGCGTCAAGCTGCTGCCCAACGGACCGCCGGTGCCGTACCCGGTGCAGTTCCGCGTCGTCGGCACCGACGTGGCCGCGGTGCGCCAGTGGGCCGACCAGGCCAAGGAGATCCTGCGCGCCAACCCCAGCATGCGCGGCGTCAACGACAACTGGAACGAGAGCATCAAGGTGCTGCGCCTGAACGTCGACCAGGACAAGGCACGCGCGCTCGGCGTCACCAGCCAGCAACTGGCGCAGGCCTCGCGCACGATGCTGTCGGGCAGCACCGTGGGCCAGTACCGCGAAGGCGACAAGCTGGTCGACATCGTGCTGCGCCAACCGCTGGACGAGCGCAACTCCATCACCGATGTCGGCAACGGCTACGTGCCTGCGGGCAGCGGCCGCTCCGTGCCGTTCCCGCAGGTGGCGAAGGCCGAGTTCGGCTGGGAGCCGGGCATCCTGTGGCGCGAGGGCCGCGACTTCGCCGTCACCGTGCAGGGCGACGTGGCCGAAGGCGTGCAGGGCGCCACGGTCACGGCCCAGGTGTGGCCGCAGCTGCAGGCGCTGGCCGCGACCATGCCCCCGGGCTACCGCATCGAGGTGGCGGGCGCGGTCGAGGAAAGCAGCAAGGGCCAGGGCTCGATCGCCGCCGGCGTGCCGGTGATGCTGTTCCTGATCTTCACGCTGCTGATGCTGCAGCTGCAGAGCTTCAGCCGCTCGATGCTGGTGTTCCTGACCGGGCCGCTGGGCATAGCCGGCGTGGCCGCTGCGCTGCTGCTGCTGAACCGGCCGTTCGGCTTCGTCGCGCTGCTGGGGGTGATCGCGCTGATGGGGATGATCATGCGCAACTCGGTGATTCTGATCGACCAGATCGAGCAGGACCGCGCCCGCGGCGTGCCGGCCTGGGACGCCATCGTCGAGTCGGCAGTGCGGCGCTTCCGGCCCATCGTGCTGACGGCGGCGGCGGCGGTGCTGGCGATGATCCCGCTGTCGCGCAGCGTGTTCTGGGGGCCGATGGCCGTGGCCATCATGGGCGGGCTGATCGTGGCCACCGTGCTGACGCTGCTGGCGCTGCCGGCGATGTACGCTGCCTGGTTCCGCGTGAAGCGGGAGCCGGCCGCCGCGGCCGAGCTAAACTAGCGGGTTTTCCGATCAGCCGAGTTTGGAGGGGTCGCCACAGCGGCCCCTTCTGCACTTCAAGTCCGCACCTTCCCGCTGCGCCGGTGGCGAAATTGGTAGACGCACCAGGTTTAGGTCCTGACGCCTTCACGGGCGTGCCGGTTCGAGTCCGGCTCGGCGCACCAGCGATTCCTTCCTTGCACTAGAGACATCAACATGGCCGTCAACGTCGAAACCCTCGAAAAACTCGAACGCCGCATCACGCTGACGCTGCCGGCGAGCACGATCAACGGCGAGGTCGAGACCCGCCTGAAGAAGCTCGCGCGCACCGTCAAGGCCGACGGCTTCCGCCCCGGCAAGGTGCCGATGTCGGTGGTGGCGCAACGCTACGGCTACAGCGTGCAGTACGAGGTGGTCAACGACCGCGTCGGCCAGGCCTTCGCCGAGGCCACCAACGAAGCAAAGCTGCGTGTGGCCGGCGCCCCCCGCATCACGCAGAAGGACGAGGCGCCCGAGGGCGCGCTGGCCTTCGACGCGACCTTCGAGGTCTACCCCGAGGTGAAGATCGGCGACCTGGGCGCGGCCGAGGTCGAGCGCGTCAGCACCGAAGTCACGGAAGCCGCGATCGACCGCACCGTCGAGATCCTGCGCAAGCAGCGCCGCACCTTCGCGCAGCGCCCGGCCGCCGAAGGCGCCGAGGAAGGCGACCGCGTGACGATCGACTTCGAAGGCAAGATCGACGGCGAGCCCTTTGCCGGCGGCAAGGCCGAGGCCTTCCAGTTCCTGATCGGCGAAGGCCAGATGCTCGAGCAGTTCGACAAGGCCGTGCGCGGCATGAAGGTCGGCGAGAGCAAGACCTTCCCGCTGCAGTTTCCGGCCGACTACCACGGCCAGGACGTGGCCGGCAAGGAAGCCGACTTCCTGGTGACGATGAAGAAGATCGAGCGCCAGGACCTGCCCG
>VFQM010001121.1_pt1 | contig 24768 bp, 20 predicted proteins | sample 3512391 | NCBI WGS metagenome assembly VFQM01 (sample SAMN10412369, study PRJNA504923) | tailings metagenome | isolation source: Replicate 1 from Balatoc abandoned mine | place: Philippines | reverse complement strand
GGCGCCTCCAATTCTCCGGGTACGCCCCGAGTGAACAACCTACAGAGAAATCACAACTAGCTGGGATGAATTCGACATGAAGGGCTTGAAACGAGTGGTTAGGAGATAACGAACTGTATATGGCAGTAGGCATAAGCGGAATTTCCAGGACGGAACGGACAATGCAGGGGTATCACTTGGGCCGCTTCTGGCTGCCTGATGCAGGCCAAATTTTTCACAGCAAGGGCTGATTAAATAGTATGAAATCCATAATCGCGCTGCTATGTCTAGGCCTTGGGGTATCGTTGAATACGGCCCAGGCAGCCGAGTTGGGCAGCGATGTCGACTCACTGCTCGACTACGCCAAGCGCAACAACCCCGAATACGCGGCCATGCGCCTGGAAGCCGAGGCCGTCGGCGAGCGCGTGTACCCCGCTGGCGCGCTGCCCGATCCGGTACTGCGCGCCGAGCTGCAGAACATTACCAACTACAACATGGAAACCGGCAATAGCGGCGGGGTGAATCTGCTGCCCAGCCGCGTTGGCAGCACCAAGTACACTTTCATGCAGCCGCTGCCGTTCTGGGGCAAGCGCGACCTCAAGCGCGATGCGGCCCGGGCCGAGGCGGATGCGGCCCAGGGGCGGGCGGGCACGAGCTGGGCGGAGCTTGCCGCGCGTATCAAGACGGCTTTCGCGCAGTATTTCTATGTGTCGCACAGCGAACGCTTGGTGCGCGAGGTGCTGGGCCTGGTTGAACGTCTGGAGAAGACGGCGCAAGTCCGCTATGCAAGCGGGCTCACGCCGCAGCAGGATGCCATCCGCGCCCAGGTGGAACAGACCCGCATGCGCGCGGAACTGGTGGCGCTGGAAGCCGAGAAGCGCCAGCTCCAGGCGCGTCTTAATGGTCTGCTGTCGCGCCCGGCGTCTACGCCGTTGGCGGAGCCGCTGGCGTTGCGGCCGCTGCCGCCGCCAGTGCGGACCGATCCGGCGGCGCTCGCCGAGCGGCTCGCGGCAGGCAATCCGCAACTCCTCACCGAAGAGGCGCGGCTGCGCGCGGCGGAAAAGGGGCGCGAGCTTACCTATCGCAACCGCTATCCGGACTTTACCCTGGGGGTGACGCCGATCCAGACCCGCAACAGCTTCAATGAATGGGATCTGATGCTGGAATTCAACCTGCCGCTGCAGCAGGAAAGCCGCCGTTCGCAGGAGCGCGAGGCCGAGGCCATGCTCGCCGCCGCCCGCGCGCGGCGCGAGGCTGCCGCCAACCAGGCGCTGTCCGAACTCTCCGAGCAGATCGCCGGACTGGAGGCGGCCAGGCGCACGGAGATGCTCCTTGGCGCCAACCTCCTGCCGCAGGCCGAATTGACCTTTCAGTCGGCGCTTGCCGCCTATGAAACCGGGCGGGTGGATTTCGCCACCCTGCTGGATGCCCAGCGGGAAATCAGCCGGGCAAGGCAGGAGCGTTTCAAGGCCCAGGCGGAAGCGCAGATGCGGCTGGCAGAGATCGAACGCTTATTGGGAGAGGATCTGTGAACAGGGCAACAGGTGTGATTGCCGGCATCGTGGCACTGGCATTGGCGGCAGGCGCGGGCTACTGGTGGGGAAGCCGCGCGCAGCCCGAGAAGCAGACGGCCCAGGCGAAACAGGAACGCAGGATTCTCTATTACCGCAATCCCATGGGCCTGCCCGATACTTCGCCGGTGCCGAAGAAGGACCCCATGGGCATGGACTACATCCCCGTGTACGAAGGCGAGGCGGAAGCGGCGCCGGCGGCGGCCGGGCAGGTCGTCATCAGTACGGAGAAAGTGCAGAAGCTGGGTGTGCGCACCGAGGCAGCGACAACCAGAGAACTCGGCCGCGTGGTGCGCGCGGCCGGGCGCATCGAGATCGACGAGCGGCGGGTGCATGCGGTTTCGCCCAAGTTCGAGGGCTGGGTGGAAAGGCTCCATGTCAATGCCACCGGCCAGCCGGTGGCCAAAGGCCAGCCGCTGTTCGACGTGTACAGCCCGGAACTGGTGTCGGCCCAGCGCGAGTACGCCATCGCCGCCCAGGGGGTGGCCTCCCTGCGCGACGACTCGCCCGAGGCCCAGGCCGGCATGCGGCAGCTGGTCGAGTCCAGCCTCATGCGCCTCAGGAACTGGGACATTCCGGAGGCGCAGATCCAGGCGCTGGCCAAATCCGGCGAAGCCCGCCGCACGCTGACCCTGCGTGCGCCGGTGTCGGGCATCGTGCTGGAGAAGAAAGCGCTGGCAGGCATGCGCTTCATGCCGGGCGAGTCGCTGTACCAGATTGCCGATCTTTCCAGCGTGTGGGTGGTGGCGGACGTGTTCGAGCAGGACATCGCGCAGGTCGCATCCGGTGCGCCGGCGACGATTACCTTGAGCGCCTTTCCCGGCGAGAAATTCATCGGCAGGGTGGGCTACGTCTATCCCACGCTCAATGAACAGACGCGCACCATCCCGGTCCGGGTGGAACTGCCCAACCCGGGCCTCAAGCTCAAGCCCGCCATGTACGCGCAGATGGAGCTGGCGGTAAAAGGCGGCAGCGCGCTCACCGTACCCGTATCGGCGGTAATCGATTCCGGCACGCGCCGGATCGTGCTGGTGCAGGTGGGGGAGGGACGCTTCGAGCCGCGCGAGGTTGTCCTCGGCGCGCGCAGTGACAACTATGTTGCAGTGCTTGAAGGCGTGACTGAGGGTGAGCCGGTAGTAGTGGCGGCGAACTTCCTGATCGACGCCGAGAGCAACCTCAAGGCTGCGCTCGGCAGCCTGTCCCCGGCATCCCCGGCAGGTGCGGGTGCGGCGCCGCCGGAAGCCGTGGCGAAAGCGGTCGGACATCGCGGCGAGGGTACGGTGGAGAGCGTCGATCTCAAGGCCGGCGCCATCACCCTGAGCCACGGCCCCATCGCCAGCCTGAAGTGGCCGGCGATGAGCATGGAGTTCACGCTGGCGAATGCGTCGCTGGCGCAGAAACTCAAGCCGGGCGACCGTGTCGCCTTCGAATTCGTGGAACGCCAGCCCGGCGACTACGTGGTGACACAGATCACCCGCCACGCGGGGCACTGACATGCTCGGCGCGCTGATCGGCTGGTCCGCCAGGAACCGCTTTCTCGTCTTGCTCGCCACCCTGTTCGTGGTGGCAGGCGGCATCTACGCGCTGTTCAAGACGCCGCTCGATGCGCTGCCCGACCTGTCCGACGCGCAGGTCATCATCTACACTGAATACCCCGGCCAGGCGCCGCAGGTGGTGGAGGACCAGGTCACCTATCCGCTTACCACCGCCATGCTCTCGGTGCCGAATTCGAAGGTGGTGCGCGGCTTCTCCTTCTTCGGCGCGTCCTTCGTCTATGTGATCTTCGAGGACGGCACCGACATCTACTGGGCGCGCTCGCGCGTGCTGGAATACCTCAACTTTGCCGCCGGCCGGCTGCCGCGCGGCGTGTCGCCCCAGCTCGGGCCGGACGCTACCGGCGTGGGCTGGGTGTACCAGTACGCGGTGCTGAGCGACAGGCACAATCTCGCCGAGCTGCGCACGCTGCAGGACTGGTATCTGCGCTACCAGCTCGCCAAGGCGCCGGGCGTGGCCGAGGTCGCCTCCATCGGCGGCTTCGTGCAGCAGTACCAGGTGACAGTGGACCCGGTGAAGCTGCGCGCCTATGGCATTCCTTTGTCGCGCGTGTCTCAGGTCATTCGAGAATCCAACCGCGATGTCGGCGGGCGCGTGGTGGAAATGGCGGAGACCGAGTATATGGTGCGCGGCAAGGGCCTGCTGCGCGGCGCGGCCGACATCGAGGAACTGGTGGTGAAGGCGGCGGGTGGCACGCCGGTGCGCGTCCGCGACATCGCGCGGGTGGAGCTGGCGCCGGACGAGCGGCGGGGGCTGGCCGAACTCAACGGCGAGGGCGAGGTAGTGTCGGCCATCGCCATGGCGCGCTACGGCCAGAACGCGCTCGACGTGATCCAGAACCTTAAGAGCAAGATTGCCGAGATCGCCGCCGGCCTGCCGGAAGGGGTGAGCATCGTGCCGGTGTACGACCGCTCTGACCTGATCCATCGCGCCATCGATACTCTGCGGAACACCCTGATCGAGGAATCGCTCATCGTCGCCCTGGTGTGTGTGCTGTTCTTGCTGCATGTCAGGAGCGCGCTGGTGGCCATCATCATGCTGCCCGTGGGGGTGCTGATCGCCTTCATCGTCATGCGGCTGCTTGGCATGAACTCCAACATCATGAGCCTGGGCGGCATCGCCATCGCCATCGGCGCCATGGTGGATGCGGCCATCGTCATGATCGAAAACGCGCACAAGCACATCGAGCGCCTGAAAGAGGGCGAGTCGCGTGCCGCAGCCATGGTGACCGCCTGCAAGGAAGTGGGGCCGGCGCTGTTCTTTTCATTGCTGATTATTACGGTCTCCTTCCTGCCGGTGTTCACCCTGGAGGCGCAGGAGGGGCGGCTGTTCGCGCCGCTGGCCTATACCAAGACCTTCGCCATGGCCGGCGCGGCGTTGCTGTCGGTGACCCTGGTGCCGGTGCTGATGCTGCTGTTTATCCGCGGCAAGATCATTGCCGAGGCGAAGAACCCGGTGAACCGCATCCTGATCGCGCTCTACCGGCCCATCATCGCCTGGGTGATGCGCTGGAAGAAGCTCACCATCGGCCTTGCGATGGCCGTGCTGGCGCTCACCGTGCTGCCCGCCTCGCGGCTGGGTTCAGAATTCATGCCCACCCTGAACGAGGGTACCTTGATGTACATGCCATCGTCGCTGCCCGGCATGTCGGTGACCAAGGCGGCGGAGCTGATGCAGACCCAGGACAAGATCATCAAGAGCTTTCCCGAGGTGGCGTCGGTTTACGGCAAGGCGGGCAGGGCGCAGACCGCCACCGACCCGGCGCCGCTGGAGATGTTCGAGACCGTGATCAACCTCAAGCCGGAATCCGAATGGCGGCCCGGCATGACGGTGGACAAACTGATCGCGGAAATGGATGCGGCGCTGCAATTCCCCGGTGTGGCCAACGCCTGGACCATGCCCATCAAGGCGCGCATCGACATGCTCTCCACTGGCATTCGCACCCCCATCGGCATCAAGGTGTTCGGCAAGGACTTGAACGAAATGGAACGCGTGGCCAGGGAGATCGAGGCAGTGGTGAAGCGGGTGCCCGGCACCACCAGCGCCTACGCCGAACGCATCACCGGCGGTTACTACCTCAATATCGAGCCGGATCGGGAACAACTTGCGCGCTACGGCCTGGCGGTGGGAGAGCTGCTGGACGTGATCGCCCAGGCCCTCGGCGGCGAAATGGTGACCACCACGGTGGAGGGCCGCGAGCGCTTCGGCGTCACCGTGCGCTACCCGCGCGAACTGCGCGGCGATCCGGAATCCATCGCGCGCAATGTGCTGGTCCCTGTCATGGACGGCGGCATGGTGCCGCTGGGGCAGCTCGCGCGAGTGGAAATCACCAAGGGTGCGCCCGCCATCCGCACCGAGAATGCGCTGCTCTCGGCCTATATCTATGTCGATATCCGCGACCGCGACATCGGCTCCTACGTCCAGGACGCCCAGCGCGCAGTGAACGAGCAGGTCAAATTCCCGCCCGGTTATTACGTCACCTGGAGTGGCCAGTTCGAGTACATGCAGCGCGCCATCCAGCGGCTCAAGCTCGTGGTGCCGCTCACGCTGTTCGTGATCCTCGTGCTGCTGTATCTGAACTTCAGGCGCCTGACCGAGACGCTGATCGTGATGTTATCCGTGCCCTTCGCCCTGGTGGGCGGCGTGTGGCTGATGTGGTGGCTGGGCTACAACCTGTCAGTGGCCGTGGCAGTCGGCTTCATCGCGCTGGCGGGCGTGGCAGCGGAAACCGGGGTGGTCATGCTGATCTACCTCGACCACGCCTGGGCGCGCATCCGCGCCGAGCGCGAGGCGATGGGCACACGACCCACCGCGGCCGACCTCTACGCGGCAGTAATGGAAGGGGCGGTAGAGCGGGTGCGGCCGAAAATGATGACGGTGGTGGCGATCATGGCGGGCCTTCTGCCCATCATGTGGAGCACCGGAGCCGGCTCGGAAGTGATGCGTCGCATCGCCGCGCCCATGGTGGGCGGCATGATTTCCTCGACTGTGCTCACGCTGGCGGTAATCCCCGCGATTTATGCCTTGGTGAAGGCGCGTGGACTGGCGCGGAGCCGATAGGCGCAGCACAAACAGTTGGGTGGGGTCTGTCGGAAATCTGTGAGTATCCAGCGCTGAGAACATATTCAATGTAGGGTGTTACGTTCTACCGCTCCTGATCCGAATAATCGTCTCCAGCGAATCGCTGCCCCATCTCTGCAAATGCCTTAGCAAATCTTCCAGGGTCTGGCCGAATTCGGTGAGGGAGTATTCCACCTTGGGCGGCACTTCGGCATAGACCTTTCTGGCCACGATGCCGTCGTCTTCCAGTTCGCGCAGTTGCCGGGTCAACATGCGCTGGGTCACACCGGGGATCAATCGCAGCAGCTCGTTGAAACGCTTGGTTCCGCCTAGCAGGTGGAACAGGATCACGCCTTTCCACTTGCCGCCGATCACTTCCAGGCAGGCCTCCACCGGGCAGCCGAAATTGCAGTCGTAGCGTGTGTGGCGCATGGTTTCCTCGGTATACAAAATGTAACTAGTGGCTGGATTTGTGCATTCTTACGAAAACGTCTTCATGAGGCTAGCATCGCCCTCGGCATGTGCCAAGCCAAACAACATCGAGGGAAAAACATGGACGTAAGAACTGCTATCGAAACCCGGCGCGCGGTCAGGAAACTCGATCCGGCGCATGCGATGGGTGAGGACGAAATCCGCGAACTGATGTCGCTGGCGATGTTGTCGCCCACCGCATTCAACATCCAGCACTGGCGCTTTGTGCTGGTGCGCGACCGCGCCCTGCGCGAGCAGATTCGCGCGGCCTGCTGGATGCAGCCGCAGATTACCGATGCCTCGCTGCTGGTGGTGATCTGCGCCGATGTGAAGGCCTGGCAGAAATCGCCGGAGCGCTACTGGCGGACGGCGCCGGCCGAGGTGCGCGAAGGACTGCTGGAAGGCATCCGCCAGCACTACACAGGGCGCGAGCGCTTTCAGGTGGAAGAGGCCATGCGCTCCTGCGGCATCGCCGCGCAGACGCTGATGCTGGCGGCGCAAAGCATGGGCTATGACAGCAGCCCAATGGATCTGGGCGACGTGGACGCCGTGGCCAGACTCATCAACCTGCCCGAAGACCACGTCATCGCCATGTATGTGGCGATCGGCAAAGGCACCGACGCGCCCTGGCCGCGCGGCGGGCAGCTTGCGTATGAGGAGGTGGTCAGGACGGACCGGTTCTGACCAGTTCGTCTGGCAAAACTACCTTAACCTGCGCAGCAGGACAGCTGCTTCACGTCCTTGCTGAAGGTCTGCGCGCACAGCTTCAACCCCTCCACCATGGTGAGGTAGGGGAACAACTGGCCGGCCAGGTCGGCCACGGTCATGCGGTTCCTGATGACCAGCGCGGCGGTCTGGATGATCTCGCCGCCTTCCGCCGCCAGCACCTGCGCGCCCAGCAGGCGCCCACTCTGTTTTTCCGCCACCAGCTTGATGAAGCCGCGGGTGTCGAAGTTGGCCAGCGCGCGCGGCACGTTGTCCAGCGTGAGCATGCGGCTGTCGGTTTCCATGCCCAGTTGCTGCGCTTGGGCTTCGGTGAGCCCCACCGTGGCCACCTGCGGATCGGTGAATACCACCGCCGGCACGACGGAAAGATCCAGCGTCGCATCGCCGCCGGTCATGTTGATGGCGGCACGGGTGCCGGCCGCCGCTGCCACGTACACGAACTGTGGCGCATTGGTGCAGTCGCCGGCGGCATAGACATGCGGCACCGAGGTACGGAGATGGTCGTCCACGACGATGGCGCCGCTGGTATCCGTCTTCACGCCGGCGCGGTCCAGTGCGAGCCCCGCCGTGTTGGGCTTGCGCCCGGTGGCGACGAGCAGTTTGTCGCCGCTGATCAACCCAGCGCTGGTTTCCAGCTCGAACGATTGGTCATCGAAGCGCACGGCCTGAACAGTGGTGTCCGTCAGCACGCGCATGCCTTCCTCGATCAGCGTCGCCTTGAGTTCCTTGCCGATGGCGGGATCTTCCTTCGACAGCAGTCTGCCGCGCGCGATGAGCGTGACCTGTGAGCCCAGGCGCAGGAAGGCCTGCGCCAGTTCCAGCGCGACCACCGAGCCACCGTGGACGATCAGATGCGCAGGTGTGTCCTCGGCGACCAGCGCCTCGGTGGAGGTCCAGAACGGTGTGCCGCTCAAGCCCGGCACGTCGGGAATCTGCGGTGCGCGGCCGGTGGCGATCAGGATGCGGTCGGGAGTGAGGCGCTTTTCCATCCCGTCTGGCCGGCTCACCACCAGCGTCTGCGCATCCTCGAAGCGGGCGAAGCCACGCAACAAAGTGATGCCGGGATTGGTCTCCAGGATGCTTTCGTATTTGGCGTGGCGCAGCTCCTCCACCCGCGCCTGCTGCTGCGCGACCAGCGCCTTGCGGTCCAGCGCGGGAGCACGCCTGGCCAACCCCGGAAACGGATGCTGTGCCGCGAGGTGGGCCACATGGGCGGCGCGGATCAGTATCTTGGACGGCACGCAGCCGACGTTGACGCAGGTGCCGCCGACGGTCGAGCCTTCGATCACGGTGACGGCGGCGCCTTCCTCCGCCGCGCGGATGGCGGCGGCGAAGGCTGCCGAGCCGGTGCCGATGATGGCGACGCTGAGTCTGGATTCGGTCTTGGGCGCAGTGCCGCAGCAAGCGCCGCCGGACACCTCCGCACCGTAGCCCTTGGCGCGCACCGCGTCGAGCAGCGCGGCGACGGGCGTGCCCGCTGCCACTTCGACATGCGCCGTGGCATCGGGGTAGGAGACTTCGGCACGGCTCACGCCGGCGACCGCCAGCAGCGCCTGCTTCACCGATGCCGCGCAGTGGTCGCAGGTCATGCCGGTCACATGGAGAATCTGTTCGGTCATTTGGCTTTCTCGGCTTTCACGGCGGATTCATAGCCGGCCTCGAAGGTGGCATCTTCCAGTGCCCGGATCGTGGTCTTGGCATCGTCGAAGGTCACGACCGCCTCCTTCTTCTCGAACGACACGTTGACCCTGGTAACGCCCGGCACCTTTTCCAGCGCCTTTTTCACGGTGATCGGGCAAACCGCGCAGTACATGCCTGGCACCGACAGCGTGACGGTGCGCACGGCGGCGAAGGCTGAACTGGTGAAAGCGAAAACGAGAATCGAGGCGAGAACGAATTTTTTCATCATGGCGAGACTCCTTGGTCAATAAAACAACGGGGCAAGGTAGGGGAAGACCAGGGCGAGCGCGACGAGCACCGCCACGATCCAGAACATCACCTTATAGAGCCGGTTGGTCTGCGGCAGGGCGCACAAGGAACCGGGTGTGCAGGCGGCAGCGGCCGGCGCACGGTAGATTTTTTTCCAGGCGAAGAACAGGGCGATCAGCGCCGCGCCCAGGAAGTAGGGCCGGAACGGTTCGAGTACGGCGAGGTTGCCCACCCAGGCGCCGCCGACACCGAGCATGACCAGCACCAGGGGACCGATGCAGCACAGGGAAGCGGCAATGGCGGCGATGGCGCCACCGACGAGGGGAAAACGCCCGGTTTTCTCTTGCGACACGGATGCTCCTTTTGCGTGAATGAGGGAGGAAAGATACACTCCGTACTAATGTACGGAGTCAAGAGTATGGCGCGAAAGAATCTGACTATCGCCGGGGTGTCGCGATGTTCGCCGTGTCCAAGCTAAACGACTTCGTGCTGGTATCCTTGCCCAATGACCGGCACCTGAGGTAGGAAAAGTGAATCGGGAAAAGATGCATCGCTCGCAGACAGCCGAGAATAGGAACCGACGCTCGCCGCCGATCCCGTCCGTCATCCGGGCGCTCGGCCTGGCCGGCGTCGCATGCAGAGGAATGCGCAGACGAAGCAGGTAAATCGATGATCGACGCGCATCCGCTCCTGGCCTGGCTCTCCCACCATCCCGCCTGGGCGGCGTCGGTGGTTTTCATCGTCGCTGTGGCCGAATCGCTGGCCGTAGTCGGCTTGGCCGTGCCGGGTGCGGTGCTGATGATCGCCGCCGGGGCGCTGGTGGCCCTGGGCGCGCTCGCCTTCTGGCCGACCCTGCTCTTGGCGGTGGCAGGGGCGATCGTCGGCGACGGCATCAGTTTCTGGCTCGGCCGCCATTATCGCGACCGCCTGCGCGACGCTTGGCCATTTCGCCGCCATCCCCGCTGGCTAATCCAGGGCGAGAAATTTTTCCGGCGCCATGGGGGCAAGGGCATTTTCTTCGGCCGCTTCGTCGGCCCGGTGCGCCCGATCATTCCCATGGTGGCCGGCATGCTGGGAATGCGGCCCGCCGCTTTTTACGCGGTGAACGTTTTGTCGGCCCTGGCCTGGGCGCCGGCCTATCTGTTGCCGGGCATGGCCTTGGGCGCCTCGCTGGCTTTGGCTGGCGAGATCGCGGCGCGGCTGGTCGTGCTGCTGGTGCTGCTCGTGCTGATGGGCTGGCTCGCCTGGTGGAGCGTCCGTTGGCTTTTCCAGGTGCTGCCGCCGCAAGCGGCGCGGCTGGCTCAAGGCCTGGCGCTCTTGGGCAATCGCCATCCCGGACTGAACCGCCTCATCGGTGGCGTGCTGGACCCGGCCCGGATGGAGTCGAAATCGCTGTTGGTATTGGGAACCCTGCTCATGGGTTCCGCCTGGTTGTTCCTGGGCGTGCTGGAGGATGTCGTCACCGGCGATCCCCTGGTGCGTGCGGACCAAGGCTTGTACCGGATCATGCAGGGCCTGCGCACGCCGTGGGGCGACCGGCTCATGGTATCGGTAACAGAACTGGGCGACGGCGTGGTCATCGCGCTCATCGCGGCGGCGGTGCTGGCCTGGCTGTCGTGGAGGCGGAGCTGGCGCGCGGCTGCCTACTGGGTCGCGGCGGCGGGCTTTGGCCAGATCGCCGCCACGGGACTCAAACTGGTGTTGCAGCGGCCACGACCGATCAGCGTCGATTACGACGGGCTTTCCGCCCATGCCTTCCCCAGCGGTCACGCCACCATGAGCATGGTGGTCTACGGCTTCCTGGCCGTGCTCGTCGCGCGCGGCCTGACTCCGCCGCGCCGCTGGCTGCCCTACGCCTTGGCTGCGCTGCTGATCGGCGCCATCGCCCTGTCGCGCCTGTATCTGGGCGCCCATTGGTTGTCGGACGTGCTCGGCGGACTGAGCCTCGGACTCGCCTGGGTGTGCCTGCTGGCCATCGCCTACACTCGCCACGCGGGACCGGCCCCGCTGCCGCGTGGTCTGCCGCAGGTGGTGCTGCTCGCACTCCTGCTGGGAGGCGGATGGCACGTGGCGATGCGCTACTCCGTGGACTTGCAGCGCTATGAGCCGCAGGTCACGGTGCAACATCGGAATGCGGCATCCTGGTGGCGCGAGGCGTGGAGCTCACTGCCGGCCTATCGACAGGACATCGAAGGCGAGCCGGAGCAGCCTCTCAATGTCCAATGGGCCGGCGCGCTTAGCCGCGTGCGCGAACAGCTTGCCGCGCGTGGCTGGCGCGAACCGGTGCCGCTGAATGCGGCTTCCGCGCTGCGCTGGCTGCTGCCGGATCCTGCGCTGGCCGATCTGCCGCTGCTGCCGCAGGTGCATGACGGCAGGCATGAGTCGCTGCTCATGGTTTTGTCCTTGCCCGGGGAAGCAATGGGCGCGCAAGCAGAGCCGCAGCTCGTGCTCCGTCTCTGGGACAGCGGCGCGCTGCTTGATCCCGGCGGGGTTCCGCTGTGGGCCGGCAACGTTTCTTTCCAGCGGCTGCGGCGCGTTTCCTTGCTGCGGCTGCCGCTGACAGCGTGGGAGTATGATGCGCCGCTAGCCCGCCTGGAACAATCATTGAACGGAATCGAGCGGCGCCTGGTTCGGCGTTCGCCTGGTTCAACGGAAGAAGAATATCGGTGGAGCGGAAACATTCTCCTGCTACGAGACTTGATTCCGGAGTGATGTGCTCACAAGCTGCGCGACTCAGCCGCGCGTCGGCTTGCGCTTTTTCGGAGCGGCGGCCTCGCCCATCGTGTCGATGCCCAGGGTGTCGGTAATGGGACAGCCGCCTTGGCGCCTTGGCACAGGTTGAGCAGCAGGCGCATTTCGTTGCACAACAGCGTGAGTTACTGCAAACGAGTTTCCACCTCGTCGAGCTTCGCCGCGGTCAGCCTGCGCACGCTTTGGTACGCGACGTGGCGCAGACAGTGCCGGATATGCAGGCAGTTGTCGGGCGTAGACCTTCTTCCAGGCGAAAAACAGGAAGACCGCCGCCGCGCCCAGGAAATAGGGGCGGAACGGTTCCATGACGGTCAGGCTGCCGGCCCAGGCGCCACCGATGCCGAGCATGACCAGCAGCAGCGGCCCGATGCAGCATGCGGAAGCCGCAACAGCGGAAATGACGGCACCGATGAGCGGTAAACGCCCGTTCTTTTCTTGTGGCATGCATGCCCCTCTTGGCATGGACGATGGACGCAAGATACACTCCGTATCAAAGTACGGAGTCAAGGGCATGGTGCAAAAAAATCTGACTATCGCCGGGGTGGCTCGCTCTGCCGGGGTGAACGTCGAGACGATCCGCTTCTATCAACGCAAGGGCTTGCTGGTAGAGCCGCCCAGGCCGGCGGCAGGCATTCGGCGCTACGGCGTGGGCGACGTGGCACGGGTGCGCTTCATCAAGTCGGCGCAACGGATCGGGTTCACGCTGGACGAGATCGCGCAGCTGTTGCTGCTGGCTGACGGCGCGCATTGCGCCGAGGCCCGGGAGATCGCCGAGCACAAGCTCGTCGATGTCAGGCGCAGAATGGCCGACTTGCAGCGTATCGAGGCCGCGCTGTCCGGGCTGGTCGATCGCTGCACCGCGAGCCGGGGCAAGGTGGTTTGTCCGTTGATTGATTCGTTGCAGCGAGATTCCTGATGATGATGAGTTAACGGCACCCTGTGGGTATGGTGCTAGCAGGCATGCGCCATCTGGGCTCAATGCTCATGGCGATGATGGATATCAGGGTAATGCGGGTGTTTGTGCGTGATGCTCGCGTGCCGATGAAAATGGCTGTGCGGCTCCTTGCCGCCCCACTCAAAATCATGTTCATGCTGGTGGTGTGCATCGTGAACGTGGCGATGCGCATGTTCCAGCGGTTCATGCGTATGTTCATGGGCGTGGTGTTCGGTCAGGTGCAACCAGACGCCCAGGCCCATCAGGCTGGCTGCGAACCAGAAGGGAGCCGGTGTGGGTTCGTTCAGCAGCAGTATGGAAACCGCCGCGCCGATGAAGGGCGCAGTGGAGAAATAGGCGCCGGTGCGTGCTGAACCCAGGCCGCGCAAAGCCATGACAAAAAGCACCAGGCTCAATCCATAGCCGATAAAGCCGACTGCCATGGCGGCGCTTGCAGCAGGCCAGGCGGGCAGGGCGGCGCCCAAGGAGAGAGCGAGGGCGGTGTTGGCCATGCCGGCAGCCAAGCCCTTGGTCCCGGCAATGAAAAGGGCATCCCAGGCGAGTACCGCTCCGCCAGCGACGATAAGGAGCATGCCAAGAACAATGCGCCGGTCGGCATTTTCCTTAAAGACGATCCAGGCCAATACGGCAGTGAATACAGCCTCCAGATTCAGCAAGAGCGAGGCGGCGCTTGCTTCGATCCGCGTCAGGCCGAATACCAGCAGGATCGGCCCCAGCACCCCGCCGAAGACGATGGCAGCGCCGAACCAGCGCCACTCGTCCGCGGCAAGCCCGCTGGTTTTCCAGCTTCGATCTCTCAGCAAGCGAATCGCGGCCAGGCCAAGGCCGCAACCCAGATAAAGCAAACCTGCAAGCACGAGTGGCGGCAATTCACCCACCAGAAGCTTAACGAATGGCGTACTTCCGCCGAACAGGAAGGCAGCCAGCAACGCAAGCCACACGGGGTTAAGCATTCTCATTTTTTGTCTTGGCGGGAATTCATGCACCTATGCCTGCTTATCAGGAAGATTGATCGGCACGCAACCGGTACTGCTTCCCCTCGTCGCTGCGGCAACTGCCGATAAAATCTTTGTAATGGCTGACCCATTCGCAGTTCAGGCGAGCATTGTCATGGGCAACCAGTTTCGCCGTGCCTCTGCGAATGTGCGACCTGTGAACCCCCTGGACGCTTTCGAACTCGCCCCTGCATTCTGGCGTAAGGCAGCGCCTGTCGCTCCATTCGCCGACATAGCGCTTTCCGTCCAATAAAACCTCAGCCGACTTGGGAAACAGCCAGGTAAGCATCAAGGTACCTGCATGGATCTCATGACTGTCTGCCGAAGACAAATCCAGATTGGTCGTGCTGCAGCCGCCCAACAAGCCCAACATAAATAAAACGGCAATTTTCCGGTATTTCATTTGTATGCTCCTGAATTCGAATAAATCAATGGCCAACTCTTTAGTCAGATGACTCCTCTCAAACAATGCGCGGGCTACGGGCCGGGGCGTCCAAGTCCGGCTGTTCCTCTTCCTTCCAGTGCGCCAGGCGATACAGGACCGGCAGGACCAGCAGTGTCAGCGCGGTAGAGGACAGGATGCCGCCGATCACAACGGTAGCAAGCGGGCGCTGTACTTCGGCGCCGGTACCGGTGGCGATCGCCATCGGGATGAAACCCAGCGAAGCCACCAGGGCGGTCATCAGCACCGGACGCAGGCGGGTCAGTGCGCCGTCGACAATCGCCGCGTCAAGCCGTTTCCCGTCTTCGCGCAGACTACGGATGTAGGCGATCATCACCAGGCCGTTCAGCACGGCCACGCCCGATAGCGCGATGAAGCCGACGCCCGCCGAGATCGACAGTGGAATATCGCGCAGCCACAGCGCCAGGATGCCGCCGGTGAGCGCGAACGGCACGCCGGTGAACACCAGCAGCCCATCCTTGACGTTGTTGAACATCGCGAACAGCAGCATGAACACCAGCAGTAGCGCGACCGGGACGACGATTTGCAGGCGCTTGGCGGCCGATTGCAATTGCTCGAAGGTGCCGCCCCAGGTTGTCCAGTAGCCGGCTGGGGCCGGCGCGTCGGCCTGGATTTTCTGCGTGGCTTCGCTGACGAAAGAGCCGATGTCGCGCCCGCGGACGTTGGCGGTGACGACCACCCGGCGCTTGCCGTCTTCGCGGCTGATCTGGTTGGGGCCGGGGGCGACGTTGATGTTCGCCACCTCGCCCAGCCGCACGAAGTTGGCTTGCGCATTGCCTGCTATGGATGGCAGGGGGATCGGCAACTGCTGCATCGCCGCCAGGTTGTTGCGCAGGCGCTCGGGCAGACGGACGATGATGTCGAAGCGGCGGTCACCCTCGAATAGCACGCCGGCTTCACGCCCGCCGAGCGCGACTGCCACCGCGTCCTGCACGTCGCCGACATTGATGCCGAGGCGGGCGGTTTTTTCGCGGTCGATCTGGATCGTCAGCATCGGCAGCCCGGTGGTCTGCTCGACCTTGACGTCGGCCGCGCCCGGCACGCTTTCGAGCACGCGTGAAATCGCATCGGCGCTGGCGTTCATGGTGTCCATGTCGTCGCCGAACACCTTGACCGCCACGTCGCTCCTTACGCCCGACAGCAGTTCATTGAAGCGCATCTGGATCGGCTGGGTGTACTCGTAGTTGTTGCCGGGCACCCCGGCGGTCGCCTCCCGCATCGCCTGCACCAGGTCGGCCTTGCTGCGTGTGGGATCGGGCCATTCCGACTGCGGTTTGAGCATGATGAAGTTATCCGCGACGTTGGGTGGCATTGGGTCGGTGGCAATTTCCGCCGTGCCGAGCTTGGCGAAAACACGCTCGACTTCGGGAAACTGCATGATCGTGCGTTCGAGTTCGGTCTGCATCTCGACTGCCTGCGACAGGCTGGTGCCGGGGATGCGCAAGGCGTGCAGCGCGATGTCGCCCTCGTTGAGACTGGGCACGAATTCGCTGCCCATGCGCGTGAGCAGCAGCGCCGACAACACCACCGCGACGCCCGCGAAGCTCAGCACCAGCGGCACATTCTTCAGCGAAAAATCCAGCATCGGCGCATAGCCGCGCCGCGCCGAGGCCATCAGGCGATTTTCCTTTTCGCTGACATGATTGCCGATCAGCAGCGCGACGGCGGCCGGGATGAACGTCACCGACAGGATCATCGCGCCGAGCAGGGCCGCGACCACGGTGAACGCCATCGGGTGGAACATCTTGCCCTCGACGCCGGTGAGCGCAAAGATCGGCAGGTAGACGACCATGATGATGAGCTGGCCGAACAGCAGCGGCCGCCGCACTTCGCGCGACGCCAGGAACACTTCGTGAAAGCGCTCGTTGCGGGTCAGGGCGCGGCCCGCCGCAGCCTGTGCGTGTGCCAGTCGGCGCACGCAGTTCTCGACGATCACCACCGCGCCGTCGATGATGATGCCGAAGTCGAGTGCGCCCAGGCTCATCAGGTTGGCGCTGACCTTGTTGCTGACCATGCCGGTAAAGGTGAACAGCATCGCCAGCGGGATAACCATGGCGGTGATGATCGCGGCGCGGATATTGCCCAGGAACAGGAACAGCACCGCGATCACCAGCAGCGCGCCTTCGAGCAGGTTTTTCTTGACCGTGTTGATCGCCTTGTCGACCAGGATGGTGCGGTCGTACACCGTCTGCGCGACCACCCCGGCAGGCAGAGTGCGGTTGATTTCTTCCAGCCGCTTGGCCACCGCCTGCGATACGGTGCGGCTGTTTTCGCCAATCAGCATGAACACCGTGCCAAGCACGACTTCGCGCCCGTTCTCGGTCGCGGCGCCGGTACGCAGCTCCTTGCCCATGCCGACTTCGGCCACGTCGCCGATGCGAATCGGAATGCCTTCCCGGCTGCCGACGATGATGTTGCCGATGTCGGCCAGATTGGCGACCTGGCCGGGCGCGCGGATCAGGTATTGCTCACCGCTTTTTTCGATGTAGCCTGCGCCTGTGTTGCCGTTGTTGCGCTCGATGGCGGCGACCAGATCGTGCAGCGTCAGGCCGTAGGCCATCAGCCTGTCGGGCAGCGGCGCAACCTGAAACGTCTTGGCATAGCCGCCGATGCTGTTGATCTCGGTTACCCCCGGCACGTTGCGCAATTGCGGCTTGATGATCCAGTCCTGAATCTCGCGCAGGTCGGTCGGCGTGTAGGCGCTGCCGTCGGCTTTTTTCGCACCGGGTTTGGCCTCGACCGTCCACATGAAAATCTCGCCCAGGCCGGTCGAAATCGGTCCCATTTCCGGCGCGACACCGGCGGGCAATTGCGCGCGCGCCTGGCCGATGCGCTCGTTGACGAGTTGCCGCGCAAAGTAGATGTCGGTGCCGTCCTTGAAAATAACCGTCACCTGTGACAGGCCATAACGCGACAGCGAGCGCGTCTGTTCCAGACCGGGCAACCCGGCCATGACGGTTTCGATCGGGAAGGTGATGCGCTGCTCGGATTCAAGCGGCGAATAACCAGGGGCGGCGGTGTTGATCTGCACCTGCACGTTGGTGATGTCAGGCACGGCGTCGATCGGCAGCTGCTGGTAGTTGTACACGCCGAGCGCCGCCATGCCCAGCGTCATCAGCAGCACCAGCCAGCGCTGGTCGATGGCGAAACGGATGATTTTTTCAAACATGATGTGGGTTCTTCCTAAAGCGCCGCGTCGGCGCGTTCGCCGGAGCGAATGCGCAGCACGTCTGCAAGTTCAGAAACAGCGATCAGACCGTCGCCGGGATTGCCTGTGCAGGCCGCTGCGCGGATGGCTTCCACCACCGTCTGCGCATGTTCGTCCGCGCAAAACATCAGCAGCACCAGTCGCTCGTGGGCATCCGGATTCCACTCGGTGGGCACAAAGGCATGGTGCGGCCCCTGTCCACGGGAATGGCCGTGCGCCGGAAAGTAGGTGAAGCCGGATAAATGGGCGAGGCCATGCAGCGCCTGTTCAATGCTGTCCAGCCGATGCGGCTGCACGATAGCGATGATCTGTTTCATCGGGGTCTCCTAGTGGTCGTGGCTCGCGCCGGATTTTTCCAGATCGGCCTTGATCAGGAAGCTGTTCGTCGCGGCGTACACTTCGCCCGCATTCAGCCCGCTGACGACCTCGATGAACTTGCCGTCGCTGCGCCCGAGTTCCAGCGGGCGCGCTTCCAGATCGTTGCCGTAGCGTCCGAACACCACCGTCCAGTCGCGCACGCTCTGAATGGCTTCGGCGGCCACCGCGACCGGCACCTCGACCGAGCCGGTAACCAGCTGTACCTTGACCTGCAAGCCGGGGCGCCAGACCCCGTCCGGGTTAGGCAACACCACCCGCGCAGTGGCCGCGCGCGTCGCTTCGCCGACCAGCGCGCCGACGTAGGAAATCGTGCCGCTGGCTTGCGCTGCAAACGCGGTGGCCTGGATGTCCGCTTTCTGGCCAGGTCTGACTGCGCCGATGTCCTTGGCCGCAACCGTCATGTCCGCCCACACCGTTGACAAATCGGCGAGGACGAAAATATTCGCGTCGCCCTGTACCGCTTCGCCCAGCGAGAGGTGCTTTTCGACCACCACGCCGTCGATTGGCGCGCGGATTTCGTAGCGCGTCAGCGCGCCGCCCGGTTGTCCCGCGCCACCCAGCGACGCCAGTTTCTGCCGCGCGTTCTGCACGGCGATTTCGGCTTCCTGCATGGCATGCTTCGCCTGCAGGTAATCCTGCTCGGCGGAGATTTTTTCTTCCCACAGCTGCTTCTCCCGCTCAAACGTCGTGCGCGTCAGCGCCAGACGTTTTTGCGCCGCCAGCAGTTCGCTGCGCTGGTCGGCCAGCGCCTGACTGGAAATCACCGCCAGCAGCTGACCTTTTTTCACCCGGTCGCCGGCATTGGCCGGGGAGGACGCCACCACCCCGGTCAGCAACGGCACCACATGCACCATGCGGTCTTCGTTCAGGCGAATCTCGCCGATCAGTTCTAGCGCGGCATTGATCCGTGCCGGACCCGCAGTCAGCAGGCTCACGCCGTTTTGCTTGAGCTGCGCATCGCTCAGGCTCACCCGCGCTTCAACCTGGTCGTAGCCGAAGCGGTACGCCTTGCCGCCGGACTGCGCGGCGATTTCCACCTTGAATGAATGTGGTTCGACCACCTCGGCGTCGCCCCTGAGGTAATCGCCTACCTTGGCAAACTGTATGGCCTGCGGTTCGCGCCCGAGACGATGCAGCGTGATGACCACCTGGCTTGACGACGGATCGACCGGCTTGCCGTCGCGATAGAGATAGACGCGAAATTCCGGCGGCACGCCCTGTTCGAAGATGGTCACCTCCAGCCCGTAGCCGTTATCGTTGAACAGCTTGCCGCCGTGCGGCCCCTTGGCCGGGCCGGCTTCTGCGGCATGCGGTTCTTCGTCGGCGTGATCCGGCGCTTCGGCATGACTGTCTTGCCCGTGCCCGTCGCCAGCGGACTGCGGTTTGCCCGTGCCGAGGATCAGTCCGGCCAGCACGACGCCGATCCCCAGGACAGCGGCAATGGATAGAGTCTGTTTCTTGTTCAGATCGAGTTTCATGTGGGCTCCTACTGCTGAGTGGCGGTTGGCGCCGTGATCGATTGGGTCGATGCCGTGCCGAGAATGCGATCGATTTCGGCGGCGGATCGATGCGCCTCGGCCAGGGCGCGCAGATATTGGGATTTGGCCTGGAATGACGTTCGCTGGGCGTCCAGCACTTCGAGGAAGCTGAATTTGCCCAGTTCGAAGCCCTTGGTCGCGGCGTCGTAGGCGCTTTGTGCTCCCGGCAGAATGTCCCGCTGTAGTAACGCCACCTCCTGGCGTGCCGTATTCAGGCGTTCGTGCGCAAGCGCCAGTTCATTGGATAGACGGGTTCCAGCGGCGGCCAGTTCGTCGCGCGCCTTGTCGGTCCTGTGAAGCGCTTCAAGCAGGTTGCCCTGATTTCGATTGAAAACCGGAATCGGAATCGAAACGCCGAGGATTGCCTGATCGCGCCCCAACTCTTCATTGCGCTTGGCGCCAAGGCTGACGGTCAAGTCCGGGATGCGCTGGCTTCGCTCGACCTTCGCCAGCGCTTGCCGGCGCTCGACCTCGATCCTGGCCCGTAGCAAATTGGGAGAGGTGGCGAGGTGCATGTTCAGGTCGGCCAGGGCGGGGAGCGGTGGCAGGGATTCGGGGTCGCCCTCGGCACGCTCGAAACGCGGCGACGAATTGCCCCAGATGCCCGCCAGACGTTTGCGCGCCGTTGCCAGTTCGCTGGCCGCCAGCGTCGATTCAATCCGCACGCCAGCTTCGGCCACACGCGCCCTGGTCTCTTCGACCGGGGACACCTTGCCGGCCGTGACCCGCCGTGAGGCGGCACCGGTCGCGCGTTGCGCAAGTTCGACCGACGCCTGGGCAAGCCGCAGACGTTCCTGCGCGACCAGCACGTCGAAAAACGCCGCCGTCACCGCCGAACGAATCTCGGCGCGCTTGGCCTCCAGTTCCAGGGAAGCAGCATCGCGGCCGCGCTCGGCGGCGCCGATCCTCGCCGCGCGCTTGCCGCCCAGCTCGATCGGCTGGCTCAACTGCAGTGTGGTGGTCCGCGTTTCCCGGCGTGTGTCCTCGATCAGGGTCGAGAACTCCGGGTTGGGACGGGTTTGTGCCTGAACAATCGTGGCTTCGCGCGCTTCCAGTTCGCGTCCGGCGGCCGACAACTCCGGGTTGGCGCCAAGCGCCAGTTCTTGTGCCGCCTTCAGGGTAAGTGGGGTAGCCGGTTCGCTGGCGCGCGGCGCGCCTGATTCCAGACTGGTTTGCGCCCAGGCTGCCAACGGCAGCGCGAGCAGAAATACGGATAGCGTGAGTCGCATGGTTTTCCTCGTGTAGAAACAAAAAAACGAAGAACACCGGCGCGCGATGTGGCCGCGGCTCAAGGCCGCGCAATACAGCTCAAACGAGCGCGCCGGTCAGGCGCGCGAGAGCGGGGGACGGTCGAGCAGGGGAGGGATACGGCTGAGGAAGGCGGCCGGAATGTGCAAAACCGGCCCGCCGTTCAATTCCAGCCCCGTCAAAGCCTCGGGCTGGTGGAGAATGAAAGAAAAAACATGATGGCAGTGATTGCCGTGATGGCCATCTGCGCTGTACTGCTCGCCATCGGCATTGCCGGCATCTGTGAGATCCTGGACAGAATGCCCGGTATTGTGATGATCGTGGTCATGTACATGCATGCCCACCGCATCCACATCTGCATGCCCATGAAACCCGAGCGCCACCGACCAGGCGGACTGGAGCGGGATGATGAGCATGATGATCAGGGCAATAAGACGACGCATGCGGCGAATTCTACAGAATTAATCGTATCCGCCAAGTGTATGTTCATACCGTCAGGTCGTGACGATATCCTCTTGCAGCAAGGCAGCGCCGACGAAGCCCTTGATATGCGGGAGCCCGGCTTCCGCTTCCCGTATAGAGGCCCACAGGCTGCCGAACAATCCATCGCTGCCCAGCGTCAACGCGGAAATGCGGCCGTCACGAAGTGCGGATTTGCAGGCCCAATCCGGCAGTACCGCGACGCCTTGAGCCAAGGCCGCAAGTTCCAGGAGGAGGGTCGTGCTCTCGGCCTGCCGGACCCGTGCTGGTTCCACACTTGCCGGCCAGAGAAAACGGGTAAATATATCCAGCCGAGCGCGTTCTACGGGGTAAACCAGAAGAGTCTCTCCCCGCAGATCGTCCGCCCTTACATGGGTGTGTTGCGACAGGGAGTGGCCGGCGGAGACAACGAGCTTCAGTTCATAGTCGAACAGGCGGCGCCAGGCCAGGCCGGGCAGCTCCCGGCGGTCAGGAGTCAGCACCACATCCAGGCTGCCATCCAGCAGCCGCGGCAGGGGGTCGAGGCTGGCGGAGAGCACCACGTCAAGCTCCACTTCCGGAAAGCTTTCCCGATAGCTGGCCAGGAGCGGCAGCACCCATTCCAGACAACTGTGGCACTCCCCGGCGATGTAGAGCCTTCCCGTGGCGCCGCGCGTGAGCCGATTCATGCCAGCCAGCGTTTCGTCCACCTTGGGCAGGATCTGGCCCGCCAAATCGACCAGCATCTGCCCGGCATAAGTAAGTTTGAGCGGCCGGGCTCCCCGGTTGATCAGGGCAAGGCCCAGTCGTTCTTCCAGTTCCTTGATCTGGTGCGACAGGGCGGACTGGGTCAGGTGCAGCCTGACGGACGCCGCCGTCAGGCTGCCGGTCTCGACCAAGGCCGTGAGGGTGCGCAGGTGTCTCAGATCAATCATGAATATCTCTCAACTAATAATGAAAATATATCGTTTGTATTCATTCTGAGGCATGAGGATACTGCTCCGCTACATATTTTGCAGGAGCACAACAGAATGACCACCATCCATACCTTGGGCTACCCGCGCATGGGCGAGGCGCGCGAGCTGAAATTCGCGCTGGAAAAGTTCTGGCGCGGCGAAATCGGTGCGGCCGAACTCGAACAAACCGGCAAAGAGCTGCGCGCCCACAACTGGCAGGCGCAAAAGGATGCCGGCCTGGACTTCGTCACCGTCGGCGACTTCGCTTATTACGACCACATGCTCAATCACATTCAATTGCTGGGCTGCGAGCCGGCGCGCTTCGGGTTTTCCGATGAGGACGAGCTGACGCGCTATTTCACTATGGCGCGCGGGCAGATCAGCGCGCACGAGGCGGGCTGCGACTGTGGTTCGCACAGCACCTGGGCGCTGGAAATGACCAAGTGGTTCGATACCAATTACCACTACCTGGTGCCGGAATTTCATCCGGACACCGCATTCAGGCTAGGTTCGGAACGCCTGTTCGGCGAAGTGTCGGAAGCGCAGGCGCTGGGCCACCGGGCCAAGGCCGTATTGGTCGGCCCGCTGACTTTCCTCTATCTGGGCAAGTCCAAAACAGCCGGATTCGACAGGCTGTCGCTGCTGGAGAAACTGCTGCCGGTCTATGGCGAACTGCTCGCACGTCTCAAGCAACAAGGCGTTGAATGGGTGCAGATCGACGAGCCCATCCTGGGGCTGGATTTGCCGGACACTTGGCGCAATGCATTCGAACCGGCTTACCATCTCCTGAATGCCGCCGGGGCCAAACTTCTGCTCGCTACCTACTTCAGTCCCTTGCAGGAGAATCTGTCGATGGCCTGCAAGCTGCCCGTGGCAGGGCTGCACGTAGACGCAGTGCGCGCGCCGCAGGAACTCGCGCAGATCGCCGACTGGCTACCTGTCCACAAGTTGCTCAGCGTCGGCATCGTCGATGGCCGCAATGTCTGGCGCACCGACCTGGATGCAGCGCTGGCCGTGCTGAAGCCGCTGGCGGAGAAACGCCCACTGGCGTTGGCGCCGTCCTGCTCGCTCTTGCACGTGCCGCTGGACCTGAAGCTGGAGACCGCGCTCGACCCCGAACTCAAATCCTGGATGGCGTTCGCGCGTCAGAAGTTGGACGAGATAGCCGTGCTCAAGGCCGCGCTGCGGCAAGGCGAGGGGACGGTGGTAGGCAAGCTCGAAGAAGCCCGCCGCGCGCTCGCTGCACGCCGATCGAGCCCAAGAGTCCATTGCGCGCCGGTCAAGCAGCGCGCGGCGTCACTCGATCCCAAGTCGGACCGCCGCGATTCCCCCTTCCTTATCCGCCAAGCCAAACAGCGCGCGCGCTTCAAACTGCCTGCCTATCCCACGACGACGATCGGCTCGTTTCCGCAAACGCCGGAGATCCGCGCCGCCAGGGCAGCCTTCAAGCGCGGCGAGCTGAGCGCGGAAACCTACGAGGCCGCGATGAAACAGGAGATTGCCCACGCCGTGAAAATCCAGGAGCAACTGGGCCTGGACGTGCTGGTGCACGGCGAGCCCGAGCGCAACGACATGGTGGAATACTTCGGCGAGCAGCTGGAGGGCTTCGCCTTCACCCGCAACGGCTGGGTGCAAAGCTACGGCTCGCGCTGCGTCAAGCCGCCCATCATTTTCGGTGACGTCTCGCGCCCGCGCCCGATGACCGTGGAATGGGCGCGCTACGCGCAATCGCTGACGGACAAGCCGATGAAAGGCATGCTCACCGGCCCGGTGACCATCCTGCAATGGTCCTTTGTGCGCGACGACCAGCCGCGCTCGGAAACCTGCTTGCAGATCGCGCTGGCGATCCGTGACGAAGTGACCGGGCTGGAGGCCGCCGGCATCCCCATCATCCAGATCGACGAGCCCGCCATCCGCGAAGGTCTGCCGCTGCGCCGCACGCAATGGCAGGAGTATCTCGCCTGGGCGGTGCGCGCCTTCCGCGTCAGCGCCTCGGGCGTGGCCGACGAGACCCAGATCCACACCCATATGTGCTATTCGGAATTCAACGACATTTTGCCCGACATCGCCGCGATGGACGCCGACGTCATCACCATCGAGACCAGCCGGTCGGATATGGAGTTGTTGCGCGGCTTCGGCGAATTCAAGTATCCCAACGAAATCGGCCCAGGCGTGTGGGACATCCACTCTCCGCGCGTGCCCGCGGTCGAGGAAATGGTGCGGCTGATGAAAAAAGCCTTTGCCGTCATTCCGTCGGAAAACCTCTGGGTCAACCCGGACTGTGGGCTGAAAACCCGGGGCTGGGTGGAAACCCTGGCTTCGCTCAGGAACATGGTCGAAGCTGCTAGATATCTGAGGGGGGTTAGTGAAGTTGGGATGGGCTGGAGCGTTTCAGATAGTGGGCTACTTGCTAACAGTTCTATGCAGCCACAAGCAGAAGTTTGTGGTTTGATGTCCTCGACCGTCTTCTGTTCGGCGAGGCTGTGTGAAAACACTCCCATGATCTAGACTGGATCAACGTCGTATG
>VFQM010001117.1_pt1 | contig 24859 bp, 17 predicted proteins | sample 3512391 | NCBI WGS metagenome assembly VFQM01 (sample SAMN10412369, study PRJNA504923) | tailings metagenome | isolation source: Replicate 1 from Balatoc abandoned mine | place: Philippines | reverse complement strand
GGTCTACTACCAGTATTGACCGTGATGGGCATACCGTGAATTCGTGTCCCGATAATGCATCCGTACCCTGGTCTCGTCACCCCGCGCGCCGCTAACCGCTACACTCTCGGCACGCTCACAAGCATGCGCCCCATCAATTTCCCACTTCCGCGCCTTATGACCTACCAGAATTCCTTGTCGCCGCGGTGACCTCGCCATGCGTTGTCCCACTTCTGTCCGACCGTGCCATCGACGGGGCGATGGCCAATGGGATGATTGAACCGCCCCGGGATTGCCGGAGGCCCTAACTCCTGAGAGGAAGGGTCTACGATGAGCAAGACAACGAACAAGTTTTCCCCTGAGGTGCGTGAGCGGGCGGTCCGCCTCGTTCTGGACCAGGAGTGCGAACATCCCTCCCGGTGGGCAGCGATCACATCCATAGCGGCAATGATTGGCTGCTCGGGTCACACGCTGCTGGAGTGGGTGAAGAAGGCCGAAGTGAACAGCGGCAAGCGTGCTGGCGTTCCGGTCGAGGTGGCCGACCGGCTAAAGGCGCTGGAACGCGAGAACCGGGAGCTGCGGCAGGCCAATGAGATCCTGCGCAAGGCTTCTGCATATTTTGCCCAGGCGGAGCTCGACCGCCCGTTCAAGCGATGACCAGCTTCATTGATGATCATCGTGGTGAGTATGGGGTCGAGCCGATCTGCCGGGTTCTGCCGATCGCCCCATCCACCTACCATGAGCGTGTGGCACAGCGCCGCGATCCGTCGCGACTGTCGCCACGCGCCCAGCGTGACGAGGCGATGAAGGCGGAAGTGCGCCGTGTGTTCGATGCCAACTTCAAGGTCTACGGGGTGCGTAAGGTGTGGCGGCAGATGCAGCGCGAGGGCTTCGACATTGCCCGTTGCACGGTCGAACGGCTGATGCGTGACCTCGGCCTGCAAGGTGTGATCCGGGGCAAGCCGGTCAAGACGACGGTGAGCGACAAGGCCGCGCCGTGCCCGCTTGATCAGGTCAACCGCCAGTTCCATGCACCGGCGCCGAACATGCTGTGGGTCTCGGACTTTACCTACGTCGCGACGTGGGCCGGGTTCGTGTATGTCGCCTTCGTGATCGACGTCTACGCCCGCTATATCGTTGGTTGGCGGGTGAGCAGGACGGCACATGCCGGCTTTGTGCTCGATGCCCTGGAACAGGCGATCCACGATCGGCGGCCAGCCCATCGCGGCGGGTTGATCCACCACAGCGACCGCGGCAGCCAATACGTCTCGATCAAATATACCGAACGCCTTGCCGAGGCCGGGATCGAGCCTTCGGTCGGCAGTGTTGGCGACAGCTATGACAATGCCTTGGCGGAAACGATCAACGGTCTTTACAAGGCCGAGGTCATCCATCGGCGAGGCCCGTGGCGCTCATTTGAGGCTGTAGAATACGCCACGCTCGAATGGGTGGACTGGTTCAACAACCGTCGGCTGCTCGAGCCCATCGGCAACATCCCGCCTGCCGAGGCCGAAGAGCGCTACTACGCCATGCTGGACGACACGCCCATGGCTGCATAATTTGATGAAACTGGCCTCCGGCAATCCCGGGGCGGTTCAATCGCAATCCAACCTGACATTGTGATCCACCTAAGGTAAGCGCCGTTCGACAGGAGCTTACATGGTGATAAACCGCGTTATCCTCACCATCATTTTCGTCATTTGGCACCCGATCGTCCCGATCTTGCACGCGCAGGAAGCGAGCCGAGCTTCGCTTGGTGTTCAGCAGATCGAGGACATTACCATTCTGCGGATGTGCGTAGAGGCCGATGGAGCGGATAGTCGACATTGTGTCGGTCACCTTGCGCACAAATGCGAAAAGGAGATTTCAGAAACGCAACGCGCACTAGCGGCGATGGAATGCTATGGCCGCGAAGTTGAGGCATGGGAAAGCCTTGTAGCGCAACGTTTTCAGATCCTTCTTTCGTCGGCAGAGCAACAAGATCGTCAAGTTACAAGTGATGAAGACAAAAATGCGGCAGATACGCTAAGAGCCGCTCAAGAGTCTTGGCTCGCTTACCACAATGCAGAGCTGGATCGATTTCAGGCTATTCGAGCCGGCGCCGCCTCTCACTGGAGAGCCGCTGATCTTGAACGGCGCAAGTCAGAGTTGCTTGCATCTCGCTTGTTCGACCTGAGCTTGGACCAGTAACTGCTTTGCGTATAAATTCCTGAATTGATGATCTGCTAGCCGATCTGAGGGCTGCATCAAACCGGCCACTATGGGTCGATCTGAGAATGTCAGCTGCTGGCGAGAAACCTGCGAAAGCTGCCCGGCCGGTATCGGGCTCGCATGTCGGCCCCGCTCATGGCCGTAGCTGGGTGGTTTTCGGAAGGTCGGCTTACGGGCGGTTGTCCATGCGATGCGGACGTTAATTGCCGCCGTTAGCTCGATTTTCACAAAGCCTGCAATAACTTCAGCTACATGCACGAAGCGTTTGAACACCCCCATCCTCATTGGACGCCGGTTCTGGAATACCACGAGCGGGTTCCGATGAAGTGGGTTCAGGTCGGCCCAGGACTTTGGTTTGTTTGGCCACCGCGACAATTTCGTACAGATGAGCCTGACGGCCCCAATTTCTGGCGAAATGACAACGGTAGGAACAACGTCTACGAGCCGGATCGGCCGTCGTGTTTTGCCTCGACCAGCCCGCAGCCTCCTGAATTCGTCAAGCTTGAGAAGCCCATGCGGTGGTTCGATGATCATCCAGCGAGCTGGGGCGGTTATTCAGATGGGCGGACGATGGTTATTTTGGGCGAATTCAAGATCGCCGTAGGGCGGTCATATGTCCATTTTCACTTCGCAAGAGGCTATCCTGGTCGCGAACTGGGTTTCTACTACCCTCATCATATCGAGAACCCACCCACGCAACCTGCCAGCAAATGGGCATCAGGTGGCTTTGGCCCTCTTTCCACTCCGGATGCGAACGAACGACTATGGCACTATCCCACCCCCGACGGTCGGCGTTGGGTCGGAACATTTCACATCGAGCCTAGCGAGCTGCAGTTCAGCCGCTGCGACGCATTACCCCCGCCTATCCTCCCTAGCGAAAGCGAAATCGCGTCGGAGAAAGCTGAGATCGCAGAAAAGCTTGAGACACATGGCGATCTTTGGCCCTTGTCCCAGATGACACGCGATCTCGCGCAGTCTGATGAATTCATGGAACTGATCAGAGAGGACCAATTTGCTCAACAATTCCGCCTATTCTTTTTGAATAACGACGTCATCCACCTGCAAACTGGAAAGCGAGTAAGATCAACTACAGACGATGATGGGGCATGGATACTCGCCGAGCTTCGCTGCTACCGCGAGCATTGGCAGGAGTGTAACAATTTCCCAAGAGAAGGGGAGGATCCAGCAGCACGCGACAAGATAATCAAGCTGTTCTCTGAAGTGGGTTATGCACCTCTTGTCGCCAATTTCGATGAGGCCGCGCATCTCGCAGCACTTCAGTCGATCTGGGAAACCATGCCTGGCAAGCTCAAGCGAAACATTTGTGATGAGCAAGGGAAGGTCAATGCCCTGACCCTAGCGTGGGCGATGGGCGAGTTCTGGTCCAGTGAGGGTGGTTGGAATGTGCACCCTCTTCCCGCTGGGGATGAGTTCCACCTGCAAGGCGGACACCTCCCAGATGCGATCCAGATCGTTAAAATGGTCGAGGAAGGTCGACTTTCGGGGACCGAGAAGTAACGGGCAGATGTCCCCTCTGGGGTCGATCTGAGAATGTCAGCTGCTGGCGAGAAACCTGCGAAAGCTGCCCGGCCGGTATTGGGCTCGCATGTCGGCCCCGCTCATGGCCGTAGCTGGGTGGAAACCTGCCATGGGTTCCGAATGATTGCCACACCCGTCCGTGCCTGTCAGACAGGCGCCGCGATGACCTATTTGATATACATCGGAGCGGCACTGGCCGAGATCGCGGGTTGCTTCGCATTTTGGGCTTGGCTGCGCCTTGATCGCACACCGATCTGGCTGATCCCTGGCGTTCTGTCGCTGTGCCTTTTTGCCTACCTGCTCACGCTCGTCGAGGCTGAGCATGCCGGTCGCACCTACGCGGCTTACGGTGGGATCTATATTCTTTCAGCGCTGGGTTGGCTTTGGATGGCTGAGGGAATCGAACCTGATCGTTGGGACATCATCGGAGTGGCCATCTGCTTATTAGGGGCGTCGATTATTCTGTGGGGGCCGCGCCCAGCTTGAACGAGGGAAGACGGATCGTCGATCACAGTTTGAACTGATCACCCTTCTCATGCTCTGTGCCATCCTCATCATGGACGTCCATGTGGGCGTCCCGCAGGATATCGATACCGCCATACAGCGCTATTCCGGCGACAGCGATACCGACCACAAGATCGGGCCAGTTTGCGCCGGACACCATCACGATGATGGCGGCAATGATGATGCCGCCGTTGGAGATAAAATCGTTGAAGCTGAAGGTCGTCGCCGCGCGAAGATTGACGTCTTTATCGCTCATCTTATTGAGCAGCCTCAAGCAGATCAGGTTCACGACAGCCGCCACGGCTGCCATTGCCATCATCATGATGCCAGCTGGCTCTGATCCTTCAACAAAGCGCCGGATGGCATCGGCGATGACGCCGCCAGCGAAAATGAGCAGCATAACACCGGAGAAGCGTGCCGCGCCGCGCTTCCAGGTTCGCGAACGGGACAGGGCCAGCAGGCTCAGCGCATAGACCACCGCGTCCGATGAATTATCCAGCCCGTTAGCGAGCAGAGCGTTGGAATCGCCCGCGATGCCCGTGATGAAGAAGCCGACAGCGATGGCGACGTTAAGCCACAGCACGATCCACAAGGTGCGCCGGTTTTCGGCTGTGTCGAGCTTCAGTTCACCTTCGCCGCTCATCTCAATCTCTCCTTTGTCCCCCAACTTTCGTGATCAAACCAAACGGGATGGCCGCCGGCGCGATGGACTTGTGGTCTACCATTCCACATCGCGCTGGCGCAGGACCTCACCTAGGTAACCTCACCGAGTTCGCCCTGTTCCTCTTCCGTGGCATTGCGGCGCAAGCGTTCGCGCCACTTCTGCCTCCAGCTGCGCCTGTCGTCGGAATCGCCCAGCACAAGCTTGGCGATCGCCGGCAGAACGAAAAGCGTGAGAATCGTTGCGGTGATGAGGCCGCCGATGACCACGGTCGCCAGCGGCCGTTGCACTTCTGCGCCCGTCCCGGTCGCGATCGCCATCGGCACGAAGCCAAGCGATGCAACCAGCGCAGTCATCAGAACCGGACGGATAAAGCCCGCAGTTCAGCGACACATTCCCCTTCGATCGCCGCTCTGGTCTCATCCCAATTCGCCAACTGCGCCTTAGTGGGGGTGCTGTTTCTTCTAATGTCGCTCGCTAACCTGTCCCATCGCCGCATCCATTCTGCATGGCTTGCACCGGCCTGTCCGATGCCAAAGACGATCTGAATGATGGAAACCAGCGCGACGATTGCGGCGGCAAATTGCGCTATTGCTGGCGGCCCGGAGCTCATTAGGCTGATAAAGGCTCCGGTCCCCGCCAACAAGACTGTCACGCTTAGCAGCTTATCCGTCACCTGAAGAAAAGATGCTCGCCTACGGTGGTAGCGAGCAGAATAATCTGAGCGAAAGGCAAGAGTATATCGCTGGTCCAAAATCTCATCATGTGATGTCATTTTTGTCGCGGCCTAGTCGGGGGCTTTTGCGTTGAGGTAATCTTTTGGGCTGCCCCTCCAGGGTTGGTTTTTCGACCATCATTCAGATATGTTCTGCTTTCCTTCGAACTTGGGCCGCTGCTGGGTTTTCGGTCTCCATCCGACCGCGCTTTTTTGTCTGTCATGCCGTCATCCTCCGTGAACTACGTCTGGAACATTTGATGACCAGATTAAAGTCTCAGCGTCATCTGCGTTTACAATCTGCCAAGCGCGAAAGCCAAGCTGTGGTTCGGGAACAGAACTGACAAAGAGGCCATCATGCAACCCCATCAGAGCGCGCCGATTAGTTGTTTCGTCAATGACACAAAGATAGAGACCATCCCTGTTTGCCACGACCTTTGGAAATCCTACTTCGCAAGCAGAATTCAAATCTACATTGGCTAGATAATTGCTCAGTATGATGATGTTGCCGTTTAATCTTTCGATTTGAACGGCGCTTGGGATTCCTGGCTGAGTGCTCGGCCCTCCTGTTTCCGTCAGGATTACCGCATGAGTTGTACCATTACTCGAATGCTTCCACCGAGCGGCTACGCATAGCGCTCCTTCGCCTAGCGAGGGCAAATAGAACAGGGTGCCGGGCTCCAAATCCTCAAGGTTGGCGATCACGGGTGCGTCTACCATCATGGCGAGCTGTCTCCTGTTTCGCAGGCATTCTAAGCCGCAAGCCGCTGTTTTTAAAGGAAGCCATGTGGGGAACTGAACGCCTTTACACTGGCCTGACATCAATTCTGCTGCCGTGCACTCCCTTGTGCACTGTAAATCCATTGGGAACAGCCTGTTGCACCAGCGGCACGTGCGAGATGAGCCCCACCGCGCGCCGTTCGCCCACGATACTCTGAAGCACCTGCAGAACCTGATCGAGTGTGCCGGCGTCGTTATCGGTGTCTAGGCTGCCGAAGCCTTCATCGATGAAAATAGTGTCGAGCCTGATGGCACCGTTTGTCATTTCGACGATGTCGGACAGCCCGAGTGCCAGGGACAAAGCTGCGATGAAGGTCTCGCCGCCCGAAAGCGTGATGATCTCGCGAGCGCGGCCGGTCTCGATGTCGTGGACGCGAACGTCCAGCCCTCTCTTGGATCGACCTCCAACACTGACGGTATCGCGCTCAAAGCGATACCGGCCACTGGTCATGGGATCGAGGCGCAGGTTCGCCGCTTCGAGAACCTGATCGAACATCGCACCGATGGCGAATGTCTCGAGACTGGTCCGCATGTCGTTCTGACCGTCGAAGGCTTCTGCAATTCCCCGCAGCGCGCCGGAGGACTGCTCCAGGGCCTGAAGGCTCTCAAGCTGATCTGCCAGACTGGTCTGCAGCTCGACAAGCGATTGGTGTTTCTGCTGAGCAGCAGCGCTCTGCTTGACTGCCTCGTCGGCGGCGGACTGTGCTTGAGCGCAGCTCAGACGGTAGGGTTCGAGGCTTTGTCGCTGCGCGTTGCCGACCGCGTTTCTTGCCATCGTTTCGCGTGCGCGGGCTTCAACAAGGGCGGTGTCAAAACCCGCGATTGCCTGCTCCAGCGCAGGGATCTCGTCAATGTCGGGGATCGCCGCGCGATAGTCAGCCTCGGCGATCCCAAGCTCGGTAAGGCGGGCTTCAAATGCGGATCGCTTTGCGGCGAGATCGATGCCGGTTTCGCTGACTGCGGTCGCAGCGCTTTGCAGTGCGGCTGCTGCCTTGATCGCAATGGCATCGAGCTCGCGCTGCCTCGCGTCGGCATCGGCAAGAGCCTGCTTCCGGCTGCTCACGTCTGCGCTGGCGGTATCGATTGTGGTCTGCAGAGTGTCTTGCTGGCGCAGGTTCTCGGGGACTGATGCAATCTTCTCGTCGTACGCCTGCCGGGCCAGTGCCTCTGCAGTCGTTGCCTTACCGAGCGCGTCTCGAGCCTGTTGGAGGGCCTCCGTCGCTGCCAGCTTGCGCGTGCGTGCGTCATCCAGTTCCTCGGTGAGAAGGCCGAGATCGACGTCCGGGCCCAAAGCGTTGATCTTGGCGTGGACGCGCTGCAGATCGCCAGCGATGTCGCTCACGCCGCGCTTCGGCTCCGCGAGTCCGTCCAGAACTGCACGCTTCGCGTCGAGCGTGGCACGGGCCGAGCTGGCGGCAGCCTGAGCCTCGCGGTCAGCCTTGGAAGCGGCAAGGGCAGCGCCCTGAGCATCGCGCCACGCCTTTTCGAGTACGCCCGCATCGCCTGAGACATGGGCCGGGTCGGGGTGGTCGCTGGCGCCGCAAACAGGGCAGGGATGCCCGTCCTGCAATCTCTGGGCAAGGAAACTGGCCTGGGCTGCAAGGAAGGCGCGCTCGTGCATCTCGGCTACAGCGACCGCTTCGGTATGGCGGGCCTGTGCGTCGCGGGCGATTGCCGATGCCTTCTCGCTGGCCTCGTGCGATAATTTCACATCTTGCGTCGCCTTTACGAAGGCCTGCGCAGCATCGAGCTCACTCTTCAAACCGTCGCGAGTTCCGTTCAGCTTCTGTCGCTCAAGACCATTCGCTTGGGCCGCCGCGAGCGCCGTTTCCTTCACTTCGCAGAGATCAACAGCCTTTGCCTCTGCGTCGGCGGCTTGAGAGTGAGCCTGTTTTGCTCGTGCCAGCCCCGCCTCTGCTGCTTCAAGGTCAGCCAGACGCTCGGCGGCATCCAGGAGAACTTGCTTGTGGCGGTTCAGCTGGTCGATCTTGCGCGCGATGTCCTCGATCTCATGATCGCGGGAGCGAAGATCGCGCAGGGTCGCACTCGCCGCGGAAAGCGCATCGCTTGCCTCTTGGGCTGCCGCTTCCGCGACGGCGTGTGCTTCAATCGCTGAGCGGTTGCGCCTCTGGGCGTCGGCAACGCTGGCGTCGAGGTCCGATATGCGCCGCGCCAACTCCGCCCGGGATCTGCGGGTCCGCATCGCCTCGAAAGTCTGGCCCTGTCCCTCGAGCTGCTTGAGTGCAGCGGACGCAGCCTCAACCTCGACAAAGCGCTTTTCCTGCTCTTCAGCGGCCGCATAGTTTTTGTTGGCCAAGGCGAGGACGGCCGCTGTCTCCGAGACTGCCAGCTGGGCAAATTCGTACCGTTCAAGTGCCGAGGCGATGCCGTCGGTGAGTTCGTCCGAGCTGTTGAAGCCCTCGGTTTGAAGCCGGCTTGCGTGCAGGCGATAGCCATCTTCGATCTCGCGCCTGATGTTCGCGGCATCGGCTTTGAGCTTTTCGGTGAGCCGGCGGTACAGAGAGACGTCGAACAGCTCCCGCAGAATCTCGAGCCGGTCCTTGCTGTTCGACACCAGGAAACGCTCGAACCTGCCCTGCGGCAACAGGACAATCTGGCGGAACTGCTGTGCGCCATAGCCGAGAAGACTTTCGATATGGCTGAGGACGGCGCCGACCTTCTTTTCTGCGATCGGAACGCCCGAGTTATCCGGGCCGACATCATCGATGGCGACGTCCGATACGTCGAACAGCCAGGCAGCGTGTGGCTGCATGGTGTGACCCTCGCCTCGCGCCTTCGGCCGTGCCTGGTCAGGTTGGCGCCTGATATAATATCGCTTGGAGCCCAGTTCGAATTGCAGGCTCACCTCGGTCAGCAGATCCTCAGGCGCAAAGTCAGAGCGCATCGTACCGATGCCTTGCTCCTCCTTGGCCCCCTCGCCAAACAGGGCGAAAGAAATCGCGCTGAAGATCGACGACTTGCCTGATCCGGTTGGACCGTAAATCCCGAAAAGGCCGGCATCCGTCGCTTCGCGGAAATCAATCGTCTCCGCGCCGCCATAGGGACCGAAAGCGCTGAGGGTGAGCTTGATCGGCCTCATGCTTCTTCCTCCATCGTAGCGAAGGATTGCAGCGCGGAGGCCACAATCTGCCCCTCCGCATCCGACAGGGGCTCACCACGGATGAACTCGAGGAATGCGGAGGAGAGCGTCTGCGGGTCATCAATCGCCGCGCGCTGCTCTTCGAGGCGCAGCTCTACTGGTCGCTCGTTGCGTTCGTAAGCGAGCTGGACCGCATTGGGGTACACGGCCCTGATCCTTTTCATCGGGTCGATCTGCGGGGTGTCGTCCGTGAGAACGACGCGGACGATGTCATTGGACACTTCGGCGGCCGCGAGCAGCTCGAGCAGCTTGCCTCGGATGGTTCTGACCTGACGCAGCGGCCGCAGCGGCACTTCGGTCACCGTGACAGTGCCGTTGGCTGCAAGGTCGATCAGGCTGACTGACTTCTGCTGACCTTCCTCATCGAATCCGAATGCCAAAGGTGCGCCGGAATAACGGATGTGATCCAGTCCCACCGGTTGCGGGCGGTGAAGGTGCCCAAGGGCCACATAGTGTGCGCCCTCAAAGGCAGCCGCCGACACGGTCTCAATCCCGCCGACCATGCGCGTGAGCGGACGCTCGCTTTCGCTGGTTGCTGCGCCGTCGACAAAGGCATGGGCCACGACAACCCAACGCATTCCCTCGGCCACGTGCTTGCGAGCGCTGGCAAGCTGGGCCCGGATGACATCTGCAGGGCAGCCGATGCCGTCGTCGTCGAAACACAGGCGGGCGGCGTATTCGAAGGCAAAGGGCAGGGCGGAAATGGCCACTGGCCCATGCGCATCGGAAACCACGAGCGGTCGCTCATCTTCATCCAATGGTCCGCGCACGATCGCCGCGCCGCCATCGGCAAGAACGCCCATCGCACCGATTTGTGCGGCGGAATCGTGGTTGCCAGCGATGATAACGATCGCTGCATCGGATGCTGCCCGCACCGTTGTGAGGAACTGCGAGAGGCGGGTTATCGCGCTTTGGGGCGGGTTTGCCCGGTCAAAAACATCGCCGGCGATGATCACGACATCGGGGCGTTCATCATCGATCACCGCGAGGATCTGGACGAGAATGTGGTCATGGTCTTCATCGAGGGACAGGCCATGAAATTGGCGGCCCAGATGCCAGTCGCTGGTGTGCAGGATGCGCATTATTCTGTCCTCGAATCCAAGTGCATATAAAATTTATATAGACGTGCGGCAGCTCGTCAAGTAGGGTTCGGACATGGACGATCCTGCACTCAAGCCAGCAATGCTCGCCCGCCTGGTCTATCTCGACCGGTGCCTGACTTGGCGCGGACAGGTGAATCGCAAGGACCTGATCGAGCGTTTCGGGATCTCGTCTCCGCAAGCGGCAATCGATCTGAGGGAATATCTCGACCGGGTTGCAGAGCCGAAGCCTCGCTACGACACGGTCCGAAAGTGTTATGTTGCCAACCCCCACCATCGCGGCCTGCCTTTTGTGGAGGATGCAGGCTCGCCGGATGAGTTTGTCGGCCATCCCACATCGAGCGGCCTTTCTGTTCTTCCATCACCGGCCCGGCAGTGCCCCCCATTTGTGATGCGTCGCCTATGGCAGGCGGTCGAGCAGCGGCAGAAGATCGAGATCGGCTATGTGTCGATGTCGAGTGGGCTGCGTCAGAACCAATGGATCGCACCGGCGCATTTTGCCTCCGACGGCGAGCGCCTGCACGTTCGGGCGTGGAGTTTCCACCACCGCGAATGGCGCGATTATGTTCCGGTTCGGGTCCATCCCGACAGCACCTTCGATGTGGCACCGGTCGGCGAAGACCTTCCGCGCGATGCTGATTGGGAGGAGTTCGTCGAGATCCGGCTTCGGCCGCTGAGCAGTCTGACGGAAGAACAGCAGGCCGCTGTCCGGTTGGAATATGGGTTCACGCAGGAAGTTCTGAGCTTCGAGGTCCGCAAGTCGCTCGAATTCTATGTCGAACGACGCTGGGGGCTCAATCAAACGGGGGCGCGATTGGAACGCTGTTAGCCCTCCCGGGCGAGGGAATTCTGCTGCCACAAGGAAAGGAAATGGCCATGGTTGGAAACACCACTGTCGATCCGCTGGCATGGGCATCGGCGGTGACTAAGCCCGAGATTGACGCTGTCAGGAACCCGCGAACTGGCCATGTGCTCAATGTCCGCCGGTTGATCCGGGCATTCCGGTATGAGCGGGCAATACTGCTACGCCAAAGACTCAAGGCGCTCGTCAAACGTGACGAAGCACGACTGGTGTGTGCGACGTGCGGTGTTCCGGTCTATCTGGCGTGCAGCACGACCAAACGGTTCTTCTTCCGGCATCGCCATGAAGATGGCTCGTGCCCCGCTGTCACGCGGACGCAGCTGAGCGAAGCCGATATCAGGGCCATGAAGTACCGCGGCGCCCAGGAGAGCGGGGCGCACAAGCGGGTCAAGGCACTTCTTCTGCGGAGCCTCTCGGCCGATCCACGGTTCAAGGAAGTGGCCTCAGAAAGGACCTGGAAAGCAAGCGAAGGTCTCTGCGGCCTCCGCCGACCTGACGTTTCGGCACGGAAGGACACCGACAGACTGGCCTTAGAGGTGCAGCTGAGCACAACCTTCATGGACGTCGTGCTGAGCCGGAAGGAGTTCTATCGTGCCGAAGGAGCGGCGCTCGTCTGGGTCTTGCCGTACTTCCATCCGACCTATCGTCGCATGACCGATGATGACATCCTGTTCGGCAACAACTCCAACGTTTTCGTCGTCGATGAACGAAGTGCTGCCGCGTCGGAAGCGGCAGGAAGCTTCATAATGACATGCTGGTACCGCAAGCCGATCATTCAGGGTGATGAGATCGTTGATGAGTGGGTCGAGCGCTTGGTCCGGTGGGATGAGATCACGGTCGATGTAGACCGCCAGACCATCATCGTCTTCGACTATGCCCAGGAGGTAGCAAGGCTCCGCGAAGAACTCAGAGCAGCCCACTTGGAAAGGATCGCAGCTGCCCAGGCCGCTGCAAGGCAGGTTCTAGAAGACCGGGAGAATGATCTGCGCGAGCAAGTGCTTCGGTTCGTCCTCGATGCCCCGCGCTATGACGATGACCTGCCTCGATACCAGGCATGGGCTCTCCTCAATGACCACCTTCGTTCCATGGGATACGGTCTCGACGGTGAATACCCGGACTTGCTTACCGCTACGCGCATCGTCCATCTCATCGAGAGCGCAAGGGCGGGAAAGCCGGTTGGCTTCGGCTACAAAAGCTTCACTGAGCTAGGCCATCATATCATCCACCAACACCCGGAGCTGCTTCTCGCTTTCGGCCACATGCTACGCAGGTTTGGAACAAAAGAGGCGCTGTATCGCGACGATCGAACAGGGAAGCTGAAAGCAAAGCTTGAGGCTGTGCGGGCCGACCTACTCCATGACCCGAAATACAGGATGGCAGAGGATGAGGAGCGTTTGTGCGCGTTTCTTTCCATGGGAGCATCTCGAAAGGCACGACCCGACAACGACAATCGCGACCAGCAAGGACGCGAGGCGGCATAAGCTGACCACTGCCAGCACAGGACACGACTAATGGGATTTCTTGCGCTCGTATCGGCTGCAACCTTTGTCTGCACGCCCGTTGCCGTCTGGGACGGAGATGGCCCGATCTGGTGCAAGGAGGGGCCGAAGATCCGGATCGCCGGCATCGCAGCCCGCGAAATGGATGGGACCTGCTCGCGAGGGCACCCATGCCCGTCGTATTCTGCAGTGGCGGCCAGAGATGCCTCGGTTCGTTTGCTAGGTGGACCGAAGGGCCAGCGCGACACTGGTCACATCATCGTGCGAGCGCCAGCGATGCGATGTTCAGCGGACGGGCAGAGCTATGGCCGTGTCGTTGCCAGTTGCAGGCTTTCTGATGGCCGAGACCTCGCTCAAGCCATGCTGGCCACAAAGACAGTCTTAGCTTGGCGTTGATTTCACAGAACGGATCGTTTTGGGCACGATAGCACCACGAGGAGTGAGGAGTTGCCGGGATACAATCATCATCCGAATTGCACTTGTGGCTGGTGCTTAAAGTTTGGAGGTGCCCGCCGATTGGTTCCGCGCGAGCCAGCCCGGCAATCAGTCTATATTAACTTTCAGTCGACCATTCCAAACGCCTACTGCCCTGTCTGCGGCGCGACCGTATTCTTCTACCAGAACAATCTCGGGAGCCGGGTGTTTTTTGATGAGCTCGGGCCACCATGGCCTAAGCACCCCTGCACGGACAATTCGACTTACTCGGGCAGGCAGTCGCAGACCCCGAATCTCATTTTCGATCAGGGGTCGGCACCGGCAAAAGCAGGCCCTTTTGTGCGAGGGTGGATCGCACTTAAATTTTTGCGCCAAAAGCAGGAGGATGAGTGGACTGTCCTGTCTTTTCAAATAATTGAGACAGGCGAATATGTGAGGATCCTGACGCACTACCCGGCCGAGCTGCCGCAGAAGCTGCCAGTGTTCATGCGGCCATGGGATGCCCGAGGAATGACGGAGCTTGAATACTTGGTGCCCGAACTTGAAACTCACCGACTTTGGGGCTGGCGTTACGCCGATTGGTATGCTGCCAGTGCCACGGCATGTGCTGAAAGACGTGCGGCGGAGAACTAACCCATGACGTTCGGTATGGGGGCCTCTAGTGAACTGCAAGCCTGTCCTATCTATTGAGTTGGTGGTTTATGTCCCTGTTAAGCTGAGGTATCCCGACCCTCGTGCAAATCATAGATAACATCAACGTGTTGCTCGGGGACGAGCTCAAGAAAGACATCAAGCGCGGTCAGCGGCTCCGCGTTGCTGCGTCGAGCTTCTCCATTTTCGCGTTCGAGGCTCTGCGCAAGGAGCTTCAGCAGATCGAAGAGCTGCAATTTCTGTTCACCGAGCAGACGTTCACTGCCGAGCGTGCGACAGACGGGAAAACGCGTGAGCGCCGCGAGTTCTTCATCCCGAAATCCAAAAGGGTTGCCGGTCTCTCCGGGTCGGAGTTCGAGATCCAGCTTCGCAACCGGCTGACCCAGCGCGCGATCGCGCGCGAGTGCGCCGAATGGATCCGGAGGAAGGCGCGCTTCAAGTCCAATGCGTCCTCGGCCCCAATGCAGCAGTTCCTTGCGGTTGAAGGTGCCCCGGCCAGCGTCGCCTACATGCCGCTGTCTGGCTTCACGGCAGTCGACTTGGGCTATGCTCAGGGCAACGCTGTATCCAATTTCGTGAACCGCTTCGACGAGGCGATGCACACCCAGAGCTACATCCAGCTCTTCGATGCCATCTGGTCCGACCCGTCGCGCGTGGAAGACGTCACCGACGCGATCTGCGACCACATCGCCTCGGTCTATCGGGAGAATTCCCCCGAGCGCGTCTATTTCATCATGCTCTACAATATCTTCCATGCATTTCTGGAGGATATCGACGAGGATGTGCTGCCCAATGACCGGACGGGCTATCAGGAGAGCCTCGTCTGGCAGAAGCTGTTCAACTACCAGCGAGATGCAGCAACCGGGATCATCAACAAGCTCGAGACCTTCAACGGCTGCATCCTGGCGGACAGCGTCGGTTTGGGGAAGACCTTCACCGCCCTGGCGGTGATCAAGTACTACGAACTGCGCAACCGCTCGGTCCTTGTGCTGTGTCCGAAGAAGCTGACCGATAACTGGCTGAACTATAACACCAACCTGAAAACCAATCCGTTCGCCCGGGATCGGTTCAATTATGACGTCCTGTGCCACACGGACTTGTCTCGCACCTCGGGCTCATCGAACGGCATTCCGCTCAACCGGGTGAACTGGGGCAACTACGATCTGGTGGTGATCGACGAGTCCCACAATTTCCGGAACAACGATGCGTTCAAGGAGAAAGAGACCCGTTACCAGAAACTCATGAACCAGGTCATCCGGGCCGGCGTGAAGACGAAGGTGCTGATGCTGTCCGCGACACCCGTGAACAACCGGTTCAATGATCTGCGCAACCAGCTGGCCCTGGCCTATGAGGGTCACTCCGACACGCTGTCGGAGAAGCTGAATACCACCGCCAGCGTCGAGGAGATCTTCCGCCGGGCACAGGCTGCCTTCAATCGCTGGTCCAAACTGCCGCCCGAGCAAAGGACCGCGGAGACGATCCTGACAGAACTCGATTTCGATTTCTTCGAGCTGCTCGACAGCGTGACGATCGCCCGGTCACGCAAGCATATCACGACCTTCTACGACATGACCGACATCGGCCATTTCCCGCAGCGCCTGAAGCCATTGTCCTTCCGGCCGCCGCTGACCGATGTGCCTGGCGCCATGGACCTCAACGAGATTGTTGCGCAGCTGACGCTGCTCAAGCTCTCGGTCTACGCGCCAACCAGCTACATCCTGCCGAGCCGCCTCGCCAAGTATGAGGCGCTCTACGACACGGACGTCTCGAGCGGTGGTGGGAAGCTGCGGCAAGCCGATCGCGACAAGAGCCTGCAGGCCCTGATGACGGTCAACCTGCTGAAGCGCCTTGAAAGCTCAATCCACGCATTCCGGCTGACCTTGGGCTCATTGGCGGACAACATCCGCAAGACGCTGGAGGTGGTTGAGGACTACCGCTCTGGCCGCGGCGCCAGTTCGATCGTCGACTATGCTGACGACATCGAAACACTCGAGGCCGAAGACGATGAGCTTGAGGGTTTCGGGGCCTACCGTGTCGGCGGCAAGGTCCGGATCGATCTTGCGGACATGGACGTGCCCGGCTTCGCACATGATCTTGAAGCAGATCTCGCCCTGATCGATGCCCTTCTGGGGGAGATGACCCGCATCACGCCTGACCATGACAAGAAGCTTCAGCATCTGAAGAGCCTGATCGGCGAGAAGCTGGACCGGCCGATCAACCCCGGCAACCGCAAGGTGATCATCTTCACCGCCTTCGCTGATACGGCGCACTATCTCTATGACCAGATCGCAGCCGAGATGCTCACCCAGCACCGCCTTCACACCGGGCGCGTGACAGGGTCGGACGCTCCGAAGTCCACGCTCGGCAAGGGGCACGATTTCCAGACGCTGCTGACTCTGTTCTCGCCGCGGTCAAAGGAGAAGGCGGCAATCATGCCCGATGAGCCGGGTGAGATCGACATTCTAATCGCCACCGACTGCATCTCGGAGGGCCAGAACCTCCAGGACTGCGACTTCCTGGTGAATTACGACATTCACTGGAACCCCGTCCGGATCATTCAGCGGTTTGGGCGGATCGACCGCATCGGCTCGCCCAATGCGCAGATCCAGCTAGCGAACTACTGGCCGGACATCACGCTCGACGATTACATCAAGCTCAAGGAGCGCGTGGAAAACCGGATGATCATCGCCGACGTTACCGCGACCGGCGATGACAATGTGCTGACCGCCAAAGCCAGCGACACGGCCTATCGCCGCGAACAGCTGCGCCGGTTGCAGGAAGAGGTCATCGAGCTCGAGGATGTTCGCACCGGCATTTCGATCACGGATCTGGGGCTGAACGATTTCCGCATGGACCTGCTCAACTACGTGAAAGAGCATGGGGATCTCGCATCGACACCCAAGGGGCTTCATGCCGTGGTCCCGGCTGAACCCGCCAAGGGCCTGGAGCCGGGCATTATCTTTGCTTTGAAGGCCGTGGGCGGAGATGCTTCGGCAAACCGACAGAACCGCCTGCATCCCTACTATCTGATCTACATGGGCAATGATGGGAGCGTCGTCGCCGATCAGACCCAGGTGAAGCGCTTGCTCGATCTGGTGCGGACTGCGGCCAAAGGCGTGACAGCTCCGGTTCCGCCAGCATTCCGGCCCTTCAATGCCCGAACGGCCGACGGACAGGACATGAGCGGGCCCTCCCAGCTGCTCAACGCCGCAATCCGCGCCATGATTGACGCCAAGGAGGAGCGGGACCTCGACAGCCTGTTCTCGGCCGGTGCCACCACTGCGCTCTCCCACACCATCCGCGGTCTTGAGGATTTTGAACTGATCGCCTTTGTTGTGGTGGAGCAGGCAGAGGCCGGAGCTGCTTCGTGACCCTCTATGCGTGGCCGCCGCGAACGGCATTTGGCCGCGCGATCCCTAAGAAGCGCATCTACAGCGCCGCCTCAGTTCCGCCGACTACGAAGGCCAAATTCGTCGATCAGGTCGAACGCATGGAGTGGACCCACGTGCTTCGCGCGGATCGATTGAACGTACGACCTTCGGCAGACGTCGAGGAAATTGCCGTCATCGCGATCGACCTGCATACGCCGGACGTCGAACCGGCAGTGCTGGTGGCGATAGAGAAGGCCATCCCGCGGCCATTGATCCTCGAACTCAACCATGCCGGGCGCACTCGCATGGCAATGGCGTGGAAGCGCCCCAGTCAGGCGGAAGCGGGCAAGTGGGTCACCGCAACGCACGCCTTCACCGCTTGGGAGGCTGGGGGCGCCCCGCGTCAGGCTCTGCCCACCGCGCTGGACATGGGCACTCTCTATGCTCGGCTGCTCGAGCCTCTGCTGCCGCCCCGACGAAGGGACGACGAGCCGATTGCGGCACGTGTTGCCCGGGCGGAAGAGGCCGCACAAGTCGAACGCGAGATCGCGCGCCTTGAAAATGCTCTGGCGAGGGAAAAGCAGTTCAACCGGAAGGTTGAGGTCAATGCGGCGCTTCGGGACGCGAAAGCAAAGCTCGGGGAGCTAAGGGGCTGATTGCATTGGATGGGCGGTGGACGCTGGCGTAGCCGCTACGGGGGTATCGACATCAATCCTTTGAGCGGGATGCCCCCATCGCTGCCCCATCCGGATTTGCTGAACAAGTGCCGCTGACTGTTCGACAAAAGCTGTCGTGGCCGCTAGGAATTCGGGCCATGGACAAGATGAAAATGCACAGCCCTGACCTGTCTCAGGACAACATTGCCAAGATCCGCGCCCTTTTCCCTGACTGCATAACGGAGGCCGCCGACGAGCAGGGCAACATCCGGCTCACCGTTGACTTCGACCAGCTGCGCCAGACGCTTTCGGATCATATCGTGGAAGGCCCGCAGGAGCGCTATCGGCTCGACTGGCCCGGCAAGCGCGAGGCGCTTCTCACTGCCAATGCGCCCATCGCCAAGACCCTGCGGCCCTGCCGGGAGGAGAGCGTGGACTTCGATACGACCCAGAACCTCTTTATCGAAGGCGACAACCTTGATGCCCTGAAGCTCTTACAAGAGAGCTATCTCGGCAAGGTGAAGATGATCTATATCGACCCGCCCTACAATACCCGTAAGGATTTCATTTATAACGATGACTTTGCTGAGAACGCTCGAGATTTTCTCATTCGTTCAAACCAGGCAGATGCGTATACCGGAAGACTCGTTGCAAATGGAGAAGGAAATGGACGATTTCACTCTGACTGGTTGAGTATGATCTACGCGAGGCTGCGGATCGCAAGAAATATGCTCTCTCATGATGGCATTATATTTGTTTCAATAGATGACAATGAGATCGCAAACCTTCGCTCTGTTTGTGATGAAGTATTTGGAGCAAGAAATTTCTGCGCTCAGTTCGTGTGGAACACCGAGGGGAACACCGACAACCAATATGAGATAAAGATAAATCATGAGTACATTGTTTGTTATTATAGAGATAAAGATTTTTCAGATGCTGCGGTTGGAAAGGTGATTGATCCAAATACAAGAGAGGATTCCAATCTTTGGGCTGGCATAGCCGACAATAACGTAAACAAAAATAATCCAGAAAACCCACCGTCGATCGTCACGCTTCCCGCTGGATTTCCTGCAAGGATCGATAGTCTTTTTTACAAGCAAAAGGATGTAGACGAAAAATTTTTCTCAATATGCGATCGTGATAAATACATATCGGATTTAACAAAAGCTCAGTATGGAATAGAGAGCAATTCCGGGCTTCCTGTCAAATTGGATGACATGATCATCGAGGGAGGAAAATTAGTCAAAGATTGCAGAATTTTTGTCGGGTATGCAAACAAGAACAAATTGCTTGATTTTATATCGAACGGTTGTGAGCCGATTGAAGATGGCGGCAATATGATGGGTTTCTATATAAACTCAAATGCTGCAGTCAGATACTGGCGAGAGAATGATAAGCCTAGAAATATTCTTTCTGTTATTAGAAATCTTGGAACCACGGAAAAGTCCAAAACATATCTCAAATCCATGGATATATACTATGATTACCCGAAGCCCGTCGGTTTACTGAAGTATCTTTTGAAAATCGGATGTGCAGAAGGAGGGGTGATTGTCGACTTCTTTGCGGGGTCGGGAAGTACGGCCGAAGCGGCTTACGAACTAAACGCAGAGGATGGTCGCAATCGAAAGTTCATTGTTGTGCAGATCCCTGAGGGCTTGGATCCCGCTAAGAAAAGCCAGAAGGCTGCCTTTGATTTCTGTGTTGCGCGAAACATTTCGCCAAATCTTGCTGAGATTTCGAAAGAGCGAATTCGTCGTGCAGGCAAGAAGTTGCTTGAAGGCCAATGCAATGAAGGCTGGAATCGAGACATTGGTTTCCGTGTGCTGAAGATCGACAGTTCTAACATGAGCGACGTCTACTACCGTCCCGACGAAGTGAACCAGGACGAGCTTTTCGGACAGGTCGACAGCGTGAAGCCGGATCGCACCGGCGAGGACTTGCTGTTCCAGGTGCTGATCGACTGGGGCGTAGAGCTGACCCTTCCGATCCACCGCGAAACGCTGCTTGGCAAGACCGTCTACTCGGTCGACGGCAATGCCCTGATCGCCTGCTTCGACACCGGCGTCACCGATGAGCTGGTGAAGGAAATCGCCGCCCGCGCGCCACTGCGCGCCGTGTTCCGCGACACCAGCTTTGCCCGCGATGCCGATCGCATCAACGCCGAGCAGCTCTTCCGTCAGCTCTCGCCGAGCACCGAACTGAAGGCCGTCTGAGCGATGGATCAGTCCGCGCTCACTTCTCTGCTCGCCCAGCTTATCACCCATTGGGAGGATGAGGTGGTGGAGTTCAAGGAGGCTGGGAAGGACTACGACACCGATAAGATCGGGCGCTATTTCTCGGCGCTGTCAAATGAAGCCAATCTGCGCAACGCGGAGCGTGGATGGCTGGTTTTCGGTGTCAATGACAGGACCCGAAAGGTAGTCGGTACAGCCTATCGTCCCGAGATCGAGCGGCTCCTCAGCCTCAAGAACCAGATGCGCGACGGTACTGAGCCGAGTGTCACACTGCGAAACATTCATGTACTGATCGACGAGGATGGGCATCGGGTCATTCTCTTTGAGATCCCTGCCGCACCTCGTGGCATGCCCATCAGTTGGAGCGGGCACTATTATGCCCGAGCCGGCGAAAGCCTTATGCCTTTGGGGCTCGACAAACTCGATGAGATCCGCAGGCAAACCATTGCTACGGATTGGACAGCGCAGGTGGTCGAAGGGGCAACGCTGGCCGACCTTGACCCAAAGGCGATATCTGTTGCGCGAGAACGATTTGCTGAGAAGCATGCACGGCGGGTCTCGTCAGAAGAAGTGGCAGGCTGGAGTGACGCTACCTTCCTCGACCGAGCGAAGGTCACCCAGAATGGCGCGATAACCCGCGCAGCACTGCTGCTGCTTGGCAAGATGGAGGCGGCAGGAAAGCTAAGTCCGCACCCGGCCGAGATCACCTGGAGCCTGCGCGGGGAAGAGCAGGCCTATGAGCATTTCTACCCGCCGTTTTTGCTCACATCCTCCGAGGTCTTTGCCCGCATCCGGAACGTGCAGATCCGCATCCTGCCACAGGACCAGCTGCTGGCGCATGAGGTGTCGAAATATGACCAAAGCGTGGTTCTTGAGGCCCTGCACAACTGCATCGCCCACCAGGACTACACCCGCAACGGCCGTATCGTGGTCACCGAATACCTCGATAGGCTGACTTTCGAGAGCGAGGGCGGTTTCGTGGATGGCGAGCCCACGGATTATGCCACTGGTGCCCGCTCGACACCGCGCCGCTATCGTAACAGCTGGCTGGTTCAGGCAATGGCCGAGCTCAATATGATCGACCAGATGGGGTATGGCATTCAGCGCATCTATGAGGCGCAGCGGAGGCGGTTCTTCCCGTTGCCCGATTATGATGTGAAGGATCCGACCGCGGTCAGCCTGACAATTCATGGCCGCGTGGTCGACCCCGCCTATAGCCGCTTGCTGATGCAGCAGACCGAGCTTGACCTGGTCGATGTCGTCAATCTCGATCGGGTGCAGAAAAAGCTGCCCATTACCGACGACGCCATCAAGCACCTGCGCCGCCGGAAGCTCATCGAGGGGCGCAAACCGAACTTCCATGTGTCAGCGACGGTGGCAGCGGCAACTGCCACTATGGCCGACTATGTCCGCACCCGCGCCCAGGATGATGAGTTCTATGCCAAGCTACTGACTGACTATCTCGCGGGCGCGGGCCGTGCCACACGCCGGGAGGTCGACCAGCTGTTGCTCGACAAGCTGAGCGACGCCCTCACGCCCGAACAGCGCACCAAGAAGATTGCCAACCTGCTTACCAAGCTGCGGCGGCAGGGGGTGATCGTGAACAAGGGTCCGCGGGCGGCGCCACAATGGATGCTTGCAGAAAGAAATGCGCGATGATTGCGGCCTCTTGCAGAAAGGTCGGGCGGATAAGCCCAAGGGATTCCGTCGTTTCCCTCTTTCTGCACAGTGGAAAATTCTCTCTCCAAAGTTATGAATGCAGAAAGGGCCTGCGTCGGCCATGAAGCTCAAATTCAAGGTTCAGCCCTACCAGACCATGGCCGTCGACGCGGTGGTCGATTGCTTTGCGGGCCAGCCCTTCAGCGTCGGTCCGGCCTACAGGATCGACCCGGGCAAGCGGAACCAGGCAGAGGCGTTTGACGATGAAGGGTTCCGCAACCCGGATATCGCGCTCACCGATGCGCAGTTGCTGACGAACATCAACGCGGTCCAGCGCCGGCAAAATCTCCCACAATCGCCATCCCTGACCAGCTTTGTCACGCGGGATGCGAAGGGCAAGGCGGTGCCCGCTCCGGTTGCCTATCTCAAGAATATGGCCGCCGCCGCACCGCTACATCTCGATGTCGAGATGGAAACGGGGACCGGCAAGACCTACTGCTACATCAAGACGATGTTCGAGCTGAACCGGCGCTATGGCTGGTCGAAGTTCATCATCATCGTCCCGAGCATCGCGATCCGCGAGGGTGTCGCCAAGTCGCTTTCGATCACAGCGGAGCACTTCACCGAGACCTACGGGAAGAAGGCCCGCTTCTTCATCTACAACTCGAAGCGCCTGCACGAGCTGGAGAGCTTCTCCTCCGATGCCGGACTGAACGTGATGGTCATGAACATCCAGGCCTTCAACGCCAGCGGCAAGGATAACCGCCGCATCTATGACGCCCTCGATGACTTCCAGTCACGCAAGCCGATCGATGTGATCGCCGCCAACCGGCCGATCCTGATCCTCGATGAGCCGCAGAAGATGGAAGGCAAGGCCACGGTCGAAGCGCTTCCCAAGTTCCGCCCCCTGTTCATCATGCGTTATTCGGCAACGCACCGGACCGAACACACCAAGATCCACCGGCTCGATGCGCTGGACGCCTACAACCAGAAGCTGGTGAAGAAGATCCAGGTCCGGGGTATTGCGCTCAAGGGACTGACCGGCACGACGGCCTATCTCTATCTCGAGGGGATTGAGACGGTCGGCCGCGGCAAGGGCGGGCCCTTTGCCCGTCTGGAGATGGAGATCAAGGACACCACCGGAACGATCAAGCGCCGGCTGAAACGTCTGAAGTTCCGCGATGACCTCTACGATCTGTCAGGCGGGCTCGACCAGTACCGTGACTTCGTCGTGTCGCAGATCGACGCCACCGCCGATACCGTCGAGTTCACCAATGGGATCACGCTTAAGGCCGGCGATGCTTATGGTGACCTCTCGGAGCGGGACATCCGCCGGATTCAGATCCGTGAAACGATCCGCGCCCATCTCGAAAAGGAGCGTCAGCTCTTCGCCCAAGGGGTCAAGGTGTTGTCGCTGTTTTTCATCGACGAGGTGGCCAAGTACCGCGACTACAGCCGCGACGACCAGAACGGCGAATATGCCCGCATGTTCGAGGAAGAATATGCCGAGGCTGTTGCGCTTGTGCTCGAGGAACTACCTCTCGAAGAAGCAGCTTGGCGGAAGCACCTCGAGGCGATCCCGGTAGCCAAGACACACGATGGCTATTTCTCGATCGACAAGAAGACCAAGCGGTTGAAGGACCCGGAGGTTGGCGCGCGGTCAACGGATTCCGATGATAGCGATGCCTATGATCTCATCCTGAAGAACAAGGAGCGGCTCCTTTCCTTCGATGAACCCGTCAGGTTCCTGTTCTCCCATTCCGCGCTGAGGGAAGGCTGGGACAACCCGAACGTGTTCGTGATGTGCATGCTCAAGCACAGCGAAAACATGGTTTCACGCAGGCAGGAAGTGGGGCGCGGTCTCCGACTGGCCGTGGACCGGTTTGGCGACAGGCTCGACCATCCCGCGACCGTCCACGACATCAATATTCTCTCGGTGATCGCGAGCGAAAGCTACACCGATTTCGTAGCGGGACTGCAGAAGGAGATCGCCGAAAGCCTCTCCGCCCGGCCGCGCAAGGCCAGCCAAGCCTTCTTCGTGGGCAAACAGCTGCATACGCCGGAAGGGCCCGTGACTGTCACCGACCAGATGGCGACGCAGATCCACCGTTACCTGATCAAGCACGACTACATCGACGACGCAGATCAGATCACGGACACCTATTATACCGCGAAGGCCGAGGGCACTTTGGCCGTGCTGAATGACGATCTGGTCCCGTACCAGGCTGAGGTCTTCAGCCTGATCGACAGCGTCTACAGCGATGCCGCTCTTCCCAAGTTCGAGGACGGACGGAAGCCCAAGCGCAACCCGCTGAACGACAATTTTCACAAGGGTGCCTTCCAGGAACTCTGGAGCCGGATCAACCGAAAGGCCGTCTACCGCGTGGAGTTCGACACGGCGGAACTGATTCAGAAATGTATCAGTGCCCTCAACAGCGAACTGCGCGTGACGAAGCTGCAATACACCGTGCAGACGGGGATCCAGTCGGACAAGGTCACTGATGAGCAATTGCGGGGTGGGACTGGTTTCAGCGTCACGCGTAACGAAACCGTCCAGGCCGCGTCGGCCCGCTCGGCGGTGAAGTACGATCTTTTGGGGAAAGTCTCAGACGCGACCGACCTCCTGCGGCAGACCGTGGCCCAGATCCTCACCGGCATCGAGCCTGCGATCTTCGACCAATATCGCGCCAATCCCGAGCACTTCATTTCTGAGGCGGCGCGGCTGATCAAGGAACAGAAGGCTGGGCACCTGATCGAGCAGCTCGTCTACGATCCGATCGATGAGCGCTATGACGCCGACATCTTCACTGCGGCGGAGATCGGCCAGGATTTTTCCCGGGCGA